>Ga0307377_10007549_pt1 | contig 11196 bp, 8 predicted proteins | sample TR3MG_FD_202535 | JGI IMG/M metagenome (GOLD analysis project Ga0307377, IMG submission 202535) | Soil microbial communities from Risofladan, Vaasa, Finland - TR-3 | ecosystem: Environmental > Terrestrial > Soil > Coastal area > Acid sulfate soil | place: Finland: Risofladan, Vaasa | collected... | reverse complement strand
AGTAATATTGCGGTCAATGACAGGTGCAGTGGAAACAGATATGCCGGTAAATGACCGGATGAACTTTGAATTTACACTTTACGGCGAAGCCTTAGACGCCTAGGAGGTTATGATGACGAATCCAAGAAATAACCCCAAGGGGTTTTGGCACAAAGAGCAGAATTTAACCAAGATTTCTGGTCGATGGGATATAACAGGAGTCGCTGGAGTTGTTGATAATGTAGTTGGTCATGGTTTTACCGTTGCCAGAGATGCGGCAAACGCTGGAAACTACATTATAACGTTCACCGATGGCTTTGCTTGTTTGTTACAGGCACAGGCTAACGTAATAGCAGACTCTGGGGGTGGTGCTATTGACTTGTATGCCCAACTAGGTGCATTCACACCTGGTGCCAGTGGGGCATGTACTCTAGTTGTCAGAACCAAGGCAATCGGTGTCAGCACTGACCCCACCGCTACAGATGGTGTTTGTTTTGAGGCCACTCTTTACGGTGAAGACCTGGAAGGATACTAGCCATGACAATTCCAAAACATGAACGCCAGGGTTTTTATCACGAGGAGCCTGGAGCCATGAAAATTGGTGGTCGATTCCAGATCAATGCTGCCGCAATCGTTGCGGCTACAAGCACTGGTCCGGGATGGGCGGCCACACAAACGGCAGTTGGTGACTTTCTTGTCACCTTTGATACGCTTTATGGCGAGATCAATACTGCTAGTGCAACGGTCGAGGCTCTTGCTAACAACTTAGATTTGTATGCACAGGTGGGAACGTTGACTGCCGGTGCTGCTCCAACTATACGGATCATGACAAAAACAGTGGCGACCGAGGTAACTCCGGGTAATTTGGATTGGGTGAGTTTTGAAGCAACATTCAGACACGAAGATTTAGACGCAGTTTAGTTTTATCTTTTGGGGCGGCCGGTGGAACTACTTAGGGCTATCGGTCACCCCTTTAGGAGTAATTATGGCAAGCGTTTTGACTATCGAGCAACTGCAACTTTTAGCCGCTGACCGTGTGGATATGCTAGAATATAACGGCGGTGTGGCTAGCCTTTCCACGTTCTTGAATCCTGGTATGTTCTTGTATTCAGTCAATCACGAACTTGCCTCGCTTTGGGACCAATTAGTTAATGCGCATGAAGATTATGTGATTAGAAAAGAAATAATAAACGTTATTGCAGATCAATATGAATATGCGCTGCCAAAAGACTTCTATAAAGCTCGTAAAATATTCCCACTGGTCAACGGACAGCGCGAAAGTGCCTTGCGAAAGTTCAACCTAGATGAAGTTGACTCAGTAGATAACATTGCAATTCAGGGTAATGAAATTAACTATCTAAAGTATAAGGTAATGGGTTATAGACTACATTTTGATCCTGTACCTTCCGCAAATGCAGAAGTCGAACTTTGGTACATTCCGCAATTCAAAGAACTAGTAAATGACAACGATTTGATTAACTTTGTATTTCCCAACGGCTGGGAGGACTACGTAGTCAACGGGATTGCAGCGAAGGCCGCTGAAAAGGAAGAGTCATTCCAAATGGCCCAAGTTTGTGTTGCTGCACAACAGAGAACCCTACAGAGAATTTTACAAACGGTTCAAGATAGGGACGAGGGCGAACCTGCAGGAATGATTGACGCTGAACAATTGGGAGAATCTTACTAGTGGCACTAACAACTAGATTTAGAAGCAACGACATCCGAGAACCAAGGGAATCTAGCTTGATGGAGTTGATTACCGAGCTAGACTTATTCCCTCTGTTTGGCGGTAGAATTATTGAAAATATCACGCTGACAGCAGCAACGGCCCTAAGAGTAGATCATAAACTAGGGAAAGTGCCACAGGGATTTATAGAAATAAGTTCGACGTCTAACAATAAAACGAAAACCAATGCAAAAAACCGCAATTCAATTACTATCGAAAACGCGGCCAATGCAGTTATTTCAATATATGTTTTTTAAAAGGTGAATTATGCCTAGCGAAAAAATGAATATTTCAATTCCAATTGGTGGTGGCCTCGATACCAAAACCGACCGGAAACAGGTAATACCGGCAAAAGTTCTCGCTTTGAAAAACGGCGAATTCACTTCAATAAAAGAAATTACAAAAAGATTTGGTTTCGGCAACGCTTGGAATTTAGCAACGGCTTCCGGTGGTGCAATTGTTGGCGGTGCTTCTTCGTTGCTCACTAGAGGCAATGAAGTAGTCCAAATGGCAAGACAAACAACTGGTGGCGGTATTGGTGTTGATGATGGTTGGATGTCCTTGTCACTTGACGAACAAACGGATGATTGGAACGAGATAGGAAGAGTAGAGCCAATACAGCTAGACGTTGAAACGGTGACGTCCTCGAAAACCGGAACGGTCCAAGTTGATATGGCTGTTGAAAATGGATATTCCTGCCATGTGTGGCTTGACGAAAGTGCAGCAATTCACTACTCGGTAAGAGAAGAAGACACTGGACTGAAGGTAATAGAAGACATCGAGTTAAACCTAACCGGGCACACGTGCCTACATGTTGTTGGATTTGATAACAACTTTTATATTTGGTCTGCATATAATGCCAATTTGTATTCAGCCGTAATTGACACAACTGATTTACAAAACGCACCCACAACCGTTACGGCGCGCGAGGCAGGCGACGTTCATGCAGACAACCTAATGGATGTGACTGCAATTGACATGCCTGGTGTCGGGTGGCATTCAGTGGTTGCATACAAACAGAGCGGTGGTATTTTCCCTGTCAGAATAAGGCAGTTTGATGGTGCAACCCCCCCCTTATCAGTGTTTACCGTTGATATAGCCGAAACACCGATCAATGCGATAGGTGTCCAACGGGTGGACGATAGCGTATTGGGCATTCAGCTAATAGCTATAAGCTGGCAAATTGCCGCTGCTAATGCATGGAGAGCTGAAATAAAAGATGCAATACTAGGGCTTAGAACTAATCCATTTCTGCTTGTTAGCAACGCTGGAGCCATAAGAAATATAACAATTGTTGAAGACCCTTCAGAAAATTACGGGGCTGTTGCTTCGTTTGTCAGGTTTTATAGTGAGCAAATAAATCCTGCTGGAGATCAGTTTAACTACGTTCATACGGTCATTGCCCGTAGTGATATATTTGCTGGAACTATAGACTCAAGTGCTATTTTCCGCAATTGTTGTTTAGCGTCAAGGGCATTTTTACATGATTACCGGGCTAGGGTGTGGGTTACCTATGAAAGTGATTTACAGTCAACCATGTTTTTACACTCATGCGAGAAGCCCAACACCGGAGCACCCGCAGACGATGACAGACCGTACATAGTGGACGCTAAGATACTTACTAACAGAAGTGATGGAATGACAAGTGGCCTGGGACTTCCACAAGTTGTAACTATTGCCGCTGGCCAATATGCAACTGCCGCTCTTAGACGTGACAGACTAACCACCGGAGACGACGACGGAATTGACAATCAAATACCGTTGAAAAGTGTTGTAAGAATCAACATGGAGTTCGGCCTAAACGCAATGGACAATGACACACTAGGACCGACCAGGGCCGTAGCTACGGGTGGTTATATTGGAGACTTAGACGGTAGATTTCAGGAGTTGGGCTTCCATTTGTACCCGGACCCAATTGCATCAATAAGCAATCTGGGTGCTGCCGGTGATCTGACCGGACTGGTCCAATATGCAGTAATATACGAATGGACAGATGGACAGGGGCAAGTACATCGAAGCTACCCTGCACTGATATCAATAGACTTGGCTGCCGTCGTAAATAGAAAGGTTAGAATTACTGGAATTCCTTACTTGCACAAAGGCGAGCATGACAAGCTAGAGAATGTTTTTGTTGATGTTTATAGGTCGTGTTCGGACGGTATCTATCACAAGCTACCCAGAATTGCAGCTAGCCAAAATAATTTAGGAACTGGTATGTTTTCATTTGATGACATCTACTTTGAAGTTGCAGACGATTTGTTGGCCAGAGAAATAATATACACAAATGGCGGCATTTTGGGTAACGACGGGCCGCCCGCTGCCGAAATTCTGGACGTTAGACAAGATAGGATTTTGATTGTACCATCCGAAGATCCAGAGGTTGTTTGGTATTCTAAGATAAAAAAAGACCGGGTTGGTAATGAGTTCTCTGGATTGCTTACAAAAAGGATTGCAACCGGTGGCCCGATCAGGGCACTTGCAACATTAGACGAGAAAGAGATTATTTTCAAAGAGTTTGAAATACATGCATTTAGCGGTCCCGGCCCAAACGATTTGGGACTAGGATCTGCATTCACCGAATCATACTTGATAAGCTCAGATGTCGGCTGTGTAGACCGAGCATCGGTAGTTAAATTCGACAAGGGCCTGATGTTTAAAAGTTCAAAGGGGATTTATCTACTAGATAGGGGTTTACAGGCTTCATATATTGGCGCTCCAGTAGAAGACTGGAATCAATACACTGTGGTGAAAGGCTATTTGGTAAAAGAAAAAAACCAGATCAGGTTCTTGCTTTCTAATAATGAAATATTGAACTTTGATTACTTGGTGGGTCAATGGTCAGTTAGCACCCTTGACGGCCTCACTCCTGTTGGATTGCGTGACTGTATAGTTTATAACAATGCATTCCACATGCTTGAAAATGATGGGAACGTGTGGCGGGAATCAACCACAGACTACTCAGACAATGCCAGTTACGTGCCGCTGTCAATTACCACTTCGTGGATAAAACTAAACGGCCTCCAGGGATTCCAACGGATAAATTGGATTTCAATACTTGGAGAATTCAAAGGTAATCATATTCTTACTGTTAAGGTTTTCTACGACTACATCGACACCGTTGCTGAAACAAAAGTATTAAATGCTACTGCCGCTTTTGGTGCATTGCCGCCGTATCAATTTAGATTTAAACCACGGCGGCAGAAGTGCCAAGCAATCAAACTAAGAATCTATGACACCCCTGAGCCTGCCTGGGCCGGAAGCTGGGAAGGTTATTCGTTATCAAGTATCGAGATGGAAGTAAGAGTCAAACGAGGAATGAATAAATTAGCCACGGCTAAAACTATATAGTGAGGTGACATTATGGCTGGAGATCCAAGACCGGGAATGGGATTCAACACAGGTGGAGGCACAGGTGGAAAGCGTGGGGGGCTTAATGGGTCCAGTGGTGGGTCAAACAATAGTGGCAAATATAACAGTTTAAAAGATTTGCAGAATGCTTATTTGAGAGATCACCCAGACTATGACCCAAGCAAGGAAAGAAGCGGGTGGGATATAGTTAGTGACTGGGCTTGGGGTAAGGACGCGACACCTCCTGAATTCGACTTCCAGTATTTACAAGGGGGATATGGTCCAGGCATGGGTGGGCCGGGCCAAGAAGTATCTGAACAAATGCGACGTGCAATGTTGGGTCAAGCTCCGAGTGCTGCTCAGTTGCAAATGCAAGATGCTTTAGGTCGTGCGACATCCGGTGCTCAAGCTATGTCAGTCAGTAACCCCTCGGTTAGTGCTGGACTCGCTCAAAGAAACGCAATGAACCAGGCCGCTCAAATGGGTGGACAGGTGGCTAGAGATACAGGTATACTCCGTGCACAAGAAATGGCCGGGGCTAGAGGTCAAATGGCCGATTGGTTAGCACAGCAAAAGCAGTTTGAAATGCAAGACCAGGTGCGAAGACAGGAAGAGCAAAACCTGATGAATCAACTTATGTTCAAACAAGAGCTAGCCCGATCTGGGCTGTCAGAAACTAAGGGATTTTTCGGTGAACCATCGGACATCCTGTCACAGGGTGGTCAAGCCGTGTCTGATTATTATTCAAGAAAAGACTAGGGGTCTGAAATGCCGACTGACGAAACACCGGAAGAAAAAAGAAGACGACTTTCACAGTTGTTCTTAGAAACAAGGCCCAGCACCGACTACATGGGCAGAGGTGCGCTTGACCTGCCTTTGGAGAATCCGCTAAATGAAAGGACCGGCGTTTCACCTGGAGACGCTCTGAGGGGTTTTAGTGCCGGTGCCGAACTTCCACAAGAGTACACAGTAGGTCAAAGGATTGTTGATTCTTTGGTGCCAGGTGTGCCGTCTTTTGCTGCTGAAGCCTTTTTCGGCGACCCAATGTCAACCAGGTCGAGAGCACAAGACTTGACCAAGGATCTCAAGGCTCTTGACCCGGTAATAAACCGAGACCCGAACAAACTTGATCCCCCAACTGACAGAACTACACAGCTTGAAATGGGTAGAATGATCCCAATGCCAAAGTATAGCGGGGGCGCGAGTACTAAGGTTCTGTCTGAGACAATAGAAGACTTGAAAAAATCAAAGGACAAACTAGCTGAAGACCCAGGGGCCATGAAGAGGATTATTGAAAATGAAGCAGAGGCCAGGGAAAGATTTCAACAGGAAGACTTGCGGCTTAAGTTGAATGATATAGAAAACGCCGAAGTGGTTCGCAAGGAACGTGATTTATCACTGCAAAACGAACTAAAAGAAGCACAGGACCGTCAAAAATGGATTCAAGAGGGAGTTGACCAGGACTTCAAGCTACTAAAAAAACAAGTCAACGAGACAGAGAAGCCACTTGATCCAAATAGAATATGGAAGGATAAGAACGGGTCAACTGATTACGGTCGCCTGATTGGTGCTACTATTGCAACTTTTATTACTGGAGTTTTTGAAGCTAGGGCCGGTCGGGGCGGTAAGAATCCAGCCAGGGACATAATCAACCGGGCTATATCTAGAGACATTGACGCGCAAAAAACTGACACGGCTAACCGTAGATTCAAACTTGGCCAACGTTCCAACCTACTTAGCAAAATGATGGAAATTTACGGAACCCCACAACAGGCAGAACAGGCGGTCAAGGTTATTATGGGCCAGGCCTATACCAATAAGTTAAGGGGACTTGAAACAAAAAACATGGGACTCAAGGCAAAGAACAACCACTCCATGGCACTTGCTGAAGCTACTGCAAACGACTCAAAGGAGCTAATGAAGTTTGGCCAGATGTCGGAAGAGAGACAAAATAAAATCGCTTTAGATAGGGCAAACGTGGCTAATCAAAAAGCCCGAATCGACCTAGAGAATAAAAAGATGGTTATGGCCCAGGAGTCAGCATTTGCCAAATCACAACAGCAAGGCGAAGGACTGAGAATCCCTGGATTGCAGCAGGTTGCCCCCACTGACAAGGACTCAATAAAGAAGGCCCGCGAGTTTTCAGGCCAGTACCAAAACCTAACCGGAATGATTGACGACGCATTGGCAACGGGTGTAAAGGGTTGGAAGCTGTTAGGTACAGACGTGCATGCATCAAAAGCATTGAGGGCCTCCATGGTCTTAGCTATGATTAAGCTATATAAAATGGGTGCCTCATTTTCCGTAAACGAAGAGCGACTAATCAACGAGTCGATCCCCTCGGACTTTACTGCCTTACAGTGGACCGAAATCCCGGGGAAGCTGAATAAACTAAAACAAATTCTAAAAAACAAGGCTGAGGCAGAGCTTGGATCTTTAGGTTTTCAGCTAGAAAAACAACAACAAAAAACAAAGGTTAGCGGGTCAGAATAATATGCCATTTACCATTTACGATCTAAAAACCGGAGCACCTGTACAGGTTGAAGTTGACCAACTACAAGAGGCGTTTGCAACTGGCAAGTATGGAATGCCACAGGGCGAGGAAACACTTGCGATTGACCCAAGCGGCAAAGCGGTTAGGATTCCATCGTCTCCAGACAATCTACTGAATGCGATTGACGAAGGTTTCAAGATTGAATCGCCCGAAATGACCAAGGAACGGCACCTACAAAGAGATTATACAGATGCCGATAATGTGGCAACTTCCACAATTTCAGGTGCTCTTGATACTGCCTCCTTTGGATTATCCAAGGTAATGCAAAAGCAACTACCTCCATCTGTTCAAGAATACATTCGTAAGTCGGAAGATGCCTCACCAACCGCAAACACAGCAGGACGTATTGGTGGTGGTATAATCCCGTTTTTGGTGCCAGGGGGTCAGGGTCAGGCAGCATCCACGCTAGGTAAGATTGTCGGTGGTGCTGGGTCTGGAGTTAGAGCAGCAAACAAAGTTGGCCTGGCGGCTGAGAAATATGTATTGGAGAATTTAGCCAGGGGAGGCAAAGAAGCAGGAGCAATCAAATCTATATTATCAAAGGGTGTTGGTGTTGGTGCCGGTGGAGCTGTTGAAGGCGCTTTATATGGAGTAGGTCAAACTATCTCCGAAGTAGCAGAGGGGGACATAGAACCGACTGCTGAAAACCTAGTCGCCAACGTTGGTGTAAATTCGGTTTTTGGTGGAATAGCTGGCGGTGTATTAGGGTCAAGTACTCAATTAGTCAAAAAGACCCTTGGCACCGGCAAGGCATTTTCTAATAAATCAGCTAGCAGTATAGTTGATATGTTCCAAAAAGGTACAGGGATACCCCCCGTCGAGGGCCTAAAGGACGCTGTAGAGCTTGGAATCTCAGACCCCAAGGCATTGGCCGAAAACTTAATGAAAATCACCCAAGGCGGTCCTGTGAAGCCAGGGTGGTATTCCAGAATATGGGGATCATTGACAGGTAAAGACCCTTCAGAGATTCAACAATATTTAGGTAAAAGTGCATGGGCAAAAGAGAACAGAAGACTAGCCACTGAAGGCGAACAAATCCTTGACCAGCGAGCCATTAAACTTGCAAACCTCAACGACGAAGCCAGGGCCCTTTTTGATGAAAACATGGATCAGTTTACAGGTAAGCCTAAAAAGCTTTATATAACAAAGGCCAGCAAGGACGGAGATCACGTAGAGGCCGCTAGGTTTGCCGAATCCCATCTGGGCGAATATGTAACCCCTGGCAAGGCCTATAAATCACCGGGAATTAAGGAGCCATATCGCAAACCATACGAGACCCCAGGCTTAGAGACACCGGGAAAACTAGATTATGACACCCCTGGTATTTCAGAACCGGGGCGGCCTGGGTACAAAAGGCCGGGTATTAGCGAGGTTGACGATTTGGGGCAAGGTGTTCCGGCAGGAAAACGTGCAGCATATGAGGCACCCGGAATAGGTACAGTTGAAAAACCGGGGTATCAGTCTCCCACAATTGATTCAATTGATGACATACTACCAGTGGCAGAACGGTCACCATACACAACCCCTGGGATGGAAGAGATTAGAATTAAACCAGGCAAGCAGCCATCAAAAAAATATGTAGGCGTAGACGGTGCTCTGGGTGATGTAGAAAAAATGATGTCAGACAAGCATGCCAATATGTTTGGCGGTCAAGCTGTGTTGAAAGACCTACACAAGACTCTAATTGCTAGCAAAAAAGAACTAAAGAAAATATTACTAGGACCACAGAACAAGGTTGCGGGTGGAACCTTTGGCTTGTTGGATGACATAAAAAGGGCCTATGGTAATGCATATAAAAGACAGCAACGGGTTTTTGTTGGGTTAGACGGTGGAAAGCCACACGACGAAAACACCTTGATTTGGCTAGAACGACAATTTATGAAGTTAAGGGATGAATTAGAAAACGAGGCAGTTTTCGGTAAAGCTGCTGCAAATATGCAAAGAGAAACAAACAGAGCCTGGGTAGAATTCTTCAAATTTGCCAAGGCCCAAAGGGCTTACAGACTTGACCGGTTTATGGCTGAAGCTGATTTCGGAAAAGTAAAACCAGGGAAATCAAAAGTACACAAGTCAGACCCCTACGGATACAGGCAAATGCTAGGTGATGCCGGAACCACTAAGGCAATGTTGGATAAAGAGATTACTGAGGGATACTGGAGAACGACCCAAAACCTTCTAGAAAAGGGAGCTTTCTACACCCAGGGATCTAAAAAAGTATTTGCTAATTTAAAGAGGTATCAGCAGATTGCTAAACAAGTAGATGACATTTTTTTGACTAACGAGAAGCAGGTTGGCCTAGTCAACCAACTTGCCCAGATATCGGCCAAATCAAATAGTATCATTGGTAATCTGGGCATTGGTGGGGCAGGTGTTGGTGGTTTTCTGGTTGGCGGTCCGGTAGGGGCCATGGTTGGAGTTGCCTTGTCCGTGTTTAGCAACCCAGGGAATAGAACAACAATCACGGCAGCATTTGAACGACTCACTAAAGAAGTTGATATTAATATAGGCAAAGGTATTTCACGCTACATGAAAAAAGCATCCGGCAAATTACCCAGGGGTAAGGTCCGGCAAGTGATTGTTCCAACCACTTCCGTTCTACAGCTTAGTAACTGGGGCGATAAAAAAACCACAGACAAGAACAAACGCCAAGCATTGCAACGCAGAAGCAAGGAACTATCCGAATTTATCAATAATCCAGAAATAGCCACCGACCGGCTAGCTCAAAATACAAGGGCCGTCTATGATGTTAATCCGGTAATGGGCCAAGCAGTGCAAACAAAGGCAATGCAGGTTGCTCAATTTATCTACGCAAAACTTCCTAAGACTGATAAAGAGGGATTATTTGCAACTGCGGTCAAGGTCTCCGATGTCGATATTGAGCGAACCGAGCGTACAATATTTGCAGCAACCAACCCAGTTGAAGCCCTTGCAAACGGAAACTGGAATCGAGAAATCATTAAGGCAATAAAAGAATTATATCCAACAATTTACGAAAAGTTTGCAATCGGTATTGCGGAGAGAATCCCTGAGCTTAGAGGGAAATTACCTTATTTTGAACGTGTGAAATTATCAATCCTATTCGATACACCCGTCGAAGAAACAATGGAACCGGGATTTATCAAAGAGATGCAGCTAATAGCCCAGGCTGAGAACTTACCACAGCAACCACAAGGACCAGGCGGCAAGAAGAAAAAACCAAGGAAGCCGTCCTACTCAAAACTAAAAACTGATAACTTAAAAACTGAGGATCAAAAAGTATCTGAAACTCAAGCATAGGAGTATTACCCATGAAGAAAATTATGGCGATATTTGTTTTAGCACTGATGGTTATTTCTACTGGCGCGACTGTTTACGCTCAAGCTGTAGAGGCGTGTGTTGCTGCTGACGGTAACAAAAGAAAAGTTAGGTGTGACGGGTCTGGATTTTTGATAACAGCTCCAGGTGGAACTAGTGCAAGTACACTGACCATGGATATTGATCCTGGCAACTGTCACGCAATTACAAACGGCACCCTGCCGTATGTGCTGCCGGTGGCCACTGACGTGTTTAGGATCTGCGCTTATGGTAATGAAGCATACGTAATGTTTGC
>Ga0307377_10007545_pt1 | contig 11197 bp, 15 predicted proteins | sample TR3MG_FD_202535 | JGI IMG/M metagenome (GOLD analysis project Ga0307377, IMG submission 202535) | Soil microbial communities from Risofladan, Vaasa, Finland - TR-3 | ecosystem: Environmental > Terrestrial > Soil > Coastal area > Acid sulfate soil | place: Finland: Risofladan, Vaasa | collected... | reverse complement strand
ATCTGCACAATTTCAATTTTTGATTTTCTTTTACCGCTCGCAAATTATACTTTAAATAATCTGCATAGGTATTTAATGGCATCTCATCAACTGGAACTTGAGCAACTTCCTGTTGAATTTTTACATCTTTCAAAAAATCAGTATCTTTTTCTTTTATTGTTGTATTCATGAGTCTCCGTTATAAATAAATGTTTGTTCAACAAGGTTGCAGTATCCTGCAGTTATATATGGTGTGTAATTAGTGCTATTAATTTTTTCAAAAGTAATAGGATTTTCGATAGAAAAACTTGTATCATCAATTTTTATAATCCTAAATTTTTTGTTATTGATTTGATCCATTCCTCTAGCAACTGGAATCGATCCGTTCACGTCAGTAAGCCGTACAAAATCATGATTTTCATAACCGTGTTCTAGAGTAGTTGTCACAACACAAGGATTGGCATTTGTAATATTTGTGATATCAGATCTATGTGGTGTTTGTCCGCTCATATTTCTCCTACAGACCCCCGAAGGGGTCTATAAAATTATTTTAACACTAGGTCAATAAATCACCTAAATTAATTACTGTACCGAATTTATATAACTCGATTACAAACACATCGCCATCCGAACCCATAACCGCAGTGTCTGCAGTTAGTTTGTATTCAATTGGATTATAACTGAACGGTGTAGGATTATAAGGGTTTGTATTGCTGTACGGATCTACTTGCGGATTATTTAATTGAAGAACTCTAGTCTCCAAATCAATACGTCCACCAGCTACCCATGTAACAAAATTTGTTGAATCGACAGGTTCGTCAGAAACTGGATCTTTCAAACTAAATGATGTAGTATTAATTACAACAACACGATATCTGTTATTATTTAATTCATCCATACCGCGTGCAGTTGGCATTCCTGAACCAAGATCGGTAATTCTGATCAATTGATTAGTCTGTAATCCGTGCACCGCAGTAGTAGTGATGACACAAGGATCAGCTGCAGTAACAGCAGAGATCAATGATCTATATGCAGTTACACCGCCGGCTGTATTAGCTACAGTGAAACCAGCAGCAGCAGTATCAAGAAAGTTAAAAGATGATCCTGCTGCAGAATCAATTACTTGTTGTTGAAATGCTTCAGCTGCAGCATTTGTATCTTTCCACCATACAGAAACCGGAAGATTTGCAGCGACTCCAGCCCATTGAGTTATATTATAAAATACTGCTTTATCAGCATTCCACGGCCATGTGAATGTGTGTGCTGTACCGGCTGAAATGAAATCAATTCTAGCTGTACATGTTTGCCCTAAAAATAAATCTGACATATGACCTCCTATGCCTTAGTTGATAATAATGATACGATGTGAGAATCGTCTAAAATCGCAGCATTAAACCACGCAGTAAAACCCATAGATTGATATCTATTTAAATAATCATTGAATCCTAGAGGCTTCAAAATAATTTCTGTAGATACTTGATCAATGCCAACATAACCATATGCATTGGCGCCTATGAATGTGTTGGAGTAAACAGGTGGATTAGCATCAGTTACAGATACCAATGTAGATGTAACCCAGCGAGCTTCGTCTGTAGAACCAAATTCAGCTTGTAGTACAGCTTCTTGTGAACCGTATTGAGAAGTTGGAACGAATGCATCCAATGATCGAATATCTGGTTTCAATTTTACATGTGCTGCAACCCAAAAAGCCGCTTCAACCGGACCGGTACCGAAACGTGATGTTCCTTCGATTGTTGGAGTCATTTTTTCAGTATTGTTCTCATCTAGATATGAAATAGCTCTATTTACATCTGTTTGAGTTAATTCAGTAATTAAATTTCCATTTATTCCGTTTAGACAAGAAATTTCTGGAACTGCACTTTGCCAAACATCTCTTGTTACTTTATCTAGCATAGTGTGCATACACTGAGATAGATTGTCTGCAATCTCATTAGCTGTATCATCTTCAACAACTAATAATACTTTTCTTGAAAGAAGTGTTACTTTTCCAAATTCTTGGATTTGTACACTAATATCAAATTTGTTTACGGTTTCTGGAGCGGGATCAACGCCCTCAGCTAATACAACAGGATCAGAATTGAAGTTTTCTTGCCTTCTGAAAGCCATTGTGTCTGTATTTTTTTGCGGTAGTACAAATGCTCTACCGAATAGATTATGAACATTCATCGGCTTTGAACGTTGAAGTAACGCTCTATGTGCCCATGCATTGCTCATAGATCCATAATTACTAGTAGTAGTAACGGACATATTTTTTCTCCAAAATTATACCCGTTTCTTGCGATCCCTTCTCCAAGTATTAAATTCAGAATCTGACATCGACATTACATCAATCGCCTGGTTTATATTAGCTGCTTTCGGAACTGATCCCGGAGCACCTGGCGCATCTTTCTTAACATTTTGTTTGAAAAGAGCTGCTTTTTGCTTTGGCGACAATGCATTCATCAATGTCCATGATTCTTTTAATCTGTTGGGAGAACCATTGATTGCAGAAACGAGATGTTTACGTGTTTCTAAAAAATCATCTAATCTTTCTTGCAAATCTTGAATTTTTTCAGGGTTTTCATCAGCCCAGTTTTGTTCTCGAGATGCGCGGAATTTTTCTTCCACCTTTTCTAATGTTTCGTGACGATCTTGTTTTAATTGTGATCGAGTAACCGGTTCATATTGATCGTCGTCATTTTCAATCGGCTTTTGAGTATCTCGAAGTTGCTTTGCTTGCATTTCTTCGAAAAGTTTTGCTCTACTCTCGGCTTCTTGTCTCTTACGACGCTCTTTTTGAAGTGCAGATAAAGGAACTTGTTGTTCTGCTTTCTCTTGTACTTCTTCATGTTCCTGTTCATGAATAATCTCTTGATCACCCACGTTTACATCTTCTTGAACTGTATCGTTTTCAGTTTCCATAGTCTCCGATTAATGCTTTTGCATTGCGCCTTTTGCTTGAAGGTAAGCGACACCTTTTTTATTGAATTCTACTTTCAATTTTTCTCCCTTTTTAGGAGGAGAAACCATCCATAATATTTCGCAAATCCCACGTTCATTATTTACATGAAAAACCATGGAATTTGATAAAAATGGAGGCAATTGTCTTGTGATTTTTGGTGCATCGATTTTGAACTCTGTTGGATCAACTGGATTAAATTTAGCATGAAATCCTAGGAAATAATTTCCTTTAATATTCTGGTGATCACAAACAGTTTTTTCTACCCATGAGTCAATTACATTTTTTAACGATCTTCTGTGATCGATGAACTCGGAGGGTAAAATCAATCCGGAATCCGGACATTTCATCATTCGATTTGCACTCAACATGATTACATTCCTGATTTACCGCGAAGTGAATCTTTCTCTTTATGTGCTTGCTGAAGCAGTTTATTTGCTTTAGCCTGATCTGAATTCATACCCGGACCGCACATAGGTGAAACTTGATTTGCCATTGGCATTGGATTAGTTTTAGTGCTGCATAGACCGACAGCATTATCCATAAACTTTCCTTTGCTTTTTTCTTTGTAAGCCATTTTTGACCTCCTTTGCACACATAATACAAACAATAAATTTTGTTTACTACAATTTTATAATTTTAAGTATGTAAAGAGATTAATTTGAGCTATGTAAGCTCATCGCCGATCATATTTAATTCTTGACTCGCTTCAACTTGTTTATTTTCAGCAGAACCAGATGTCTCACTATTGATTTGATCAGCTTTTTCAAAAATTGTATTTGAAACTCTCTCTCTATCAATAATCTCGTCTTGCTCTAAAGTTTTAACAAATTCAGCTACTCTCAATAGATGATCAGTTTCCATTCCAGCAATTTCTGTAATTGTTTTTGCTCTATCTAATGCTGCTTTAGCTCTATTCTGTTCTGCTTCAGAACTCCTGGATTCTGATAGTGCAATATCAGAAATCACTCTCGCACGCCGTTCTTGTGCTAGAGAAAGTTTTTGCTCAACTTCAGCATTTCCGAGCTCCATTGCTAGACGCTCTTGTTCATTAATTTTTTCTTGTTGTGCTTTCTGAGCTTCTTGTTGTGCTTTCAATTGATCTAGTAGATCAGTAGTACCAGTACCGGGTAGATACTCAGCAATGTAATCCTGCGGTACATCTATGATGCCTTCGCGTTTAAGATTAACAAGTTCGTAATAGTATGCATCACGTTGAGATTTAGATCTGATTCCTTCTTTCAACACTGCATCATATTGCTCAAAATCATTATCGTAGAATTGATCAGTCGGTTTCTCTCCCAGTATTCTCTCGATTTTCCCTGGAGAATATTTTTTTTGTAACGCATTTAGCACAAGTCCCGCGACAACAAGCTGTGAGACTTCGACATTATCAAAAATTTTTCGATTCGATCTTAAACCTTGAGCGACTCGAACCTGTGCTAATCTACCTGATATTTGCGTATTTCCTTTATCATCAATTCCTAAAACTGATTCATTTACATTTGCTAGTGTGAGAGTCAATTGATCTAAAATTGATTGATATTCTATGAGCGCAGGATTTGCTCCTCCGGCTTGCAGTTCTTGCACAGAGTTCATGCCTTCAGGAGCATTTTCGGGATCAATTCCAATAATTTTATTTTGACCAGATTGTTGTAGATCACTTACATCTGCAACACTACCGATCATGTATTTATAACCAGTAGAGATTGTGGAGTCCATCATGTCAACAATCTTCATATGCCGTTTGTTGAATTGTCTTTGTGCTGAATAGAGTGTTGAAGCGATACCTTGTAGTCTCTGGGACGGCATCCAAATTGAGGGCTCCATATATCCTAAAATAGGCGCAAATGGATATGTATCAACGATTCCAGTTTTGTCTTCCCCACAATAAACACGCTGACCGTTAAGCATAATATTCAATTCAACAAAATCTCTATCAACATCTTTGAAATACAATAAATCTTTTTTAGATTCTCCTGATTCTTCTGCTTCTTGAGCAGCTAATTTATTTATTCTATAAACACCGATATTTAACTTTTTGAGTTCATCTTTGTCGAGCTCTGTTACATCTCTGTAATGATCTGTGCGCGTATCGATAAGAAATTTTCTTGTGCGTGTAGTACGTCTGTAGTATTGATCGTACGCCATGAGATTTCTATTTCGAGATATGTTAGAGAAATTGGGATGAAAATTTAAAAATTTATTATCACGGAATGAGCCATAAATTCCATCGATCACACTTGCTTCAATAAATGGAAGTAATGATTTAATAATATTTTTGTCTAATAGATCTCTTGTAATTGCAAATGCACAGTCATTTAAATCAATATTTTCAAATGTTGGATCAAGATAAAATGAATTGAATGTACGTTTAAAAAATGAAATATCACCGTTTATAAAATCTTTTGAATAATCCATGTAGATCCCGCACAGAGAAATTCCGGATTTGAATCCTTCGTCGGCTGCATCTAAAAATGTATTGTATCCCCCGCCTTTATCCCATATGTAATACTGTAATTTTGTGAACTGATCAGCTGTCTTTTGATCCGATCCCTCCACCGGAGCTACAACTACTGAGTTAAGATTATCTCTAAGATATCCAGAAAAGAATTGTAGAGGCCTACGCATGATATTTAACTCAAGCGGCTCTCTACCTTCTTTCTGCAATGTTTCGCGTTCTTGTGTACTCCACGTATAGCCTGAAGCTGCAAGTGTATATACATTTGCATCTGTGACAAACGGTGCCCAAAAATCGTGAGCATATCTATAATTTTCTTGGAATTCGCTGATTATTTCGTAGTCTGTAAGCATAATGATAATTTAAAGTTTACCATCATTATGTGCATTAAAATTTTAAACGTCTAGATTCAACTACTTTTTTATGCGCTTCTAATGCTCCGGATGAATTTGAAACTGATTCAATATGTGTAACAGCTTGCATAGCGTATTGCATCGCATCGGAATAATTGCTGCTTACATCGTGAAGAGGGGTATCAAGATATTTTCCGAATTGCTCAGACCATTTTTTTCGATATTTATTTAGCATATCGATCAGAGTTTTTGTTTTATTGAGATCAAATACACATCTACTAAATTTATTTTTTGCATTTGATATGTTGATATTCTTATCTGTTAATTTTAGTACGACAATTTTTGTTTCAGTGTGACTGAACAATTTTCTAAACTCTCTCTCATATGTATTCTCTACTACAATTCCATCTCGTTTTCGTGAATCATGCGGTAAAAATATTGTGTGATAGATGTATCGTTTCTCTTGTTGTAGATGATAGCAGTAGAAATCAACACCTTTACCGTTGTCTGCGTACATATCTATTATTCTGATTTCACCGTGTGTACATTGAAAAAATACAATTACAGTTAGATCATTTACTCCTATGTCCATAGCGATATACACTCTATCCAAAGGATCGTATGTAGATATATTAAGCATGCGATGATCATTGTATGCAGATTCAATGCATTTCTGAAAATAGTATGCATCTGAGCTTGAGAGAAATGCTTCTGAAACAGTCGAAGGAAATTCTTGTTTCATCTTATCGACGAGCGAAATCGATTGTATTGCATACCAACTGCGCTGTTCTTGTGTAATAATTACATTGCTGTCGGATTCGATCTTATTAAAATAATCTGTTAGATCTACATCATAATTAATTTTTTGTTTTTCTATATAATTTTTTTCTAAATACCAAGGAAAGAAGAATAATTTATACTCTAGGTCTGATAAACTATTATTACCGCGAATTACTGCGTTATTAACCATGTCAGCATAGAAGCCAGAATTTCCTTCCCCTGTAGATTCAATTATTATCTTACCATTCGACGGAACAGTTTGAAGCGTTCCGGTTATTACTTCATCAGCTTTTAAAGGATTTCTAGCACATGTTTTACCGAACTCAGATACTAGTATCAATTGATACGATCCACCCCGTAGCGTTGTATCTACACGTAAATAAGAGCCATTCGCAAATGTAATCTCTCTAGCTGATCTCTGTACAATCTGTGCCATCGAATTAAATTTCGGAGTCAAGCTATCGATTGCATGTCCAATGATTCTTTTGAAAATATGCTGAGAGTGCTCTAACGAATACGATACAATTCCGCATGATGTATTTTTATTGAAAATCGCTTCATCTAGCAAATAGAGAACTGAAAATGTAGACATACCTAGCTGTCTAGCTTTCAAAATTAAATTACGTGTATGTAGATTCTCTAATACATTTTGCTGCACTTCATTCAATCTGAAACGAATTGAATTCCCATTTTTATCAACAATGCGATAGAGATTATTCATTCTCCATTTTTTATCATTGATAAAACTTATCTTTTCAATATCAGTCGGGCTGAGCAAAATCTTTCTCTATTTTTTCTTTCGGAGTTTTTTGTATGTAATCAACTAGTGTATGTAGATCCTCTACTGTTTTTACTGAATTATCAGTTTGTCCTAAGAGATTTTTTCCCAGCCAAATGCTCATTGTAGAATTAGTTTCAGCTAGTTTAAATTGTGATTCTCTTAATTTGATTTTTGCTTTACCAGATGCTTTTGTTTTTAGCTCTGAAAAATTAAATCCTGTATACTCAAGTAATTTATTGTATAAAGTAGCTGAAGAAATTCTATATGATCCTGCTATCTCTTCTGCAGTAGCTCCGATATCAATCCAATGCATTACTTGTTCAAGATCAACCGGCTTCGGTTTTAATTTACCAAAGCCATCAGTTTTTAAGTCATCAACTATCACAGGAATTTTTTTACGTCCTGCGCCTTTCGGGTTTCTTTTCGGGTTTCTTTTTTTCTCTACCATTCCATAAATATTAAAAAAAATTATCTTTATGTCTACATTTTTATTTCAATATAGGTATTAAGATTTACATTTTTTTAGGATATTTTATCACAAAACCAGATTGATAGATATTCATAAAATATATTAGAATATATACTTTCTCATGTTACCCCTTGCGCTAAATTTACGTATTGTGTATGATCTCAAACACAGAAAAATGAGGAAATTAAGATGAGACGAAGAGGGTTAGGGTGGAACTACTAGAACTCCTATGGAACTCCTATGGAACTCCTATTTTTCTCTCTCTCTCTCTCTTTAAAATAGATATATATATATATGGAGTTCCAGGAGTTCCATATTCTACATACACACATGAGATAATAGATTTAATTGGAGAATTAGAGTTCCAAAGATCACTTTGTGTCGAAACGTCTAGAAAGTGGAACTCCTGGAACTCCCATCAAGACAATTTCCGCAAGTCACTATATTTAAATTGTTTAATTGGTTCATTTGGAGTTCCTGTGGAGTCTATACGGAGTTATCGAAGTTCCGAATTGCCGTTGTTCAAAGAGGAAAAACCCAGGCAGGAGGTTTTCAATGCAGGATTAGAGTTTAAGCGAAAGCAATAGAAAAATTTAAAGAGAATAAAATAAATATTAAATTATTTCACATTTGAAAGGGCAATATAATTTTCTAGACACTCATCTAGAATTTGATCAAATACACAATATTTTTCATCTAAAATAATTGGACTTTGTTTAATGAAAATTTCTTTTTCTGGATGAGCATCCTTATAAATTATTTTAAGCATAAATTTTGAACCTGAAAATATACTTGAGCTATTGACAAACTCACTAATCTTTAAATCAGATCTGGGATCTCCGACAATGTGCGTAAATTTAGTCATGGTTATTTAACTCACGATAAATTTCATCAAGCTCATCATCAGCAATCGATGAAAATCGAATGAGTGTTCGAGGTTTGTTTGAAAATATTTTATTAGCTTTCAACGAATAAATGTAAGAATCGTCATACCAGAGCACACCCTTCAACGCATCAAAATAAAATTTAACAAAGTTGTCAACGTCTACGATTCGATGATGTTTTCTAAAATCGATTTCAAGGCTCTGTGTTGGCTTAATTTTCTTTGGTAGTACATAGAATTGGAATTCTACTTTTAGTGGCTCCTGAGTCAAGCAAAGGCCATTGATCTGTGATCTGGCTATCCAAGCGATATTAGATTTCTCATTTATCTGCGAATCATAGGTTTTTTCGTGATTTCTCTGTGCTCTTTTCCAAGAAATCGGATTTCCGTTAATTTTAATTTCAATCATCTAGGCCTTTTCGCTTCTTTTCCAAATTTCAATAATGTTGGCTATTATTTTTTTCACATTAAGCGATAGATAATCGTAAAAAATATTATTTATTTCTACTCCTTTGTCCCTAAACAATATTTTGCTTGCGTTGTAAAATTCTCTCTCACTCTTCAAAAAATCTACAAATTCATGCTTAAGATCTGATCTCTCTTTCTCTTTATCATTCGCAATAGATGACTTAGAAATTTTTCTATTCGTGTACTGCTTTACGATCTCTTCGAAATTACGTAGCAATGAAGACGGATTCTTTATTTTTATCGTCCAAAATTTGTCTTTGCTTTGATCAATCCATCTCAAAATATCTATGAGCTCGTTGGAGTCAATGTTCTTTTTCGTGCAAATATCATGAAGTTCATCTTGCCATGCAGTAATCGGTTTGAGTTGTGAATCCCATTTTGGAAGCAAATCAGAAAATAGAGAAAAAAGAGGAGAAGCAGAAAAAGGTAATGCTTGAACAGTATCAGCCTCGCGCACACACGTCTTCTTCTTCTTTTTAATGGGTCTTCTTAATAAGGGGTCTTCTTCTGCACTGTCAAAATCTGTAGGTACGGTACTGTCAAAATCTGTAGGTACGGTACTGTCAAAATCTGTCAGTACGCAAACATTATTTGAATTACAATTATTATTTCTATTTTTTTTTCTTGCAATTGCATGGTCGATATTTACTTTCCAAATATTTACTATGGTTATTAAATCAGTGATTCTAAATCCATTTTTATCATATCTTTTTTTTATTCTTATTAATGGAAGATTATCTAAGTCCGATCGTGGTTGCGCTAAGAGTTTTTTTGCCGATCTTATATGTCTAATATCACAATTCATACGAATTGCTAAATTTTCCATTGTCATCCAACATGCAGCTGTATCACCTCCAGCAATCGCTTGTAATGTTGAATACAATCTAAATTCAGAATCTGAAATTTTTATGAATGTAAGAATATTTGGTGTTTCAAATCTGTTATGATGTGGACAATATTCTTCATCAATTTCAAATTGTTTATATTCATTTTCATCTTGCCTTGTGTTTAATTGCTGTCTTTCTGTATGATCTTGATCGAATTTCATAGATTCCTTTTTGTATCCTACATTGCGTTAACGGTGTAGGATTTTTTTTGTTAATTTTTAAGTAAACTTTTTTTGACATATTGAAACGCACGTGCAAAAATACCAAATATATTTTAGCACCATATGATAAATTTTTATTATATAAATTTAATGGGAAAGATTTAAGTGTATAGAAATTATTTAAATTCATATATCTCTGAGTCGATTAAAATTATAACTTTTAATAACTAGCGGTAATGAACTTTTATATTTTAGAAATCTTGCGTTTAATTCGCATATTTCGTAATATGTCTATGTCAGTACATTTTAGTTATTTATTTTAGTTCTAGAGGAGTTGTTATCCTACTAGAACAACATTTTAGTTATAATTTTAATTTGTTAGGTTAAAATTATCTCACCATTTTTTGATGAGACTTAAATTATATACGAAACTGTATTTGCTGGAAATACAATATTATTGTAAAATAGCATCGCAGTTTTGTATTAAGATTTCCCATGTGTTTCGGCACATGGGTTTTTTTTGTTTTTATTTATGTGTAATCATTTCCAATCTTTTATCCATAAGATCTATATTTAATTTGCGTATGTTATTAATAGTTACTCTGTCGTTAATTCTCTTTCCATTAGAACAAAATCTTTTATTAATTGATATTAATGACATACCACCTAGATCATCTCTTGGTTGAGATAAAAGTTTTTTTGCTAACCTAACGTGTATAACATCACATTGCATACGAATGGCTAAATCTTCTATTGTCATGGAAAATAAACTCATACTGTTAGCAATTTCTAGCAGTATCGAATAAAGTCTAAACTCATAATTTGACATTTTTATAAATGTAATTATAGCCTTCATTTCAAATGTATGTCTTGTTATACAATCATATGTTTCATCTAAAAAATCTTCATTTTCTCTATCTTCTTCACTTGCTTTATCTCCCGATATGTCATGTGTCATATTTCATTTCCTCTGTGTTTAAATTAATTTTTCTTACTCTTTTCCAAAGAAATTTTCC
>Ga0307377_10007544_pt1 | contig 11198 bp, 11 predicted proteins | sample TR3MG_FD_202535 | JGI IMG/M metagenome (GOLD analysis project Ga0307377, IMG submission 202535) | Soil microbial communities from Risofladan, Vaasa, Finland - TR-3 | ecosystem: Environmental > Terrestrial > Soil > Coastal area > Acid sulfate soil | place: Finland: Risofladan, Vaasa | collected... | reverse complement strand
TTTCAATTATAGGATTATGTTGTTCATCATTCCAAGAAACCACACTCCATATCTCAGGTAATTCTCCCTTTGATTTTAAATATCGATAAATTTCACCAGAAACCTCTCCGCACCAACCTTCATTAGCCCTCTCAGAACCACCAAAAGTAGTATTAACAAGATTAGCAATCCAACCTGATAATTCTTTAGCATTAACTTCGGCTAATTTGTAAATTCGCATTAATCATTATTCAAAGAAGAACGATAAAATGCCTACATGAGTGTGAATTGATGGAACTGTCATGAAGGTATACTAGAAATACAGTTGAATAGATTTTTAAGGTAATTTATACTTAAATTTAAACAATTACATGAAACATTTTCATTCCTGCAAGGTATTATAGAATAGTTCTAGAAATATATATTAAGGATTAATATGATGGATGTAAAAACAAAAAAGAAAATATCTGAAACCAAAAGAACCAAAGAAAGCTCTAAGCTAAAAACACAAGCCAAAGATTGTAATTTGAAACAAGCAGTTACAAAATTTAAAGTGTCAGGAAATAGAAAGACTAACCATATTTCATTTGATGAATATAAAGAATTCGTCTCCCAAGGCAAAACTCGTCAGGATATGATCAAGATTACTTCCAAACACCTAGTTGGATTTTATAACAACCTACTGAAAGGTAAATATAACCACATAACCAAAGAAGATTTTGAAGAGCTATATCATACAGGCAACAAACTAGACAAAATTGCAAAACACTTTCATGTTCCTAGAGAAGACTTAACCTTTTTAAGAGAATTCTTAGGTATTAAGCGCAAGGGAGCCACTTTTCAGAAAAGACTAAAAAACGAAATTTTATTAACAGAAGATCAAAAAAGCGTTATTATTGGCTCAATTCTGGGAGACGGTAGCGTATCTCAAAATGGATATTTTTCAGAAAAACATGGGCTGCAACAAGAAGAATATCTCAGGTGGAAAGCAAAAATGTTATCCTCTATTATTAAGCCATCTAATATTACTAAAGATACCATTAGAGATAAAAAACGAGACACAACTTATAACTATATTGCTATTCGTAGCAAGGTGCATACCTTCTTGCATGAGATGAGAAGCCTGTTCTATGTTGATAATGTTAAGGTCATTCCAGTCAACATATCGGAATTGATCACTCCATTAGCATTTACGGTTTGGTATTTGGATGATGGATGTACAGATTGGGGATATAGAAAAGGTATTAGAAGCAGCAATAAAATGACGCCTACTTGCAAAATATGTACAGAGTGTTTCACAGAAAAAGATCAAGACATGTTGGTGAAAAGCTTAGAACAAAATCTAGGTATATATGCAGAAACATGTACGTCAACCTATAAGAATCGTACAAGAATACACCTTAAGGGTAAAACAAATGTCTATAATGCGCTTAAAATCATTAATAAACGCACACCAACAGAAGATATGTTATATAAATCAGATTCTAAAATATATGAAAACATTAAGCAATATTCTACAAAAACTATTCACAATGAACATATTACATTCTAAATATTAATACGCTGCCGCCTTACGAGCCACTCCCAGTCTTAAACAGGTACCTAAACCATCGTGAGCGCCCACCGGGCAGCGTATATTCTGGTACAACATACATAGCAATTCCAGGAAGTTTCTTAGATTTAACATTGTCAGAAACCTCATCCCATGTTTTCTGATAATCCTGATATAAAGACTGGAATAATGATGCAGCATTATGGGCATGAGCATAATCTGGATAATGACCATATACAATAGCCTTCTCTTGGAAGTTAAGAGCAAATATGGCCCTTCTCATTGCTAGAACAGCAGCATAAAGCAATACAGCAGCATCCCATTCCATTGGCATCATATCAAGAGTACGATAGGTAGTGCTAGCAGGAGGAACCGTATTCATCATCTTAAGACCAAATCTTAAGAATCCAAGCAATTGTTCAGTACTGTAACATGACCATTTATAAGACACCTCTATAGTATCCTCAGGAGCTAGAAGAGAATCAAAATAAATTCTTCCATCATAATCTACATACCAACCATCTTCTACAATCCTTTGGTTTTTCCTTACAATAGGCTTCCAATCCCTTACCCAGTTCCTATAAGCCAAAGCATATACGGTTGTAAATTTACTTTGTTTAGCCTCATAACTTTCATAACCGATAGCAGTACTACCTGTTCCATTTACTAAAGTAAGGACACCACTTGGCTGAGGATTTCCAGCACCCGTAACAGTTAAAATAGGTTGTGGAACATATGTTTCTAAAGTGGTTGTGGTAGTAGTAATAGCCTCAGATGAACTAGATGAGCTAGATGAACTTTCTCCATTATCAGAACTAGAACTGGAAGATACATTTTCTTCTGATTCAGATGAACTTGAAGACTCTACAGGTTTTACAACCTGAACAACTGTATATCTACGTCCATTATTAGTATAAACATCACCAGCTTGAATATCATAATTGTCACTATCTAGAGTTAGATAATAGAAATTAGTCTTTCTTTTCTGTATATCTTCTTGTTGTACACGCATAGCTTGTTCCCAATAAATAGGAATATGCGTGGCCTCATAAATGAAATCATTTTGAAGATCTAATAAGAGTTGAGACACTCTATCTGAAATAGTATGAGATATTGCTGGGCTGACAAAATTGATAAAAGAATCAAAAAAGGATACATGAATAGGTAAAGTTACTTCATCTATGCCAGTTTCAGAAGTCCATTGAAATCTCCATTGATCATAATAAGTACCTAGGGGAATATCTTTAGGAATATACCAATCTACATACCATATGCCTTGATGTTCTTGTTGAGCTGGCAAAGATTCAAGAATAGTTATACCATCAGAATCTACAATATCTACTGAAGGTTGTCCCATAGGATTGGTTAATTCACCATTAGATTCAAATCTATGGTAAAGCCTAACTATCTCATTCTGCAATGCTGTATATCTAGTTTGTAGGGCCATTAACCTCTTCCTTTTTATTGTTTAGCAAACTCTGGGAATGCTCTACTGAATCCTTTCTCTGTTTCTGTAATAAAGACACCAATAGATCCCGAATCCATATTAATCATATGAACAGACTTTTCTTTATCCAATTCAACCATGTCTCGTATAATTTGTTCATATTCTTCTTTAGTTAATCCTGTTAATGTACCTTTTTTGTGTGTCTTAAACCCATATCCCCCTGTTTCAAACTCAACATTGTATTTCTTTCCTATTGCTTCTGACATAAATGTTGGTTCATTTATTCTAGGAACGCCAGGTGTTGGCAAGCTTTTTTTAGCATCAGGATTTCTCATACCCTTAGGCAAATAGAATTCTATTGTTTTCATTGCATCTTCAGCATTTTCTTGAACTACTGTAGTTTCCTCTGGATTATAGTCATCTGTTAGCTCATCTAAAGTAGGCAATATGTCTTCTTCCTGTTCATCTTCCGTATATGGTCTTTTATATGCTTTATAAAATCCACCCCTACTCTGAGCCATGAATACACTTATTGTGTTATCTTCCTCAACGACTTGTGTGGTCCATTTCATTTTGCAGAATTTTATATCTTGTTTAAATTCTTTTAATTCTTGTTCGTTTTTAATAAAAAACGCACCATCAAATCCACTAATAACTTTATTTATTGTGCCTGAATAAGTATTTTTAAATTGAATTCCATATTTTTTACTAAAATAATCTACTAAATTAATGGTTGTTGAATCATTAGGATTGTTTTTAGCAAGAGATTTTGACATACGTATTCTTGCCATAATAGGCTTAAACTGAACTGGAACGGGTTTTGGTGGTTTGGGCGTATAGTCTCTAACTGGGGCATTTAAACTTTGTACATCAGAAAATACCTTTTGCATTGTTTCTGCATCTTGAGCAATAAAAACATTGATTTGTGTTTCTGTTTCGTTAACTTTGCCTGCAAATTGTTTTATGGCCTGTCTAACGTCACTTATGGCTGTTTGATATGCATGATCTGTGTTTAGTGAAATAACACCTCTCATCCATGACCCTTGATCAATAAACAACATTTGGTATTTGTTTTGAATAGATCCAATTAAATCTGTTAAATTTTTATCAATACGTAAATCTATAAGTTTTGTACCGTATAAGGGCTCTGTATCTGGTTGTGGAGTAGGATACAACTCTTCAACAGGTGGTTGAGCCTGTGCGGTTCTTGGTTGTTTCCTGTAGATCTTCACTTTAGACTCTATACCTGTTTAAAATATCAATGGTTTTATTTTCTTTCCTTTGCCTTCACCTTTTTTACGCATCTTTCATATCTTTCAAGGGCATCTTCACTCCATTCACTTCTTTCGGTAGTGCCCTCAGTTTTTCCAATACTTTCTGTGCATATCGCCCAAGGATTTTTTTCAAAATCTTCAGCTTTATCTTTTGCAGTTTTAACTCTACGAGCAAGCAATGAAGCAATATTGTCTGGTGTTAATGTTTCCATTTCATCCAAAGATATATAATCATCTATGTCCCATCGAAAATTATTTGGATTAGTATTCCCACACATTGGACATAGATCAGGTGCGTCAACATATTTGGGTGAGAATTTATGTCCACATTGTGAGCATTCCCAGTTATTTGCTGTTTTTACAAACCTATCTGTTTGGGCTTGAGCATCCATCGCTTCCTCTATCCATGTAAAGTCTTGGCTGTTACACATGGGGCATAGACCTGGTTTTTGAGTATATCTTGGAGAAAATCCATGTTTGCAATTAGGATTAGCACATTCCCAATGAGAAGCTGCTGCTTTTTGGAGCTTAGCTTTTTTCAAATTAAATTTTCCTTTAGGACCATTATAGGTAATGGTGTAATTCTCATCGCAAGAATTCTTCTTTTTTCTTCTTTTGATAGTTTTCTTAACTACATCTCGATCTTCATCTGTTCCTGAACATTCTGGATACATTTGTGAATCCATATGTCCCTTAGGGGGCTTAAAACCACCACAGCCGCCTTTGTTTTTAGATTTAGGGGCCGGATCAGCATAATCACCATATCCACATGCACCACAATCGCTGAGTTTAGTTGTCTTCATAATGGATTCCTTAATAGTCTAGAGTATACGCCATTGTATATGTAACGTCAATAGTTGCTGTACTAGTATTTATAGCTAATGCCTGATCTACAGTAAGTGATCTAGCTGTATCTGAATAATATGTCAAAACCGATGATCCTGTTTCACTAACGATACCAGTTGTGTCATCTAATCCTGCCACATTTGTATCACTTGCAGCAGAAGATGCAAAAACGCTAGTAGCATTTAGCCCAAACAAGTGTCCAGCAATGCTGTCTTTTATTTGGATAGTTTGTTGTGTATTGACATCTAGATATTTGATTGTGCTAGAACTTGGTGTAACTTCAAAAGTACCCGTAGCATTACTATAAGTTACGGTAAAGGTTATACCTGCTGTAACATACGCAGCATTTGCATCTAATTGTGTTTGCAATTCTGCGGCCAGTTCTGTTCCAGTATAAAAACCAGGGCTTAGTGTAATGCGCTGTGGGTTCGTTCCCTCAACATGAAACCATAAGTAGTCGTTAAATTTCTCAACAACACGTCTTCCATTTTTAGCTGTAACCGAAAAGTCTCTAGATGTTGCGCCACTGAAATTGAACAGTATAGATTGCATAGTCCAATCTCTTTCAGGACTTATTACATCAGTCAAAGCTGTGGATGCTATGTTGCCGCCACCACTTGCGACATATTTCACGCCACGTCTCATCTGTTGTTCTATTGCACTAATAGAACCACGTTGTGATCTATTTGGGTAGTATTTTATTGCCATTTCTTATCTCCTTAAAACCTAGATTGGTACTATTTTCTAGGAAATATTTCAAGGCAACATGTTAAAAACCCTTTATTAAATTAGTTATCCTTTCTGGCTACGATTCCACCACTAGCTTTGCCTATTTTCTTCACTGGAGACCCTACTCCTACAAAAGGATCTGCTCCTACAGATGGAGCATTATGATGGGTGGTTGTTCTTGCAGACCCACTTAGAGATACTCCACTTTCTCCCATAGGTTGACTCATTTGACCCGTCAAACTCCTCATCATTTCTTCTTCTTCTGTAGCTGCTTCTATGTCTTCTAACCTATCTAAGACCATTTTGGGGGCTGTTTGTCCAGCTACAGTTCCATCTGCTCTAAGTCCTTCAGCCTCTACAGCAGCCATGGCATCTTCAGAACTGTCAAATATATCTGATGATTGATATGCTTTCTCTTCGTTTTTTCTTGCTATTTCCTGATACATTGGCACTTGATCAGGAGATATAAACTTAGCAAACTTCTGATTAATAACCCCTCTTAAATCCTTACTCAATAAAAGTTTTTTGGCTGATATATTTCTGATATCAAGAGGCATATTATAACTTAAGGTTTTGCCCAAATCATTAATAACTAGAGATAAGCAAGAATCATTGACAAGATAACATGGGGTTTCAATACCAGTCATTGCTTCATATTTTTCTAAGGCAACAGCTCTTTGTCGCTCATTCATTCCGCTTACATCAGGTGGAGTGATATCTTGAGCACTAATAGCTCTTTTTAACTCTGTTACCAAGTCATTATAGTTTTTTACATAATTAAGTGGTTGAGGTTTTTTCTGTGTTTGAACGAGAGGTTCTTCAGCAACTGGAGACAATGTAGGAGGTGGTTCTAATTGGTCTACTTTAACATCTTGATATCGAACTTTCATTTGTTCTGGCTGTGGAGGTTCAAGAGTAGCTATGTGTTGAGCTACTTTATTGGGAGTAGTATCTGTAAAAATGTTACCTGTAACGGTTTTTATATCAAGAGTTTGTTTAACTTCTGTAGGGGTTAGCATAATACTGGTTTCATCCCCCAAAGCAAACTGTTCTGTTATTTCATTGCCATTAATTACTAAAATGCCTTGTCCTTTTCCACCTACCATTTGATCTACAGAAAGAACTACACTTCCACTACTTCCCATCAATGCTCTTAGTTTTTTGCTTAGTGACACGTCACATGCTAATGTTACACTCATAATAAACTCCTTATTTGCTCAACTGGCATATTCTATCATATACCCTTTCCACTGCTTGGTCCCATGTATAGTGTTCTTCTATGTTCTTTTTCAAAATCTGATTTTTAGTTCTTGCTTCTTGATAATTTTCAAAAACATATCGCATATGTTCTCTAGTTTTCTGTACAGAAGCTTCCCCAAAATTAGGGAATTTCTGCCCTTGATAAAAATGACACATCTTAGCCATTCTAGCTAGTTGACCATTTTTATCTGCTTCGACATATCCTTCTGGTTCAACTAAGAATGAATTCTCCTCATTCAAAAAGTCCATTTGACCAGAACAATTACTAGCTATAATAGGCAATCCACATGCTGATGCCTCGCAATTATGTGCTATAAAAATCTCAGCAATATATGAATGATCTAGATCAACATCAAAATTAAAGACTTCTTCTTTTTTATAAAATCTGCTAATATTTGAAATAGGAATATAAATGTACTTCAAATCGCTCCAAACATGCCATCTTTTGTTGTCTTTTTTATGTCGAAGATCTTTTTCGAAATCTGTAACAACTGGATTGCCAAAAATTGTGCAATTATATATTTTTCTGTTGTCTTGTTTTAGGGAACACACTTCTCCCATGTCCATCATTAGAGAACGATATGCTAAGGCAAGCTCTTGACTAGCTGTAGAAATAGATAGGGTATTGTTTGTATAGCTTGAGTGCCCATCACCATTAATATACCCATTTAGAAACGATATAATAATTTCTTTTGATGACTGTAAAACTATACTAGGTATTTTTTTGTGTGCCGCATGATTACCACAATGGAATTTCATAAAATCAGCAATTAGCGAGTTACATGTTCGTATACTTGCTCTTGTCCCTTTTTTTGTCACTTTTGGTTCAACTCCAAAACACTTTTTCATGAGCATTACAACTTCTTCATGATATTGTATTTCGTTGGAATGAAAATGAAGCTCCACACCATTGCCTTTACTCAGTAAATTGCCTTCAGCACAATAATATCCAAATAGCTTTGCTAGGTCTTTGTTAAATACTATGTTTCTGAATGTACAAGACTTTTGATCTTCAATTAGGATTATAGAAAGTGTGTCTTCAATCTTCTGCTTTATCATTTTGCTAACTTTTCCATCGTGTTTATAGTGTTCAACCTGTCGCTTACTAACTCCAGCCATCTTAGCTATTTGAGTGTTAGAGAACTTTCCATTTGAAAACCTATTATAGGATTTTTCAATACCATCTGTGGGTGAAATAACAGTTTCTATCTCACGATCTTGATGAGCAAATGTAGTTATATCTAACAGATATGGTTTTGTTTTGGGCCAAGATTTTCTTATTGGATAAATAAGAAAATCTCCCTCGCTTAATTTTTCAGCACGTATCCATTTTGGCTTAGTTAGCGACAAGTAATCACAAAGTGAAACTCCTTTTCTTTTGTATTCTGTAACGTTTGGCTTTTTGACAGCCAAAAAAGCATGATTGCTTGTTACATCCACTCGTCCATTTAGCTTTGTTCGTATTGTTGAAAATTCACAGTCTACTATGTTCTTGTGAACTTCTGTAACACTTTTAACTCGACCATTTTTTGTTAATACCTTGTCGCCAAGCTTAATGTCTTGTATGTATTTATACCCACTGTTGGTTTTTATATTTGTATTCTTAATAAAACAATAAGGCAAGCCAAACCCTTCTCCTCTACTGATCATTGAAAATGCATGACATGCATTATATAATCTTGGCATATGTTTTTCGTGTATCGGTTTATCATATAACACTACATGAGGTAAGGTTTCGTTTTCCTTATGGACTCCTGCTTTAATACCATTGAAATCATCTATAATCTGTTGTGACCCAAATTCTTCTGGTTTATCCATAATTCTAGATACAATGAGTAAACTAACATCTTCATCTGATGAAAATTCTTCCATATATGCTCTTAGTAAGATATCAAAACCTTTTCTATAGCTCCATCTAAAAACGCTCACAAATTTAAAAGTATTCATTTCAAAACCAAATTCCATAGGTTTTAACATGGGCTTATATCTGGTAGTATCTACACCCAAAGGCATAACCTTAACGGGTACTTTTATACCATTAGATTCTAATATTCGTTTCCCATAACGTGTTGGAACCCATACCTCACTCATCATATTAAGTTTGCCTATGTAATCATGATGGGCTGATTCCGAAGTTTCCATCATCGTATAAACAATTTTACGGCCAGGATGTCTATAATCAACTGGTACAGTAGTTCCATAAACTTTTAAGGCATTATCTGGAATATTTATCCTGGACAATCTTTCAATGGCTCTTCTGGTATCTGCATTCACATGATTAAGATATGGTTCTATATCTGGTTTAATTTGAACACCTAATCTATTTAAACCAAACAACATTGCTCTATTTAAACGACTAAATCCAGTATATCCCATAAAATGGCCATACCAGTGAACTTGAAGTGGATTTGTATCATACACAATAGTTTCTGCCTTTTGTTCTACAGCTTTATTAACTTCTATTTTAAACCCATCTAATTCTGCCTTGGTTTCTTTAGGTGGGTCTTGTTTTTTAATTCGTTCTAATTCTAAATCAACATAATCATAAATATCTTGAACATCTTGTAGATATTCATTAGCCATAAGTACATCTTCCGGTTTCTTTTTTTTACCTTCTATGTTGGAGAAATCATCCAATTCTATAAAATCAAATCCAAGAGGATTGTCATCTTCTTCTGGTGCTTTAGGATATTTAGGCATAATGAACCGTTCACAAGCTAGTTCATATGCTGTTTTCATGTCACTCATATTTTTACGTCATTTAACTGGTGATATCCAACCATGTGCCTCATACATAACTGGATCATCATCAGTCATTAAAGTTAGCCCCTCCATATTAGTCACATACATGTCGTTCCCATCGACTTCTATTCTTGAAACATCTTCAGGTCCAACCATATATTGACGGCTTGCACGATCATGATATACTGTTATTAGTATTTTGCCATCTGGATGAGTTACTTTATACTCCTTTTTCATATTTTATTAATTATCTTACAGAACTCTACTTCATCTATTCCTTTAGATATAGCATGTTTATGCAACTTGTCAAAAGTCTCCAGTGCTAAAATCAATCTTGGGTTCTGAGAATTACCACATGTACATTCTTCATCAATCCAAGGTCTTACGCATTGTTCACAAAACTCCTGTTCGTTAGCCCATTTAACATATTCTTTCAGCAATCCTAATCTAGTGTGACGGTCCATATATTTCTCCTTTGGTATATCCTTTCAACATTTAAGAGTATTATACATATTTTTGTATAATATGGATATGAAAACATGGTTTATAATGTGTGAAGATGGAGAGATTTTCACTGGAATCGAAAACAAATGGGAAGATGTATTAAACCACTCTTCTCCAATAGCCGCATTCACGTTGCTTAATGGTGATCAAAGTATTACAATGCCCACTAATTGCATTGATTATTCTCAAAGTAAAACCGCAAGTTGTAATATGGCTGGAGATAATGTAGAAATAGAATCTCATAATTTAGAGGGTTTATTTGTAGGTAGTGGTATTGTACGAATCAAGGTTGCCTTAATGGAAAAAACTGGAGATATCAATATCACCCTAGAGGATATGGACCCAATCAAGTAGAATAATACAACATGCCACTTAGTAAAGTTCAAACAGTTCTTGTTGAACGTGGGGATACCGATATTGCAACAGATGGAAGCGATCATATTTCCACGTTAAACACTATTGTGTCCAAAAGTCTTACTTGGGGAACCTTAGCTCCAGGTGAAAAAGCAAATCCTATGATTGTATACCTTAGGGTTCCTGCTGCTCCAGCTATCAGAAACATTACCTTTGGACTTACCAATACTGGCAGTATGACATTTGCTTCTAATGTGTTTGGTGTAGCTACTCAACCTGTTGCTGATTTTAATTACGTTCCAAATACATCATTTCTTGGTGTCAATTCACCTAAATTAGCATCTAACGTCTATAATATTTCCGTACCAAATAGAGGAGAAAATATATCAGATTATGTGTATTTGGACGTGGATGTACCTAGTGATTATGAATTCAAAGGGGAAACCCTAAGATATCAATGGTGGTTTGAATACTCTGAATAATCAGAGGATTTCTTGACTTTTACTAGAAA
>Ga0307377_10007542_pt1 | contig 11199 bp, 18 predicted proteins | sample TR3MG_FD_202535 | JGI IMG/M metagenome (GOLD analysis project Ga0307377, IMG submission 202535) | Soil microbial communities from Risofladan, Vaasa, Finland - TR-3 | ecosystem: Environmental > Terrestrial > Soil > Coastal area > Acid sulfate soil | place: Finland: Risofladan, Vaasa | collected... | reverse complement strand
CAGCATCTGGTGACGGTCTCTGTGTAACCCAAATTCAATACCCGATGTTTCTTTTGTGATTTCAAGGATTGGTTCTATTCCGTATATAACTTTAATTTTCATACTCTTTGTTTAAAGATAGATAAAGTTTTGATTAATATCAATAAAAAAGGTTTTACTAATCTGTAAAACCTTTTTTAAGTAAACCGTGTATATAGTTTGAGTGTTCTATGTTACGTTCATTTGCGTAACCGATGGTCATATGATAATTGAAATAAGGATCTGGTAGACCCAATTCCTTACGAATAGCTTCAAACATTGGTGAGTCTGCCTTTAACCACCAGTGTTCACCGTTGGTACGTGCATCAGTGTTGAGGATAACATCAATTTCTTTACCATCCCAACGCTTCTTAACTTCTTCCCAAGTTTTATCACCACCATTAATTTCTTTTACAGAATCATTAATGAAAGATACATGTGCCCCACGTAACGGTCTATTTAAAACTAAATTATATCTACGTTCAATAAACCAAGCATAGTATTCAGCCATTTCACCGTCAAATGTAACCATAGCGATACGTTTCCAACTAGCCTGCTTATTATGTTTACTGGTATAATTTAAAGGTTCAAAAACAATCTTTCCCCTCAACCTAACCAATTGACCACTAGTTTCTTCTTTTAATATTTTCTTAATTAAATCTTTCACAATTATAAATATTAGGCTAATATATCTATTGCTCTTTGAAAACATTCTTCATTGAACCCTTCTGGTTCACTTGGTTGTACACCATTATTTGGGTAGAATTCTTCAATATCAAAACTAAAGTCATCATCAATGATAACAAAATTCTTTGGTGTCCCATTTTCTTGACACCAGATTTCAATTTCTTCCCCCCTCTTAAGATAACCATCACTAATGGTTTTATCTATAACAGTACCAATCACACCACGTTCATCTAAGGCACCTTGTAATTCACCAATACTTAGACCGTGTCTCCATGTTGAAATGATAACAATCTTAGCCTGTGTGAGTCTTACCAACTGATTTAGTAATGAGACAGTCTTAGGACAAAATGGGCTACGAGTTGAACCGTACTTATATGTTGGTATCTTGGAATAGTCCCAAGTCTCTGGTAGCCCATTACCTATGTAATGTTCATAACCCCTCTGACAGTTAAGTACACCATCAATATCTAAAAATATAATACTATTATTTTCCATTTTTACTTACAATTATTTTAAATTCATCCTTCAATACTTCCAATTTAGGGATTTCCTTGCCAATGTAAACCAAAGCAAAAGTCCCTTCCATTTTATTACTCTTGATAACATCTCTCAACATTCTCTTGATTTTGTTTCTATCAACAGCTCTTTTGAATACTTTACTAGATACCGTAACAAGAAATTTGTTCTCACCTTCGATAGTTTTGAACAAAAGATTCTTAGTTACAAGAGTTTTACCTTCTGTAAACAACAAATCAATGGTCTTCTTATTTTTAACAGTATTCTTCACAATACAAATATACGAAATATTTATTAAAAATGAGGAATCTAATTTATAAAATATTAAGAGAAGTTGAAAACGATTTAGGTGATTTAAATTGGGCTAAAGAAGTTATTGAAGGATTACCCTTAGTTGGTAACATTTATAGAGCACAACACAATGACAAAAATGATTGGGATTTAGATATAATGATAGTGGAGGTTGACCTAGATGAAGATAAAGTAAAATACGTTACCAAAGTAAGTGATGAAAATACCCCATATTATAGCAAAGGTAATAATAGATCTGGTGACATTAATTTTAAAGATGCTCAAAGTATTATAGGAAGTAATTATTGGGTTAAAATACCAAAGGAAGAATCTTTATATAAAAATTTTAATAATATTAATGAATCTGAAGAAAATGAGTTTGATTGGGTTGAAGAACCATCTAATGAACCATTTCATAATATATTAATGCGTAATGAACGTAGAAGACCTAGATTAATGGATGAAATTAGAACAATAATGTTTAATCCACCTGTGGAAATTGGTAGTCGAAGATTTAATAATATTGCTTATTGGTTAGAGGATCATGATTATTATCCAGAAGAACTTAAATTAGAAGGTAGAACTTCTTACATTGAAATTATAAAACAAAAAGGGACTAACAATATTAGAAATGGTAGATGGAAAATAGGTCCTGAATTAAGTAATCAAGAACTTTATGAATTATCCCAAACAACAAAAAATGGTTGGAATTACAATTTTTGGGAAGATGAATTTATGGCCAGATTCTATAAAAATGAAATGCCTGATTAAAATTTCATATTAGGTATTGATTTCCTACCCTCTAATGTGTCACGGTTAACATGTTCATAAAGAAAATTAAACTTTTTATTAACTTCAGTCTCCCATTTACGTTTCATTTCTAAAACATCGGTTTCTGTATAAACACCATATATATCAACTGGATTTAAAGATTTAGTTTCATCGGTATTAACAACGGATGATAAATATTCATCATTAAAATCATAACCAACAAAATTAACTATCACATCTAAAGGTGAATTTTTTTCACCATGACCAGTGATGACATTGTCATATACCTGATACTCTTCTCTTGTAGATTTATTGATTATTTTAAGAACTTTAGCGTAACCAATACCAGTATGGTGAGAATAATGACATCTAACTAAATCACCTATTTTTAATTTTCCTTTCATATCTTTATAATATCAAAAACCCGACTGAAGTGGACGAAGTTACCCCTGAAGGATAAAGTCGACACCAGGTCGGGTCTTCTAGTTAACAGTACTTAAAACCTGTGTCGTCAAACACTCGGTAAAGGATGGTGCACCATGACGTTTCCTTTTTTGGCCTTTTGAAATCTTTTTTATCGTAAAAGATTCAGAGAAAAAAGGGTCATTCGATAACCAACGGTCACACCACTCGTGGACGGAGTTTTTTTATCTGTTATCATCGGCCTGATGATTAACTGTAGTGAATTTCTAACACTTTTTGAGCGAAAGGGTCAGGATTTCACTGCCATCTCAATCCAGGAATGGATTGTGTATTAATAATTATACAACCTTCGCATGTGGTGAACTATAGGGTCACCAACCTGTAACCAGGAGACCCTTTCTCTATAATTAGAACTATTGATTATTTCCATCATCCATCCGAATGTTTCCGTAACCGTGTTCTCTTAATTTTTGTGTGGTCTCACCGTTTCAATTACAAGTTAATTATATATCTTTTTTAATCGACTGTCAAGTAATTTAATAAATTAATTGAATATTTATTTAAAGATAAATTGTATTAAATTTAAGATGATGAAAGAAAATATAAAATACACACTTCTTAAACATATCCTTAACGAGGGTCGTCTAGAAGATACTATTGCAAAATATGCTGGAACATTACCTGAAGGGGTTGTACGTGAATTATCACAAAATGATCCTTCAGGAAATAACAAATATCTCGATTGGATGGTTAAAACTGTTATCCAAGTTCCAAATGAGAAAGCTGATATTATTACGAAAATAAAATGTTTCCACGATAATAACGCTAGATTAACAGAAAACCATATTAATGCGGTTTATACTCCAATGGAAACCCAAAGGGGATCTACTGAAGAACATAAAGCTGTTATTGCTAAAATTAAAAAAGCACCAAAAGATATTAATTCTTATCCTTCACATCATTGGCTTAAACCGTTATGTGAATATTTTGAAGAGCAGAAACCAAAAACAGCATCAAGAGTTAAATTATATGAAGATGATAAATGGTTAGTGGTCGCACCGTTAACACATCAAGCATCTTGTTCTTATGGTGCACACTCTACTTGGTGTGTATCAACCTCTAACTCATCATATTTTAGTCAGTACATGGGCAATGGTATTCTAGTTTTCTTTATTGATAAGAAAGGTAGTCATTCCACAAAAACAAGTGCTAATGTTTATAAATTTGCTGTCCATATAAATTTTGATAACCCAAGTCCAGATAGATGGAATTGGTACTCTATGGATGACACACCTACTGACGCTCGTTTAATGATGAATTTAGTTCCACAAAGCTTAATGAATGTTGCTAAAAAATATTTAGATGACGTATTAAAAGAGTTAGGTAAACAATCTTCTGTTGATGAAAAAGAACTTAATGATAAAAGTTTAGCTTGGTATAGAACCGGCAATCGTTATATTATATTTCTTGATTACACAAATTATACTTGGACTAATATTAATACTGCTGCTGATTGGTTAATGAAGTTTAACACTAATCGTCCAGTTGATTTATCAAGATACAAAGATAGTGGTTATCCATTCGTCACGTTGGATATTAGAGCTGGTAGATTACCTAGTTTGAATACATCATACTTAGCTTGGAACCCAGTATTGAATTTAAGACAACCAGATAATACCGTATTAAGGTCAGCTTTGTTTGCACCAAATCAAGGTTTTAATGGTAACTATAACAATATTGGCTCTAATCTTAATAATTTACCAGAAGATAAAAGGGGTTTAGTCTATGAAAACTATATTAACTTATTTAATAAATCCGAATTTGTGAAAACCTTAAGAATTAGAACAAATGAATTACAAGTTGGTGATGTTATTATTTTTAGGCCACATGGTAGAACTTATGGTCGGGGTGAAAATCTTTCAGTTGTTAGGGTCGCAGAAAAAAGTTTAGTATTAAGTAATGGTAGTAGAATTGCGAGGTCAGCTTCCTCGACTAAGGAAAAAGTTACTGGCGCAGTTAAAATAGTTGATGACTCTATTAGAACAGAATCAAGGTGGATAAGGACACGTATTATATAAAGTTACAGGATTTACTTGATAAAATTAAATCATTAAAAGATGAAATTAAAGATTCTGATGATGAGGAAAAAATTATATACCTTAAATTAGCTGTTGATTCGTATTATGAAAAAATGAGGATTTTAATGGATAAAAATAATAAATAATGTACCCGATTAAATGAAAAAGAAAACTGTCAGACTATCTGAATATGACTTAGAAAAGTTAGTTCAAAAATTAGTTAGAGAAGAAGGTGGACAATTGAGTTTAGATTTTCCTGGTGAAAATTTGAATACACCACCCAAACAGCCATTACTTATAGCTGATGTTATAAGACGTTTGAGAGATATCCCGAGATTTAATTTATCGACTTACAGAACAGGTGATTTTGAAACTGAAACTGAAAGAGAAAATGATGAGCAAGGAGATTACATTGATGCTTATGAAATAGAGGCTTTAATCAGAGGACTGACAAATGGTGTGTATAGATATAAGTAGTGTTAAGAGTACTATGGATGAAATTATAGAAAATTTTGAACAAAATATAGAATGAAAAAAAAGATAATAGTAGAAAAATCTGATTTAGAAAATCTGGTAAAAAGTGTTATTAAAGAAAATGAACAGTTGGGCTTAGATTTTCCTGAAGAGGAAATTGAAGCAATAGACGGTTCTGTTATAGAATTATTAAATGATAAATATGAGGAGTTTTCTAACAGTATTTCAAATATATTGAGTGAATGTGATATGATTTCAAACCCTTCAGAATGTGAAGATAAATTAGAATTAGTTCACGAAGAGATTTTTAATATCTGGAGAGAGATGGATAATCTTTCAATTAGTGAAGAATATGTTGAGAAGTTTTCCGAATTAGAAGAGGCTGTGGTCGATTTAATTGAAACATCAAAACAGTATAGTTCTATTAAAGCTCTATATGATGAGTCAATAGAAAATTTAAAAGATGTTATAATAAAAAAGGGAGTTTAAACTCCCTTTTTTATTTATTATTAATCAAACCTATAGTTCCTGTTGTTGTTAAACCAATTCCCAAACATAGTATTACTACCCTTGGGGTTTGTTGCCAAAAAGGTGGTACCGTATACTGTCCATTTTGATAATTTCCATATGCATAACTATTTGTTAATATTGAAGTTGAGATAAATCCAATACCTAAAATTAAAAGGCTTGTGTAACCAGCTTTCTTAGACATACCATAATCAACAACCCTTTTAGTTTCTAAATGTAAGTTAATATTTGTGTATGGTGTTGGTTGATAAAAAACCTGAGTTTTAGGTATATTAAGTGCATAGACCACACTTGTAAGGCCTATACCGGCTTTAAAATTTTGTTTAGTAGAATCTATCTGAGATTTTATGGTACTACTTAAGAGTAAAATAAATAATAGTAATTTTTTCATACTTAAATATAGATTTATTAGTAATACCTGTAAAGTAATTTAGTTAAATTACTTCTTTGAAATAGGTTTAATAATTAAAGACATCCATTTACCTTCCATCTTTGGTAGGGATTCAGCTACACCATAATCTTCCAGTTTTGCTACAAACTCTAATAAAAGTTTTTGACCCCTATCTTTAAATGCTAATTCACGACCACTGAATTTGATTACAGCTTTAACTTTATCACCTTCACTTAGGAATTTCATTGCGTGTTTAAGTTTGAAATCTATATCGTGTGTATCAGTATTGGGCCTAAAACGAAGTTCTTTAACGTCAACACGACTTTCACGATTCTTTCTTTCAATCTCTCTTGCTTTCTTTTTTTCTTCATAAAGAAATTTATCGTAACGAATTAACCTACAAACAGGTGGGATTGATTTAGAATTAATTTCAACTACATCAACATTTAAACGTTCTGCAATCCTTATAGCTTCAGTTACTGTACAAACCTTAGATTCTATATCATCACCAACAATACGAATTTCTGATTGTCTAATTTGTTCATTAATACGGTGATAAGGTTTTTGTCTTCTATTCATTAAAAAATATTTTTATATAGATAATAATTTGATTTTAAATATTCAAATTTTAGTCAATAATCATATATTTTTCTGCTGCCCATCTACCATCGGTTGTACATTCAGCAAACATTTTAACAATGTAATTACCGTTGTATTCAACTACTTTATCAAAGGCTAACATTTTATATTCAAAAACTAACATTTCACTATCTTGTGTTGTGAAAGTCATTTTAGTGAAATTAACAAAATCCGTAACTTTACGATTTCTAGTTAATTGTTCGATTTCTTGTACAAGACTAGTAGATTCGGTTTTTTTAGGGATATAAAAATCTATTAATTTATTATTACCATCAATATGTCTAACATGAACAGTTGAGGCATAAGATTCAATTTTATTTCTGGGTACAACACCTCTTTGAACTTTAAGTGGTCTTACTTGTCCTTCTTCAAATAAACTAACCCCTACCGCTTTGTTATCAAAAACAACTTCAACCTGGTAAGAATCAAAAGGATCACCTTGAGTTACTTTAGATTGTCTTATTTCTTGTTCTGATAACAATTCACCATTTTTAAATTTATATTTAGATGACTCACGAAGAATTTCATAGTATTTCTTTCTAAATTCCTTAACTTGTTGAGTTAAACGACCTTCTTTTAGGTCTTGCATCAACTGGTGTGATACCATTGGGTTTATGACAGCCGAATTATTCATTAATAACTCTTCACTACCGTTTTGTGCGAATGTATCTTTTTCAGCCTTTCCTAAAGCTAGGGAAAAAGTTACCATCCCTTTTTTAATCCAATCCATATTTATATACCTTTATTTGTGTCTCTTAAGACAGCAGACAATATCTCTTGACTAATTTTCTGATTCCAGTACCTTGTTTGTTTAGGCGATTTTTTAGAATCAGACATTATAAGTTTCCAATCGGAATTAGTTCTATCTACAAAAGAAATCATGTCTTTATTTAATAGAATATTACGAAGAGTGTTTATTATTTTATCAACTCTTTCTGTATATTCTTCATCATTGAACTGTTTTTTAACAATGATGTCATCTTCATAAGTATCTGCAAATTCAATACAAAACTCAACTATTGGATTTACACTCTTATCTGTATCTACTGGCTGACTTAATTTAGTGTAATTTTCTTTAGTTCTAATAATTAAATGATTAATCATAATCTCATAATCAAACTCAGATCCCACACGACGATACAATCTACGACAAATAGGGTACATAACACTATCCATCATATCTGATAAACTTCTACTGACCTCACCGCTTTCAGTTTTAGATAAAACTAATCTAGCTATGTTATCATAGATTGGTGCTAATTCCTGTTTTTCATATAAAGGTATACCGTAGAGAAGACCTGTTTGATCCCATCTTTGTACAACCTCTAATATCTCATCTTCTGTGTATTCCATATCTATAAATATTACTCAGGTTCTGAAGAAAGTATAGATTCAGTTGTTACTAATTCCACACCAATTTCTTCATAATTTATTGGTAATCCTTCGAATTCCATTGTAGCGTCCATTACCAATTTAACACTATAACCTCTACGAACTAAATCTCTTGCAATAAGCCCAGCACCTATACCATATACAATGTAATTAGGTCTACTCATTAAAACAGTACCTAAATTATTTAATACACTATCAGCAAATTTATTACCCTCAATTAGATTTATTTCATTTTTGAGTATTATAATATTACGATGTTTATGTATGTCAGGGAATACAATATATGGAGCGTCATTCTTAACTAAGAAATAATCACTATCTACTAGAGTTTCTTTAATAAAGTTAGTACCACTTGCGTTAGCGATACAATGTGGTGGAAAGGTTTTTGTAAAATCAGGTGTTTCAGAGAACCACTTACTTTTAGGATCATTCCATCCAATAACATTAACCACTTTTATTTTTTTATCTTTAGCGAATTCTGTAAGAGCCCTTAGTTTTGGTTTAATAGATTCTGAATTTCTTATTTTAACAGGTGTTTCAGTAAAATAATCTTCCTGTGTGTTTATGTTCCAAAATATTGTTTTCATTAGTCGTTTTCTGTTGCTGCTCTAAGTACTTTTAATTCATTATCTGTGATTATATGTTTTGCAATAAAACTCATAATCTTATCAAAGGTGTTCTCACTCATTAAAAACCCTATAGTTATACCTATGAATAAAAATAAAATAATAAAGGTTAATATCTTAAACCAACAAGTTATAAAAGGTAATAACTTTAATATTTTATCAGTTACCCAAAGAAGGGTACATAATCCAAGACCAATAAATGTTGACCCAATGACACTATCTAAATAGGTTATATCATTTTTAGGTTGTCTACTAAAATACATTATAGAACCAGAAATAAACCCAAAAATAAATGTAATCATAGACATACTAAAAAAAGACTGCCAATCCCATTTACCTATTTTTTCTTTTAATAATTTCTTGAATGGGTGTTCTAGTTTGGTTGGTGTTGCTGATATATTAAAGTCTAAGGTAACATTTGATTGAACTCTGTTAGGTATAAAATCTACATTTACTACTCTACCATTATAATTAGTTAAGTTGGTTAATCTGTTCAAAACGGTATCACGATCTCTTAAACTATAAGTATCAATAAATGTATCATCTACCCATATACGCCATCTACCCTCTGTATTATAATAGGGTGGTACAGACTTTGTTGGGTTCTGTAATTCATCTAATGTTTTTAAACTCTTTTTAATCATTATCCAGAAAAACTAATTGTACTTGTAGAGGATGAAAAACATATATTTGTTGTTGATGTAACAGCTGTTGTTGTAGTAAATGTAGTACCACACCATTGATTTAAATAGGTTCTTGTAGCATCATTTAATATATTGGCTGCATCGGTTCCAACAATAACATAATTGGCCGGTGGATTAGTAAATCGTATATTATGTATTGAAGTAGCCGCTAACAGTATTTTTTCCATTAATGCCGCTTGATTTTCCTGTTTTTTAGTCGGGTACCACTTCTTTATATTCTTTTTTATCATAATATTATTAAAACTTTTTTACCTTGTTTCTCAGCCTTCTTAATTGAATCTAAAGTACCTCTACTTTTACCATCCCAAAAAGCTACTACAGTGTCGGCTTCATTTATTATATCTGTGTTTCTTAGGAATCCAGCACCCCTACCTTTAGTCCAGTCTGGTTTAAATATCTTAGTGGGAATACTGTTTTCCCTTGCATATCTCTCACCTAAAGTATCTGCACCCATTGCACCACCCGAAACTACCAATGTTATGTCTAATGATGATAGTGTTTCTTTAATTAACTCATAGTTATTAAAACCCCTACTACCAATTACAGCGACTTTCATTATAGAGACCTCATTTTAAAATCAGATACAGTTTCCCATAATGACTTCATCATCTTATTTTGAACGTGCCAACTAACTGCCATAATCGATTTGGCATCAATTAACTTGTATGGTGGTGTTACATCCCCACTCTCAGGGAATTCAAAGAATATATTACCGTTAAGACCTAAATCTTCAACTTCAATAATATTAATTTTTTCATTTTCGCCAACCCCACCACCTTCACCAATCTTCTCACTAACTTCAACATAGAATAGTGCCATTACTTCACTACTTCCACCTGGTGAAAGATAAAAATCGGTAATATGAATAATGTTGTCAGCTTTATAACCTAACTCTTCAACGATTTCACGTTTAATAGACTCTTGGGTTTTCTCACCTTCTTCCATTTTACCTGCGACAATCTCAATCATCATACCTTCAGCTCCAGCACGATATTGTTCAGTGAACAAATATTTTTTAGTTTCAGTATTGTAAACCAAAGCACCAACTGAATGACCACGATTAAAGACCTCTGTCTTAAATTCTTTATCCCCAGTTTTAATAGTTAACTCTTCAATTTTAAATTTACCTGAGTATTTAGGTGTTCTATTTACAATTTCATATTCCATTACTTTTTCCATATTAATAAGTTATTTTTTTCTTTGATATATTTTTATTACTAAACTCTCTAAATCTGGTTACCTCCATAATCATAACATCTTCAATGAATTTAGGTATTTTAATTTTTTGATCTTCTTTAGGGTATTCAACTTCAGCGACTACTAAATTCATATCTTCAAAAACGTCAACCTCCCATTTCAAGTCACCAATAAAATAACAATGACGTTGTTTAATAATAAAAGATTTTGATTTCTCTAACATGTTATAATAATCGGAACGACTAATTTTTTTTTCGTTTTCTGAATTAACCCCAGGACGTAAATGTTTTTTAATAGTATGATAGAAAGTATCTTGTTCACCTTTAGTAGATATCCTACGGATTCTATCATCCCCGAAATAGTGTTGTTCAACACGACATACAACATCCGCTTTTAAAACTGGTTGTTTAAGTAAAAGGAATTTCCTTTCAAATTCTAATTTTTCTGCCATTTTATAATGGAAG
>Ga0307377_10007541_pt1 | contig 11199 bp, 14 predicted proteins | sample TR3MG_FD_202535 | JGI IMG/M metagenome (GOLD analysis project Ga0307377, IMG submission 202535) | Soil microbial communities from Risofladan, Vaasa, Finland - TR-3 | ecosystem: Environmental > Terrestrial > Soil > Coastal area > Acid sulfate soil | place: Finland: Risofladan, Vaasa | collected... | reverse complement strand
AACTTTACCTGTAATGGCAGTACCTGCTACTTTCAACAAAAGATCTTCATCATCTTCAGTTACCACCTTCGTCATACCGCTTAGGATTTCTTTGGCTTTATCACTGGCAATCCTGTAACCGGCTGCTATTATGGTCGGATGGATATTCATATTGAGCAGTTCTTCAGCTTTTTTCAACAGTTCTCCTGCCAGCACAGCGGCTGACGTGGTACCGTCCCCTACTTCATCGTCCTGGGTCTTTGCCACTTCTACCACCATTTTGGCTGCCGGGTGCTCGATATCCATTTGCTTCAAGATCTGGGCACCATCATTGGTGATGACGATATCGCCCATTCCATCCACCAGCATCTTATCCATTCCTTTGGGACCCAATGTGGTGCGTACCGCATTGGCTACTGCTCTGGCTGCCATGATGTTACTATTTTGTGCTTCTTTCCCGCGGGAACGCTCTGTACCCTGGCGCAAAATGTATATTGGCTGTCCTCCTAATTGTCCTGCCATAAAAAAATTATTCCTCCTATTGCTATTGATTATGATTATTTCAAGTCTATTTTACATGTTTGTACTTCTATATGAAGATTGTGGGAGTTTTCAAATTTGCCTGTAGAAATAAATAATTTCAATGGAATCCATATGAATCATATGAAAGAAATCCATATTATTTCACACTGTTTCCTGAATCCTGCCGTCCGGTTAAAAGACCTGAAACCCTTACCAGCCTTAGACCTTTCTGGCAATATCATCCAACTCCCATGTCCTGAGGCCGCCTACTCTGGTCTGAACCGCTGGGAAATTACCAGAGAGCAACTGGATATTCCTAATTACAGGCGTTTCTGCCGCAACATATTCCAGCCAATGGCAGATACACTCCAAGTGCTATACAGGGCAGGATATAAGATCAAACTTATAGGAGTGAAGGGCAGTCCTTCGTGCGGAGTAATGACCACCAGTGTGGGATTTGAAGGTGGCCGCCTGCGAGAGATGGATCATAGCCATATACAGGGTAGGGGGATTTTTTTTGATGAAATCATTCAGGAATTGAAGAACAGGGATATAGAATTCAATATATATGAAAAATAGAAAGATACATAAGAACTCTAAGAATATTTGAGAAACTTAAAATGGGTGTAGGATCAGGTCTTAAAAAACTGGTAATTACTTCAGTTGCATTTATTTTACTCCTTGCAATAATTTTAATATTAATAATAATACCAGCTTATGTCCATCATGGTGCAAATAATATTCCAGGTTACTATAATGCCCTGATCCTGTCCAAATATTCTCCTTATAGCACGGTTATAGTAGAAGTGGATTATCAGACAGGTATGAAACCTGACCCAAAATCCATAGAAATACTGCAAAAACAAATTGAGCAATATTCGGGCAAACCTGTGGTGATACACGTAAATCATGACATTGAAAACGATGAAGTACCACCCATAATCAATGGAGAAAACCTGTATGACTTTGCAATGGGACTGCAAAAGGCTCATAGAGATTACGGGACCGGTTGGTTGGGAGGGAACATCACAATTTATATTATGTATCTGGATACTACCTGGCACCCCGACAATTCAGATGCTAATAACATGCCGGCAACTGATAATATATATTCAGTAGGTGTGACCTATCTTGCAGATTCCATTATCATATTTAAGAGATCAGTTATTGAAGGGGATCTTGAGACGACTATATTATTGCATGAATTTGGGCATATCTTTGGAATGGACCATTCAAATGAATCTGATAATGTGATGAACGCCCAGTTTAACGTGTTTCATAATACATCTGGCGAACTAAATAAATCCCAGTTCCCTACAGATTTTTCCAGGCAGGATAAAGAAAAGCTGGCAAGGCTCCATAGAACCTTACATATTATTCCACCTTTCTAATTAATTACTTCATCCTGGGATACTGTTCTGTGCATCAAAAAATGGTATCGTAGCTTCCGTGTACCAGGCTTGCAGGAATGTCAACATATGGTACTTTAAGAACACGGGACCAGGGACTATTATGAACAGGATGGACAACATCAATACTATAAACGCGATCAGGAAATAGGGTATAAAGACTGCCCAGAATAATAGATCACTCCACCCCAGACCAATTGCCCCTAAAACGAAATAGAGTAAAGCACCTACTAAAGCTGTGATCCCAAAAACTATCAAAAAGAGGATCAACGCTACAATTCCAATAATGATAGTTACTGCAATACCCAGCACGAACCTGACCACCCAGTAGACCAATATCTCTTTCCAATCTCCTCTGAATCTTGCTGCTATCTTCTTGAAAGCTGCTATTATACCCAGGTCATGATACATGGCCAGGGGTATGGAGAGATTGATAAATGAGCCGATGATTCCGAAAATTATGGCAAGTACAAGAAATATAAGAATAACCCAGATAATGATCGAGAAAATAAAACCAATGCCAATATTTTCAGGCGAATCCAGTATGGGCAGCAGTATCGGAAGCATGCTTATCCCTAACAGAACAAAAAACGCCAGCATTAACAGTATTCTAATAATGAACAGGTTAAATCCCAATCGCAGATATTTCCTTGAATATTCCCAAAATCTCACCTGGTTTGTAACCAGGGAGTGTACAAATACAAATTCCATGATATTGGAAATGTATGAAAAAATTAGAATTAGAAGCAGGACCAGTCCTGCAATAATTAAGATGACCATCATATACTGTTGCAGGAACTGACTGATCTGTCCAGAAATATCGCCAGCAGACGGCATAATTTCCTTACTTCCATAATCCTGGTTATTAAACCCACTGGATTTGAAATTTGAACCACCGCTGCCACCCATAAGGAAGATAATTATGCCCAGCTTTATCCAGTTCCAGAAGCTAAAAGGTTCGATTAATGCCTTTTTAGTCTTTTCAAAAGCATTATCCACAACATCGATGCTGTGCCAGGTCATAATAATTGATACGGTCTTAAGTATAAATAATTTCCTCTAATTTATATAAAATTGAACTGTAATGATAATCCGTTTATTACCAAATCTGATTCAAAATACTATTTGGTTGTTCAATTAAATTGCTCAAATAAGGCATTTCTCATGAAATGCAGGGAATTTCATAAGGGGGTAGTTAAATGAAAGTAACAATGAGCTTTATAGAACCTGAAAAACTGAAAATGATCAATGAGATTCAAGCTGCTAGAAAGGAATTTGATAAAATTGAAAAGAATAAAGCAATGAGGTCTATGCCTAATTAATTAATGGCTTAGGTTGTTTATCTTCAGGTAGGACAGGGAGAGCCATGGTGTTTATCATAAGGGGGGATTCTATATCTTTTGCTCTTTCAATAAGCAGCTCTTTTCCCTTTTGTGTAAGCCCGAACAGTGGAATAGCTGTCCCTACCTGAATGAGGGGTTGTACCAGTTCTCGTATTTTTTTTGAAGCACAACCAGTTATCACATCTACCTGTTTTAACAATTCTGCTGCATCGTCGCTGCATATTCCGGTAAGATGAGCCGCCATTATTATTACATCAATACCCAGTTTCGGTTTCATTTCCAATACTCGGGCAGCAGAATTCACGTCCACTACCGATACAGCAATTCTGGAATAACCTTTAGATACTGCCAGTTCTAACCCTGCTGCCTGATCAATTCTGGCTGATTCCGGGTCCAATACATAACCTCCCCTCTCATGAATGGCCTCAATCACTTCAGAAATGGGTTCTGTTTCTATCAGTCCTGAGATCTGGGCGCTCATACCCTGGACAAGTTCGGGATTTGAAGTAACAACTGTTCCGGCCCCGTCGCATACTGTGACAGTGGAATCTATGAGACCTCTACTCAGTGCGGTCATCATGATCTCAGATATCCCAAAACTTGCGAATACACCCAGATCCAGACGCCTGCCCGGCGTGAACATACCGAAATCCTTTATCCGCTGCTCCATGTTCCGGATAGCCGACTCTTTTGTAATTTCCTCAATCCCGCTGGCTTTGTTCCAGAGAGGACACCAGGTTATCTGGGGCTTACCAGCCTCAATTACCTTGCCATCCTTTACCATTACCCTGGTCTTTCCCAGGATCTCCATGATATGGGGCATACCTATCCCTCCTTAATATATCCAAGCAGTTCCCTCAGGTCCTCAGCTTTTTTGTGAGAAATATTATCCCTGATCTTGTCCAGCAGGACATCCAAATATTCATCTGTTAAACAACTCAGGCACTCATCACCCTGGAAAATAAGGTCTACCAGATATTCCAGATCTGCAGTGGACAATATATCAAGCCTTGATTTGAATTCCTGTTTCGAACTGCTGAATCGTTTGCTTAGAGGTGGCAATATGGAACGAAAAGCGGGAGGAAAATGATCAATATCCAGTTCAGGGACAATTTTTCTTAATAATTCCATATCCCGGAATGTAAGCTTTCGAGCCATACTATTATTCATGGAATATGGAAGATATAATTAATTCGGTTACATTAATAAGAATCAGGATAAAAACCAGATATGAGCCAGGAAGGATCAGAATAATGAGAAATTCAAAGAAAGTAGCAGTACATGAGTTTGGCAGGCGCTCAAAAGCCTATGCTACTTCAAGTACCCTGATAGATCAGACCGACCTGGATACTGTGGTGAGATTACTCAATCTCTCAGGAAATGAGATTGTACTGGATGTGGCTACAGGTACTGGCAATCTTGCCATGACCTTGTCGCCCCATGTTAAGCGGGTGGTGGGGCTTGATATCACCCCCGGGATGCTGGAGATGGCTGTACAAGCTGCACATGAGAGAGGAATTGACAACATTTCCAACCATGGGGGGGACGTTGAACATCTACCCTTTAGGTACTCGCCATTCAATGTGGTCACATGCAGGTTCTCTTTCCACCATTTCCCAGAGCCCCTGAAATCCATATCAGAGATGGCCAGGATACTGAAAACCGGAGGTAAGCTTGTGATCGAAGATATCGTATCATCACAAGACCAAGCCAAGAGCGAATATCAGAACACAATGGAGTATCTGAGAGATCCTTCACACATCAGGCACTATCAGATCTCTGAGCTGAAACAGATGCTGAGAGATGAAGGGCTTGATGTACTTGACATTGTTAACGGTGGAACTGATTTTGATTTTAACCACTGGATCGGGATTGCCGACCCCCCGGCCAAGAATGTCAGAAGGATCTGGGATATGATGATGGATTCGATGGACGGGGATTTATCAGGGTTAAATGTGAGGTGGGATGATGACAGGTTGATATTTCGCTATACCACTGTCATAATGGTGGTAATAAAAAGATAGTATTTTTTTCAAAATGGACCCCAATTAATATTGGTCTGGAATAATGAATCTCACAAGGAACATTTCGGAGTGGCGGCAAAGAAAATAAAGGGGAAAAAAAACACCAGCGTTATAAAGAATTTATTGTATTCGACCTGACTGATATCTGAAGTACCTGAAGATGGTAAGTGCACCTGCATCAGGGAAGAGAAGACTTAGGAAATCTATGAGAGACCGTATTTAAAATAAGTTTGGGTGCCTTGATCCTTATAGTATATTTTCCTAATAATTATATCCAGTAGCTCTGCTGCGGTTGGGTGTGCCGTCACAAGACAAGCTGGAAATCTGCGTGTTCAGGTTGGTGTCTGTTCAATCTGAATGTGTGGATTATTTGTGTAATTGTTCAGATATGGTGTGAATATGGTAAGAAGAAAAGGTATGGATAAAGCGATAACAATTTCAATAGTATACAAAAATGACCAAAAATAATAAGTATGTATATCCATATAATGTGAGTAAAACTAAAAAAATTTACAATCAAATATTCCTTACAAAACGAGGTAATGTAAATGGGGTTCTGTTCTAATTGTAGGAAATTAACAAGCGAAGAAGCAAAATTTTGCATAAATTGTGGCACACAATTATGATATTTTGAAAGTGCTGCAGACATAATGGACAATATATTACAAAGACCGAAGGTCAGAACATCAAGTAAAAAACCCTAAATAAATTCTCCAAATATTTTTCTTGATCACAAGAAAAAAAACGATTGTCCAAAATGCGGATCTCAATTGAAAAAGAGATCTGGCTGTATTTCTTCCGGTTATTGGATCAATAATGCTTCTGGACAGGGGTGAAATCGCGATAATATTCATATTCAAATATTATATTATAATATATATTTTTAAGCATGGAAAACTATTTTAACCAATAATCCCTGCAAATTATTTAGATGACTGTAACGTTCAATAGAAAGTTTCTAATCACAGCTTTAATTCTCATATCCATTCTGGCAGGTGGGTGCCTGCAGGAATACGATACTACCAGCTTGACCATTAACAAGGTGGACATAAAAGCCGACGTAGTGGACGACGATACAGTACAACTAAGCATCATAAGCTATGTGAGCAACAGCGGCCAGACCTCGGGTAATGTGGATATCCAGACAAAAGCTTACAACCTGAAAACCAATCTGCTCATGGCTGATGAGAAGATATCCATGGGAAAAATTGGCAAGGACAGGACTCAGAACGGTACAGTGGACCTTGAAGTCCCCATAACAGGCAACTATCGGATCGAGGTGACCCTGTATGAGGATGACGGTCTGATAACTTCTGGCCAGGGTAGTATATCAGGACTTGAATCCCTGCTCACAAGTCCAACACATTCATACATCAACATCCGCGACGTGGACGTTACTTTGTTGAGCAGAAGTGAATCTACCACAACCATGAAAGTAACTACATTTTTAGATAATTACGGCAGGTCAGATTCAACACCACTTACAGCGCTGGTCAAGCTCAGAGATGCAGATACAAATCTCATAGGTAACAGTGGCAATATTAATGTGGGCGTGGTCAAGTCCGATACCACAGTGGTCAAAGATATTGAGCTCGAAGTCCCAAAAGATAGGGATTACAGGGTAGAAGTGATGATATTTGAAAACGAGCGCATTATAACCGAATACGGAGTATCCTTCTTTATGGCTCCTCAAAGTACAGGTGTCGAGGATGTAACTAGACAGACCCGGACAATAAGCACAACTGAAACATTTACCACTGAATTTGAGGTGGAACCTACGCCATACCGTCCATCAGAGGATGTGTTCAGGACTGAAGGTGCACCAGTTTTCAAAGAACCGGGATTCGGGTTTTTAACCGCAATAATAAGTCTGCTATCAGTGATAATATTTTTCAGGAAATTCAAACTTAACGACAGGTGAAGGCAATGGACGAAGATACGGTTCAGGAAAAAGACAAGATAGACAATATCAAATTATTTAAGACTGGGACGATCCTGATTTTGCTACTGTTGTTATTGCTTGCTTCGTTCAGTTTTTATTACGGTATGCACTCTGCTATAGGTAATTTATTCAATCTCCAATATAGTGATCTGATCGGATCCATCTTTGATCTGGCAGTAATCATTGCAGTATTATATATTGTCAGAGAGTTTTTTTTAAAGAAATAATTCCTGCCACCCGAATTTATATTAAGCTTAACCTCCTATTAGTGCTTGAGAGAGGAAGGACGGCCGCCGGGTCATTGGATCTGAGGAAAGTCCCCCCACCTTCCAGATACACGAACGCCTGTAGTGGGCGTAGGACGAGAGTCCTGGCAGTTGCTGATTAAAACCAGCAGCTCATATGGCACAGCTATATGATGGCACAGAAACGATACCGTACCGCGTTAATGCTATGATACCCAAAAGGTTGAGGTCGCGCGAATTGCGGATGGAACGCGTGAATCCTCGTGGGTGCAAGCCAAATAGTGGACCGTTAGGCCTTTCTGGAGCCGGTTCGGAGTTGGTGCTTAGCCGAATGCCGTTTAGACGCGGATCACATCCCTAAGGGGAAGTGCCGTGCAAACAGAAGGGGGCTTACTATCCTCACTCATTACCCTTTATTTCTATGCAAAATATTTTTACCTTGAGACATCTTTTAATAATTATAGTTGATTTTCCATGTGTATCAGGAAAGAAAATCTCAGAAATATCGTCATTGCCAGTATTCTTATTCTAATAATAAGCCAGGTCATACACACGATAGGCGCTGTTTTGACCATGAATTATTATACGGATGAAGCGTATGCCCAGGTGTGGAGCAAGATCATGATGCCTGCTATGGGTCCACCACCAGTGTCCTTCTATATCATATCTATGTTATCGGCCTTTGTATTCGCTCTGATATTCGTTTCTGTCTATGACATCTTTGAAGCATCAGTACCTGGAAAAACCTGGAAAAAGAAAGGATTATATTACGGATCCTTAGTCTTCCTTCTCACTGCTCAATCTTATGTGACCATGTCTTATCTGATAAATCTGCCTGGTATGTTATTATTGGAATGGGCATTTGAAGGACTGATATTAAGTTTGCTGGCCGGACTGGTCGCCGCGCGATTTATCCCATCCCGTAAATGATCTATCCCATCATTTTAATATCAGAAATCAGACCACTATCACATTAGGGGTTTTTTTAGACCATATAGTAACAAAATCAGATGGGTCTGCCGAAGGGTAGGTATCGACCAGGCATACATCACACATATCAATTAGATCACCCAGGAGCCGTAGATCACCAAAATAGACCTCTGCCACAGTTTTACCATTCCGTGTAGCCCTTGCTACCTGAACCGGTTTATTTCCAATAATGGGCAGATCATTGAGGGTAACAATAGTCTCCAGATCGACATCAAGTATTTCCGCATTAACCTTAAAATTAATTAGCAGGTTTTCAATAGCGGGGCGCCATGCATCATTCAAAATAACATTTTTGGCTCCTGAGAGCATGGCCATCATCCCAAGCATGCCAGAACCACACATGCCGTCCACCATCACTTTACCTGCCAATAATCCCTTCATGTCCAGTTGCTCAATGATCCCCATCTTGTCCTGGTTATTGAACTCAATATGCAATTTGCTTTGATTCTTATAGATAACCAGCTCACCGAAAACGGTCTGAGCAAGATCGCTTCTCATATCACACCCTGCCAGGAGAATATATTCATGAGGCTCTGAATCCAGGTCAAGAATGCCCACACTCTGTGCCTGGTCACCGGTTCGCAAAATAACTCCCCTGACCTCAGGCACCTTTTTCACAATATCTTCAGCACTAACCTGCTGGACATTATCAGCTATGATGACAAGATTATCAGGTCCCAGCCTGGGTGGGTACATTATTGGAAAACCTGGAGTGATAAGTGGTGTACCCACCTGGGCCAGTCCTGTAGAATCATCCCTGTCCCCATGTTCCTGCATAATAGATAATACCTGACCCATTATGGCATCCAGGGGTCTTCGGCCGCATGAAAGGCATAACAGGGTATTGCTGTTTATTTTTTGATCACCTGGAAGAGCTGGTAGTGGAGCCTTCTTATCCCAGCCGGGTTCTGGCAGGCATTCCGGACATGCCAGGTATAATTGAAATATGGAATCCAGCACCTCCTCAGCTGTCTGGATGCAGTCTGGTTTTCCGCAGGTGGGACATGTGATCATGGTATCAACTTTAGGTACTAGAATAGTTATATATTATCCCCGAACTGCTGGAATCCCCTTGCCCCAATAACTTCAATACGTCCGTTTCGCTGCAGGGTGATACTATCAGATGTGACCTTTCCGATTATTGTGAATTCGGCAACTTCACCTGCTTTTTCAACACATTCGGGTCTCAATGTGAACAGCAGTTCAAAATCACCACCATTATAAACACTCCATTCGACCAGCTGGTCATCATCCCTTGCCATATCCCTTACATTTTCATGGATCGGGATGTCTTCAAACTTAATACCAAATCCAACTCCGCTGGCAGCGGCCAGGTCATGCAGGGACAGTGCCAGTCCGTCACTGATATCCATCATTGAGGTCACACACCCTTTCCGGGCTAAGGCCATGCCCTCAAAAATCCTGGGGATGGGCTGATAGAATTTTTCAACCAAACCAGGGTCCACATTTGTATCATTTTCTAAGGCATCCAGTGCGGCTCCTGCTGTGCCCAGTTCACCAGTAACGCCTACAAGATCGCCGATACTGGCACCTTTTCGCAATATGAGATGTGCTTTGTCTGTCGATCCCAGCACAGAACCCACCACAGTCAGTTCATCATGTCTGTCAATATCGCCACCAATAATATGAGTCCCGTACGTCTCGGCACAGGCTTTCATGCCTTTAACCAGTTCTTTTACATTATCCAGCTCAAGGTCAGGGGGCAGTCCCAGGGCTGCCATTACTCCTATGGGTCTGGCACCCATAGCTGCAATATCGCTCAAATTCACTGCCACGCTCATCCAGCCCATCTGCCATGGGGTCATGCCTGCAGGAAAATCAGTACTGCTGTGTAGCATATCTGTGGATGCGACCAGAAGTTCATGCCCATTTAGTTCTATAACTGCACAATCATCCTTGCCTGCACCAACCAGGGGTGAAGGTCTATTTGAAATTAGACATAATTCCATAATTTCAGTTATGATGGAAACAAGTTCTCTTTCCTTAATTTCTCTTATTTTTGTCATAGGATTTTTATCTGCTTATGTTTCGAAATATTTATTAGTTGGTAGTTATATTATCATTTGGGGAAACATGGGAGAAGTAAAAATATCGAAATCTGATCAGCTTCATAGCTTGCTAGATAAATATTGTAACAATGTAGGCGGAGTAATGGGTGTAGGGATCTCTACAGCCAACGGTCTGGAGATATCAAGTCATTTTAATGGGGTTATTGATCCTCAGATGGCCCATGCCGTATCTTCATCTTTATATGTCCAATCCCAACATTCTGCCAATAAGCTTGGTCTTTATGGTTTTAACCGAAATCTGACCTATACAGATAAAGGCATTATTGCCCTGCAAAAGGTCAATAATAGTTCAGTAGTGTTGGTTATGTTAAAACCGGATGCAAATGTAGATCTGGCTATGGTCAAAATGGAAGATTTTGTAAGAGATATTAAAAGACTGATTTAAAGTAGAAAATGGAAAAATTCCATTTTCATCTTTTCAACTGTTTTAATGCTTCTTCTATGTCTTCACCTTTTACAGTGGTCCGCTTGGCATGAATGGCGAGACTATTAGCCCTTCTTGCTAATTCAATACCATACTCTTCAAGATGGTCTGCCAGGGCTGCACTGGCTGTTGCACTTACTCTGTGGGCTCCTGCTGCCCTTATCACTCTTTCAATTGGCGCAGTTGGTATGATTCTTTCTTTCATAATACAATACCTCTATGGATGAAATT
>Ga0307377_10007539_pt1 | contig 11203 bp, 15 predicted proteins | sample TR3MG_FD_202535 | JGI IMG/M metagenome (GOLD analysis project Ga0307377, IMG submission 202535) | Soil microbial communities from Risofladan, Vaasa, Finland - TR-3 | ecosystem: Environmental > Terrestrial > Soil > Coastal area > Acid sulfate soil | place: Finland: Risofladan, Vaasa | collected... | reverse complement strand
ATAATAAAAAAGGAGAACGGCTACGCCGTTTTTTCTTAAGAGAGAGCGGGGGGGCTTTGCCCCCCCGCGCTCCCCGGTCGGCCCCGTCCGTCCGCAGACGGACACATTTCTTGAGGCGTAGCGAAGCGTAGCCGAAAGCTCTTTGTCTAAATATGGTTTTTGGTATATGATTAATTTATGGCAAAGACAGCTTACATCCAAATATCCCCTGAACTTGAAGAGGAATTTTATAAAAATATACAGCCAGGTGATAGATTCACTTTTGCGCGCATAGCTCGCAAAAATCTTTTGTTATCACGAAACCGAAAAATAGAATTGGCCGGGCGGTCTTTGTTTAGTATTATTTCCGTTGCTTGGGGTACTTTAACCACAGAGCAAAAAAGTGCTTGGAGTAGTGCGGCCGATTTAGTTAATTTGACAGGTTGGCAGTTATTTATTCAGGATTACGCGGCACGATTAGCAAATGGTATAGGCGGAATAGCTACTCCCTCGCTTTTACATCAGTCTTGGGTCGGTCAGATCCATATAGAATCACCGGCTACCGAGGCAAAAATAACACAGCTCCACCCTCGCAGTTATTATGTTCAGCAAAAAGTTGTTGGTAAAAAATCAATGTATAGCCCCGTTTTAGTTACGGAAGATTTAGCGCTTCCTTTCACACTAGGCTTAAACTATAAATCTAATTTGACCGCAAGCGGTCCCGATCCTTATGCTAAATTTTCCGCTGTTTTTTGGTATTCATATCAAGGCGTTAATTTAGAGTACGAGTTATCGCTCCCGTTAGACTTGATAGCCGACTGGAAAAATGCTACGATAGAGTTGACAGAGTTATTGAGTTATGTTGTTCGTTATAATCTATATTTTCATTTGCACGATCTGCGAGGCGATTTATATTTCGATAATATAAGCGCGGAGCATGGCGGGCAAAATTGGGTTAGAGATCCTTTTTGCAAAGATATTGACAAAAATTTTTCTCGTAATTTTTATCAGGTACCCGAAAATTGGGCGGCTGTGATTTCGTCCGAGGGTGTGGATTTCGATTCAATATACAAAGATTTTTAATTTTTTTGACTATTTTTTAAAAATTTATGGCTACTTATCCAGCGGCGGTTTATTCCCCGCGAACAAAAAATAATAAAGCCGGCGTTATTTATGACGCCGGTGAGGATACGACACTTTTTTCCGAGGATGTTGTTTATGATGACGCCGAAATTGTTGCGATAGAAACAGAGTTGGGTACTAATCCTAAAGGGACTAAAGCGAGCGTTAAAGCGCGCTTAGACGATATAGACGCGCGCGGTTTAGTTTTAACACCTACTCCGTTAGACGACCAGAATTATAATGGAATTGTTGAGGCCGGCTTAGCCGGCGCGACTTTAGTTTTTGGCGACCTTTGTTATTTTAATAATGACGATAGCCGGTGGGAATTAGTTGACGCTAATGTGGCGGACGGCTACAATAAAAAATTAGGGATTTGCGTTTTAGCCGCCGCCAACGACGGCTCGGCTACTAAAATGCTTTTGTACGGAAAAATTAGGGCTGACGCTGTTTTTCCCGCTTTAACTATTGGTGCTCCGGTTTATATTGCCGAAGGTGTAGGTGAGGTTGTTGTTACTCAACCCTCTACTTCTGATGTTTGTATTCGCGTTGTTGGTTTTGGAAATGGTGGACACGAGTTATTTTTCTGCCCGAGTCCCGATTATATAATTCACGTTTAATTTTTATTAATTATTATGACAAAAGAGGAATTAAAAATTGATGTTTTAGAGCCGTATAAAAATTTGTCTGATAGCGAAGTGGATGTTAAATGCAGAGAGAAAGGGATCCATGTTAAATTTGATAAGCAGTTGGATTGGTTGATTGATTATTATCCTAAAGCCATAGAGAAAGAACTTGATATGGTAGAAAATCCGGAATTACCGGGTGATGTTGTTTATTCTTATGCGACTATTGGCCGCATGCGTGAAAAGTTGGCAGCCGCTTTAAAAGAAAAAGAATACCGCGAAAAGGGTATTTTTGTAGATGTTAAGAAAAAAATAACCGGTGAAAATATTTTTTCTCGTGAAATTAGAGGTTCTATTTATTATATAGATTTAGACGGTGGCAATGACGGTGACACTGGTGCTGATGTAGGTCACGCTTGGCTTACTATTGAGCAATACACATCTGTTACAGCTAGAACTGCTGGTGATATTGCTTATGTTAGGGCTGGCACTACTGAGACTGTTGGAGCTGCAAATATAACTTTTGATGAGAATGGAAATGCTAATGATTTGATTTATCTTATAGGTTGTGATTCCGTGATTAATGACCCTTGGGGAGATGCTTCTGATGTAAAACCAATATTAGATTTTAATAGTGGAGCTTATTATTTTTATACTTATACTAGAAATTATTGGTGGTTTGCTAATTTAGAATTTAATAATAGTATTTCTACAACCGCTACTATTTATATGCGTGGCGGACCTTGTTTTTATGATAATATTGATGTGTCTGATAATGTAGGGGGACTTTATGTTTACACTAATGGTAACAGTATTATCTCTAATTCTGATTTTCATTCAAATACTGTTTACGGGATTTATGTTATGGGAGGTGCTGCATATTTAAAAGATGTTAATATTTATGGTAATGGCTATGGAATTAATGCGAGTGGATTTAATAATACAGTGTATTTAAAAAATGTTATTTTTGGTGCAGGCACAGAAAATTCTACTTATGATATTTATGTTGCTTCTGCTGGAAGTATAGCTTTTGGACGAAATGTAACATTTAATTCTACAAATAAAATAGATATTGGAACTGTTGCAAATTCAAATTCTGTTAGAATTGAAGATTATGGCGGAGTGAAAGGAGCTAATATTTTGTTTACTTCTATGGGGACTATAACAAAAGACACGGGGGTTACCCATTCAGGCGGAGCAAATAGTTCGGCTAAAATAGAACCATCTTCAAATTGCACTCCAAATTTTCCATTAACAATAAGTGGTGATAAATTAAGTGGTGATTTTGTAATTTGGGCGCCAGCTTCAGAAACTACAGTCACGGTTTATATCCGAGCCATTGACGCTTGGGGGACTTACCCAACTAATGCTCAACTTTATATTGACGCAGAGTATTTTGCAGGCGGAGTTACTAAAAGAGCAGTTTCAACCGCTTCTACGCAGGTGTTATCAGACGCTTCTACTTGGGTTGCTTTTACCATTACATTCACGCCTGATACGGCTGGCTGGGCTTATGTGTCAGTTCACCTTAATTATTACGAAGCGAGTAAGGGTGTTTATGTAGATGTTAAACCTGTCGTTACTTAAAATATTTAATTAAAAATAAATGAATACGCAATACGATTGGTCTATTGGAAGACCTGTACAAACTGATAATACTAATTTTGAATGGGTTTTAGGCATGCCCTATATTTATTATGATCACGCTATTGTTACGTTTATAAAATCAATTAATGGTTTGGTTAAGGCTAGTATAAAATCTAAAAATGGTTTAGCTATTGCTAGCGTAAAATCGATTAATGGTTTAACTTAATTTAATTTTTATGGCAGTTTTAAATTGGGGCGACCTCACTAAATCACAAGAGGATGACGAAACTATAGAGGAAGCTATAGCGCGGCTTATAGTTGCGCATAATGACAACGAGGAATCACATCTCGCTACTGGTCAGTCTTTACAGTCCCATAAGGCGGCCGAGATTATAGATCATTTGGTAGGTAGCGTTTTGGCTGATAAAATAAGCGACAAAGAATTAATGGTTTTTACCGGGTTTGATAGTTTGGACGGCTGGTCTGTAGTTGGTAGTGTTGGTTTAGAGGGTTTTAGTTTTGTTGAGGTTAGAGAAACACAGGGGGAAACTGATTTATCCAGATTATATACACAATTTTTAGCAGACACAAATTTTTTTAATACAACACAGGATGCACAGATTCAATCAGTTTTTTATATTAATGCCCCCGAGTTTGAGAAATTTTATTTTTATTTTGGTCAGTACATTAGCGATAGTGAAATATATGGCTTTGGTTTTAAAATAATTGATGAAGTGGTTAAGGGATTTTTTGCGTGGAATACAGATATAAATCTTACGGCTGATTTAGAAATAGATCCTTCTGCTTTTCATATATACAAGGCTCAATATGTTGCTGAAACTGAACAGGTTTTATTTTATATTGACGGAGTTTTAAAAGCTACGTTAGAGGCACCTACGGGTTGGAGTTCAATAGCAGAACCGTATTTAGAGTATAGAGCCGATTATAACGAGGCGGGTGCTGATTATTATGTTAGAGTTTATAATTTGTATTTTTCAAAAGAGATCTAGAATTAAAAAAATGTTTAAAACAGTTAGTGGGCGGGAGTATCCCGCCCATGTTATGCCACTAATTGAAAAAGCTAAAAAATCTATTGACATAGTTGTTTTTGATTGGCGTTGGTATCCGCAGGATCCAGGCGCTAGTTGCCAATTATTTAATCAGACAATAATTAGAGCAAGTAGGCGTGGCGTGAAAGTCAGGGCGATAGCTAATAGTGATGAAATTTTAAGGATTCTTAGAAAAGAGGGCTGTGAGGCAATACGTTTGAGAACGGCAAAATTAGTTCACTGTAAACTTATGATTATTGATAAATCTATAGTTATCACCGGTTCGCATAATTTTACCCAGTCAGCTTTTCAAATGAATTTAGAGTTATCCATAATAATTGACGAGGGCGTGCCTAACGATTCATTTAATTTGTTTTTTGATAATCTTTGGAGTTTAAAATAAAAATTTATGGCCAAAATAAAAGGGCCTCTACTAAGTCTAACTGCAAGCGGTAAAATAGCCGAGCGTTTAGTTTTTAGCGTTAGAACGTCAGGCCAACAAGTACGATTTCAGAAAAGTCAAAAAGATATTATAACAGAGGCGCGCACATATCAGCGCGAGGCCTATTCAGAGGCCTTTAACGCTTGGAAAGTCTTGCCGGATATCTCTAAAATAGAGTGGATTTCAGAAGCAAAAAATTTGCACTTCACCGGCTATAATTTGTTTATGCAAAATTATTTAGGTGATTTTATTAATGGTCGGAAAAAAGCGTATTACGGAATAGCAGTTTTTGGCAATTCTATCTATGGTGCTGTTTAGCTTTTTTTGACTATTTTTTTTTAATCAAAAGATAAATGACAAAATTATTGCGCGTAAAAGGCGCGGCTCCCATGGTTCCGTTTATTAAAACAATTAGAAACCGGCTATATAAAGATACTGGTCGCTTTGGTTTACCTCATTTCGGTAATTATGAATTTGGTGCTGAGAACGAAATCGGTCGAGATCTTGACGGAGTTTATCAAATGCGCCATTGCAAAGAGGGTTATATTCCGGTTAAAATGCGCTTTCAAAAAACTAGAGAGGAAACACCTACCGAGGCGCGCGTAGCTAATTGGAATAAATACGCGGCTGGTATTGCCGCGTGGCAAGCCTTGACAGATGAACAGAAAGCGGTATATAATGAAAGAGCAAAGGGCACAAATAAAACTGGTAATAATATTTATATATCAGAGTATATGCTATCTTAAAATCAGGTCGAGTGTGTACTAAATTAGTATAAAGAATTAATTTTCCAAAATTATATGGCAAAAGTTACAGGACCATTATTTTCTTTGTCTGCAAGTGGTAAAATTGCGGACGCTATGGTCTTTTTTGGTTGGAAAGGTATCAACGTAGTTCGTGGTTGGGTTATCCCGGCCAATCCGCAGAGTGCTGACCAAGGCGACCAGAGGGTTGCTGTTGGTGGAACCGGGCGTTCTGTTGGTAAAATTCAGCCAGAAAAATCCTTTGCTCAGCAGTTAATTGATTTGAGTTTAATCCCTGCCGGGCAGACTAAGCAGAGCTTTATGGTTAAGTATATTTTAGATCATTATTTAACGGACGCGACTGCGTATGCGGCTGAGTTAGCGTTGCTAACAGCTCATACCAGTTATACTCCTTTCCAGGACGCGGCAGACACGTTGACTATTGTTGAATTTGATTTAGATTATGCTACCAACGCTCCTTACGATAAAGCTCTAGGGCTTTACCTTATAGCTAAGACAGCTATTGCTTTGGCGTTCACCGGCACTCCTTATGCGTCTAATATTACGGAGTGGGTTACGGCAGATGTTGACGGCATGATTAATGATTTCACAGCTTAGCAAATAAAAAAGAGAGCCATTTTTTTAAACCTATGGCTCTTTTTTTGTTGGCCAAAATTAAAGACCCTTTACACGGCCGACTAAAAGGTCTATAATATAAGTAGGGATATAACCCTGTGGATAACTTTTTAAAATTTATGCAAAAGCCATTATTTATCAAAATTTATTTACCCGTTTCAAAGTTAGATATTACGCCGTCAGTTAAGCGATTTTTTAATCGTTTGCGTAATCAGTTTATAGAGGTCGAGTTTTCTCAGATCAGACATAGGAATAGCTATTGTTATAAAATAGAAAATGCCGAGGCGTTTGAGAGATATTTTTTAAGAGGGCACGGCTCTAAAAAAGGTTTCACTTTAACATTAACTAAATATCTATAATTTTAACTCTATGAATTTTTGCAAATTTTTAAATTTGAATCGCTACGAATATTATCCGCCCGTTCCGGATTGTATTGATTTGCGCAACCGGCTACCAAGGACTAATTTAAAAAAGCTAACAGCGCTCAACGTCGGGGTCGGCTCCGGCGATTCCGGTTTAGCCAGGCAGTTGCCTTATATTCCTTTTAAGCGCTTTGATTTTATTGACGTTCACCAGCCCTATTTAGATAAGGCGATTTGCCGGACGTGGTTGGCAAAACAGGCTAATTTTATTAACGCTGATGTTCGCAATTTTGACACTTCTATTTACGATATTGTTTTAATTTTTGACGTTTTAGAGCATTTGCCGAAAGAGGATTCTTTAAAAGTAATGGCGAAAATAAAATGTAAGCAAATTATATTTTTACCACTAGAAAAAGAGTTTAGAGAAAATGTTTTCGGAGCCGAAAGTCAAGACCATTTAAGTCTATGGACGGAAGACGATTTTAAAAGTAGGGGCTACCGAACAGAAATTTTGTTATCTTTTCACCCCGGAGCGAACGGTCGTTTTCCCGCTCTTTGGGCTTTAAAAAATTAATATGTCTAAAAAAATTTCAAATCAAAAAGTCCGCTCGAATGGACTTCGTCATAGATGTGCTAATTGTGGTAAAAAAAGAAAAGAGGAATTTATGGAGCGGTTAAAATATTCAAAAAGTTGGCTTTGTGATAATTGCTTTTAATTTACTAAAAAATATTTATGCCTAAATTTTCAATCATTATCCCTGTTTGCAATAAATTAGAATTGACTCAAAAATGTATTAAAACCATAGAGGCAACCACCACCGACTACGAGTTAATTATTGTTGATAACGGCTCAACCCCGGTCTATCAAGGCCCGGGCCGGATTATTCGTAATGAAAAAAACGAGGGTTTTCCCGTCGCCGTTAATCAAGGTCTAAAAGAGGCTACCGGCGAAATTTTAGTTATTCTTAATAACGACACTTTAGTTCCGCCCCTTTGGTTAGACACTTTAGCCGGGCATTTATTAAATTATGATTTAGTAGGTCCTTGCTCAAATAACGTTTCCGGTATTCAGCAAATACCCGCTAGGCACTTTGAAAATAACCTTGACTTTTTTAATTTTTCTAAAGAACAGAGAGAAAAAAACAGGGGTAATATTTTGCCTTGGCATCGTCTTGTTTTTTTCTGCGTTGCATTTAAGAGAGAGGTTTTAGATAGGGTTGGATTTTTGGACGAGCAATTTACACCGGGCAATTTTGAGGATGACGATTATTGTTTGCGGGCAATAGAGGCAGATTTTAAATTAGGGGTAGCTTATGACGTTTTTATTCATCACACCGGCGGGGCTACACATAAGGGTTTAAATTTAGATTACAAAAAGTTATTAGAAACCAATCAGGCTAAATTTTCCGCCAAATGGTCAAATTCTAAATATTTTGAGCTACAAGAAAAGGCGCAGTTTGGCAATCCTTTGAAATTAATTAATCCTAATAGCCCTTTAAGTTTGGTGATGATTGTAAAAAACGAGGCAAAAGGTTTGGAGCGTGCGATTCTCTCTTGTCGCGGTTTAGTTAGTAATATTGTTATTGCGATTGATAGAGAAACAACGGACGAAACCGAGGTTATAGCTAAAAAATACGCTACCGAGATTAAGCATTTTGACTTTAAAGACGATTTTGCCGCCGCTAGAAATTTCGCACAATTTGGCGTCAAGACTCCTTGGATTTTATTTTTAGACGGGCACGAATACGTCAAGCAAGCTCCTAATTTGTTTGAAAAATTAAAACAAGACGGCGACGGTTTGCTTTGTACTATTGAAATGGAAAACGGCTCACAATTCCGCAACCCTCGTATCTTTAAAAGTGATGTTAAATTTCTTGGCGCTATTCACGAACAACAGCAATGTAAAAAGGTTTTGCCTTATTTAGGTTTTATAGTTAAGCATGACCGGACTAATAACCAATCTTTAGAGTCTTCAAAAGAAAGAGAGTTGCAACGTAATCGGCAAATGCCGGAGATTATGGGAAAGCTTTTAAAAGACGACCCGAAAAATACCCGCGCGTCTTTTCATTTGTTTTTATACTATGCCGGCAGATTAAAATTTAAAGAGGCGAAAAAATGTCAGAAACTTTTTTTGCGATATGCGAAATCCCCAGGGGATCGTTGGTTTGTATTTTTTAGTCAGTCTTTAAGTTTTTGGATGCGTAAAAAATATCTTAGTGCTTGGTTAGCTACTTGTGCCGCAGAAAAAGAGACCCCCGGGCGCTGGGAAATAGCAAAATTAAGAGGTATAATTTTTTTAAGCCAAAAGAATTATACTAAAGCAATTGATTTTTTTATCGCGAGTTTTGATGAAAATAAATGTTCCCAAACTTTCAAACCTTGGGAGCGTGATTTGGCTAAAACTTGGGATTCGATTGGCGAGTGCTTTTTTAATTTAGGTAAATATTATGAAGCAAGCGAGTCTTTTAGACGGGGTAGTCAGCATGCCACAGAGAATAATTTTAAAGATTTGTTGGTTAGGCGTGCCGATTTAATGTTTGAAATGGCTAAAAATAAAAGGTCGTAGTTTAAATAAAAAAGTTAAGATTAGAATCACTATGGATAAATTAGCTGTAGAGGCCGCTTTGGTGGCCATTGAGGCGCAGATTGTCGTTATTAGAGCTCAGTTGGCTTTAATTCCTGCGGTTTAAAATAAAAACAAAAACAAAAAGCACAAAAAAACGGCGTCGTTAGACGCCGTTTTTTATTATTATTTTATTAGCTATTTTTTAAAATTCTCGTTAGGATCTCTTTTCCTGTAAATCCACCCATAAAAGCGGTACTAAGTGAGCCGTCTATTGCCAGGCCTGCTGCTCCCCCTATTAATATACCCCCGAAAAACCCTAAAAATAACTTTCCGTCAATTTTTTTAGGCATTTCCAAGCAGTTATCTTTTAGAATATCACTAATAAAGGCGCCAACTGCGCCAGCCAAAAATATTAATGAATAACTAATATAAATTAACATATAAGCTAGTTAAAATCTTTAAGATAAATAATCTTCCTTATGCCTGTTCCCAAAGGGGGCACTCCAGCCGGTTTTTTTTAAGTAAACCGCTGAACGTGCCCCTATTTTAGGTTATTGTAAGGATTGTTTCTTCCTTAAGCCCCGCTATTTAGAGCCGCGGGAGCCCACCCTCATAGGTCTGGTAAACTTGAAACTCTACCGACTAATTGTAGAGCCGACGGGGCAGGAGATAGCCCCAAGAGCTGACACCGTTCTTTTTTGACGCAATACCAGTTTAACACTCAACGTCACTTAGAATCCTAACACATTTTTTTAAATATAGGCAAATACTACATCTTGTGGTATAATTTCGTTTAGACCACTATATGTTGTGGTTGGTGGTAATTTCAGAAAGATAGCCCCGAAGTTATCCACCGCTTAAAAGGGGAAAATATACTTGTTATTATCCCCTTTTTTTGTTGCTAAGATTAGTTATCTTTGCTATACTATACACATGTTATCCACAGTTTTAAAAGTTAAAAAAATATGAAATATCCCGGAAATATAATAATTCACCACTCGGGCGTTTCTTGGCAAAAAAATTCTGATCAGTTTATTGCTAATAATAATTATCATAAACGGCTTTGGAATTTTAAAAGTAGCTTGGGTTTTTATCTCGGTTACAATTACGAAATAAATAAATTAGGTTTTGTTCGCCAGGCTCGAGCCAACGGCGAGACGACGGCCGCATGCCGACAATGTAGTATGAACGACGGGCGTGCGATTCATATTTGCTTAGACGGTAATTTTGAAATCGAACGGCCGTTTCCTAATCAGATCTATGCCTTGCGTGATTTATTAAAATTATTGTGTGGTCGTTATCCGATAGTTAGTGAAAATATATATTTTCATAGAAATTTTAGTAATACCAAATGTCCGGGCAAAAATTTAGACTTAAATTTTATCCGTAGTTTGGTTATATAAAGGGCGGAGCAATAATCAAGCGAGCAGAAAAATATTTTCCCGCCCGCATAACCACGAACATTTTAAAATCAAACTTAGTCAGAGAGGCAAAAAATTTTTTTTGCGTAGCGGAGCCGCGACTAGATTTTTTTCCCGCAGAAAAAAATCTAAAGCAAGGCGCATGCGGAGTAAAAAATAATTTTTTAGCCGAACGTTTAAAATAGAGCCGAGAAAAATTTTTTTTACGTATCAGAGGCGAGACTAGACTTTTTTTCCAGTATAAAAAAAGTCTAAAGCGAGCCGCCGAGGAGTAAAAAAGAATTTTTAGAGGTCGTTAATCATTGTGTCGGTTTTTTTTTCGGCAAAGCGCTACGAGGCGCTTTTTTTTTACAAAAAAAAAGAGCCGAGAAGCGATCCGATAAAAAAACCGATCGGATTCTCTTTACTTTCCAGACCGGCGTGGTCTGTTTGTGGGGTATCGGGGGGGTATCCCCCCCGATTTGATATTATTTTAAAAAGAAATAAAAGAGAGAGTGCTATCCCTCTTTAAAGTTATTTTTAAAAAAAACGACCGAGCGAATAGTATTTTTCCGCAGTCTGCGTCGAGCAGTCTGCGGAAAAATCCTAATGAGCGACTGAGTTTTTTTTAATAATATAATAAAATAGCTCTCTCTCTTTTATTTCTTTTTTTTGATAATAATAGGGGCCGACG
>Ga0307377_10007538_pt1 | contig 11203 bp, 9 predicted proteins | sample TR3MG_FD_202535 | JGI IMG/M metagenome (GOLD analysis project Ga0307377, IMG submission 202535) | Soil microbial communities from Risofladan, Vaasa, Finland - TR-3 | ecosystem: Environmental > Terrestrial > Soil > Coastal area > Acid sulfate soil | place: Finland: Risofladan, Vaasa | collected... | reverse complement strand
AGCCGCCCGTAGTTTTCTTGACAATGAATTTATAGAAATCCTCAATCAAATCCATTAAATCTTGATAATCAGCATAAGCCCAGTAAAACTCCATTTGCGTATAATCCTGAAGATGCTCGGCATCAATGCCTTCATTTCTAAAAACCCGACCGATTTCAAAAACTTTCTCATACCCTCCCACCATTAAGCGCTTTAAATGAAGCTCAAGGGAAATTCGCAGGTAAAAGTCAATATCCAAAGCATAGTGATGAGTCGTAAATGGTCGGGCATCTGCCCCTCCAGGAACTGATTCCAAAACCGGAGTTTCTACTTCGATAAAGCCTTTACTGCCCAAATATTCCCTTATTGCCTGCCAAAACTTGGCTTTTTTTAGAAATATCTGCCTAATCTCCGGATTAACAAGCAAGTCTAAATATCGCTTTCGCAATCTCGTCTCAACATCTACCAAACCATGCCATTTTTCTGGCAAAGGACGAAGAGTTTTCGCCAAAAGAGTCAAGTCTTTGACTCTAACCGTCACCTCTCCGGCTTCGGTTTTAAAAACTTCGCCCCCAACTCCGATAAAATCACCTAAATCCAGTAGTTTTATCAGCTGGTACTTATCTCCTAGCTCATCTTGAGAAAAGAAAAGCTGAATCCGACCGCTTTCATCCAAAAAGTCAGCAAAAGTGGAAGCCCCATGTATTCGAATCCCTCGCAGTCGACCAGCAAGCACCACCTTTTTGCCCAACATTTTCCGAGCTTGTTGATTGCTTTGTTTCCGCTCAAAAGAAGCTGGATAGGGGTCAAGACCCATCTGGCGGATTTTTTTTAGTTTTTCAACCCGCACTTGACGCAGTTCATTAATTGTTGGCATCGTAAGGGAAATTTTAACACAAAACGAAGAAATTTTTAAGCTTAGTCAATTTTGAGAATCTTAAAAACCACTTTGCCGGCCGGAGCTTCGAATTCGACTCTTTCTCCTGCTTTTTTACCCAAAAGCGCTCGACCTAGAGGAGAAGAACGAGAGACTTTCTTTTCTGCTGGGTTGGCCTCCCATTCTCCGACAATATGATAAATCTGTTCTTTTTTACCATCACTGACTGTCACTTTACAACCCAAACAAACTGCCTCTCGAGGACCGCTAGGCTCTTCCATCAGGACAGCCCTTTTTAAAACATCCTCAACCTCTTCAATTCGGCCATCGATAAAAGCCAATTCGCCTCGAGCCGAGGAATATTCGTTGTTCTCGCTTAAGTCCCCTTGCATTCTGGCTAAGGCCAAGCGTTCAACTACGCTCGGTCGAGTTTTATTCTTAAGTTCCTCAAGTTCTTTTCTAATCTTTTCAAAACCCTCTTTAGTTAAATAGACTTTTTTTTCCATTTGTTTTGTCCTGTATCTATTACTTATATTAATTTTGCCTCAAAAAATATTAAAAACAGCCCGTGGCTGCTTTTTCCCAAAAACAATTATTAAAAATTCTAAGGCTTAAAACACCATTTGTCAATACGTCAATTTGTTAAATTAATTACTTGTGTGACTTCACCTGGATAATTCGACAAATATTAAGCAGATTCAAATCTGTTTTTATAATCTAGTTCTTCGAAAACATCTTCCAGTTGATTTTTTAATTGAGATTTTCCATTTCCACCTTTTAGAAATTTCTCTCTTCTTCTAGCGTCGGACTCTCTTAAATATGCTTCGTAATAAATTAGTTTTAATGGACGGCGATTTTGAGTTGCTTTAACATAGCCGTTAGTATGAGCTTTAAAGCGGGATATAAGATCATCGGTAAAACCTGTATAAAGCTTTCTGTCTTTTTCAGAGAAAAGAATATAAACGTAATACATTATTAATAGGTTTGTTAAGCCAGCTGAGAACGGTGAGCCAGCTGAGCTGGCTATCACCACGCTCAGCGTGGTGGCCCCACCCGGATTTGAACCGGGGTTACAAGGATGAGAACCTTGCGTCCTAGGCCACTAGACGATGGGGCCTTTAGGTTACTGATTATACCAATTTATCGCCCCAATTAACAAGTGCAAAGGTTATTGTTTAATCGCTATTTTCAGGACATCAAAGAGGTCATCCACAAATTCAAACTTCATGTCTTTTTTGACTTCTTTGGGAATCTCCACCAAATCTTTTTTATTATCTTTAGGCAAAATCACTGTCTTAATGCCTGCCCTTCTGGCCGCCAAAACTTTTTCTTTAATTCCGCCAATCTCCAGAACCCGACCTCTTAAAGTCACCTCGCCAGTCATGGCCACTTCTCGCCGGGAAGGCTTTTTAGTTAAAGCTGAAGCCAAAGCAGTCGCCATTGCTACTCCTGCCGAAGGACCATCTTTAGGAACGGCTCCCTCGGGGACATGGATGTGAACGTCCAAGCTTTTGGCAAACTCTCTTTTAAGCCCAAGCTTTTTGTAGTGACTTTTGGTAAAGGTCATTGCCGCCTGGCAAGACTCTTTCATAACATCACCCAGCTGCCCAGTTAAAAGAAGCTTGTCTTTGCCCGGCATTAAGGCTACTTCAACCAAAAGCACTTCTCCGCCGCTTTCAGTCCAAGCCAAGGCAGTGGCAATACCGACCTCATCTTTTTTTTCTGCCATGCTATGGCTGACGCGAGCCGGACCTAAAAATCTTCTTACTCGCGAAGCAGTAATTTTTTTCTCCACTAGCTTTTTCTCGGCAATCCGCTTGGCAACTTTGCGGCAAATCGAAGCAATATTTCTTTCCAAATTCCTAACCCCTGCCTCCCGGGTATATCTCTGGATAATTTCCATTAAGGCTTCCTTGGAAAGAGCTAAATCCTCTTTCTCCAGTCCACTTTCTTTCAGCTGTTTTGACCAAAGGTATTTTTGACCGATATTAAACTTCTCCTCCTCGGTGTATCCTGGAAACCTGATTACCTCCATCCGATCTTTCAAGGCCGGAGGAATTCCCTCCAGCACATTACCGGTAGTAATGAAAAAGACTCGAGAAAGATCAAAAGGAATCTCCAAATAATGATCGGAAAATTCTTTGTTTTGTTCAGAATCCAAAGCCTCCAGTAAAGCAGCTGAAGGGTCACCCCTAAAGTCAGTGCCAATTTTGTCAATTTCGTCCAGCATAAAAACCGGGTTATTGGTGCCGGCATTTTTAATCCCCTGAATAATCCGGCCTGGTAATGCCCCAACATAGGTTCGCCGGTGGCCTCTAATCTCTGCCTCATCTCTAATGCCTCCAAGAGAAATTCGCACAAATTTTCGACCTAAAGCTCTGGCAATCGATTTACCAATCGAGGTTTTACCGACTCCCGGAGGACCAATAAAACAAAGAATTGTCGGCCCACTGCCTTTAATTCCCTTTTTGCTTTTGAGTTTCATGACTGCCAAATACTCGGTAATTCTTTCTTTAATCTTCTCCAGACCATAATGGTCTTCATCCAAAACTTTTTTGGCAGACTTCAAACTGACGTTATTGAGGCTTTCAACTGACCAGGGTAAAGCGACCAGCCAATCCATGTAAGTACGGATATAACCTGCCTCAGGATTGCTGGTAGACATCTTTTTCAACCGATTAAGTTCTTCCAGGGCTTTTTTACGAGCTAAAGAGGGCATTTTCGCTTTCTCAACTTTTCTTCGCAACTCTCGAATATCTTTTTCATCTTCCTCATCAATTCCTAAAGCCCCTAATTCTCTGTCAATGGTCTTTTTTCTCTCTCTTAAAACCGCCTCTTTCATGCCTTTGTCGAATCGAGCTTGAGTTTTGCTGGCAATCGCCTTCTCCAACTCCAAAATTTTCATCTCATGGGAAAGTCTTTGGGCGACTCGTTCCAACCGTTCATTAATTGAGGAAGTTTCCAAAAGCATCTGTTTATCCAGCGACTTTAAGTCAAGAATCGAGGCTACTTGGTTGGTTAGCTCGGCATAAGAAACTCCGGAAAGAAGTTTCATCAAAATCATCACTTCAATTGGTTTACCCAAGTTAAAAATTTTTTGAATTTGCTCGGTAACGTGTTTAGCCAAAGCCCGAAGCTCATCGTTCTCAACTACCTCTTCTTTAGACTCAGATAGCTCGGCAATAAAATAAGGGTCGGTTTGGGTAAGCTTTCCAATCTTTACCCGCGAAAGACCTTTAATCATGGCGTGCAAGTTGCCATTGCTTTCCAAAAGATGCTCAATTGAGGCCAGGGTTCCTATTTGATAAAAATCAGTTTCTCCTGGTAACTCTGTCCGGGCGTTTTTCTGACAGACAAAACAAATTAGTTTGTTGCTTTTAAAAGCAGCCGAAATAGCGGCATTGGAGCGCACCCGACCAAAAGTTAAAGGGGTTTCTGTAAAAGGGAAAATAACCACGTCCCGAAGAGCAACCAAAGGGACTTTTATTTTACCACTATTGCTTGTCTCAACTTTTTCCACTTGGTTTTGATTTCCTAAAGCAATCATAAAATTTCCAATCTAAAGAAAATTTTTCCAATTATAATTTGGCAGCTTAACACTTTGAGTGCTAAATGTCAACGCTTAATTTCCTTTACTCCAAGCTCAAAATCTGCAATCGTCAAGCTGAAGAAATCTCGCTTCCTAATTGTGAATTACTACCCGAGTTCCGGGATTGTCTTTGCTGGCTCTAACATAATTTCTACCCAAGGGCAAAACTGGAGTCGTCCAATAAAAAAGCTTTTCCGCCGCTAAAGTAGGCAAATTAACACAACCATGGCTCATCGGCGTCCCAAAATTATTGTGCCAATAAGTACCGTGTAAACCAAAATCTTTATAAAAATACATTGTATAAGGAACATTGGGTAAATAATAGTAAGTATTGATTTCTTTGCGACCACCAGACATTTTGGCGTATTTGAACTTTCCCCAAATTCTAAACTCGCCTGTAGGAGTAGGCGCCCATTTACCCGAAGAAAGCAAAGACTCAAAAAACTTTTCTTCTCCTTCCCAAGCATAAATTTTTTGCTCGGAAAGGTCAATCTCTATCCATTTCTCCTCGGCAGAGGCTTCACCCAAAACTTCCGACGGAGCTTCGGCAAAAGCAGTCTGAGGTGCGGGCAACTTTTCCCCTTGGAAAAAAGCGACTGTTTCCGTGGGGTCAAAGTCACCCGAACTGCTAAAATCACAGCCGCAACCCTGGTCTTGGCTTAAATTAAAGGAACGAAAACTCAAAAGCAAAACTGCCGCTCCTGAAAGCAGCAAGAGTGATAAAATAATCAAAAGTCGCTTTTTGTTCATATTTCCAGAATAACAACAATCAGCCTTGTTTTCAACCAATCATTCTTTACAAAATTGTCTCTTGGGCTTAAAATTTGCCCAGCATGAGTATCATTTCTACTTCTGAACTTAAAAAAGGAATTTTTATTATCTTTCGCAATGCCCCTCACCTGGTGGTGGGAAAATCATTTATCTCGCCTGCCAGAGGTTCGGCTTTTTATCGAACTAAGCTAAAAAATCTCAAAACTGGGGCGGTTTTGGATTTTACCTTCAAGTCTGGAGAAAAACTAAAAGAAGCGGCAGTTGAAGTTAAAGAGTTGCAGTATCTTTACCAAGACCAGAGTGAACTGGTTTTCATCAATCCACAAACCTATGAACAATCAACTCTTTCCCGGACACTGGTCGGTTCTTTCTTCCAATTAATGAAAGAAGGAGAAACTTATCAAGTTTATACTCTCGAGAACCAAGCAATTGCCTTAAGACCACCTTTGAAAGTGAAACTAAAAGTTGTTCATGCTGAAGCAGGAGCCAAAGGCAATACTGTGACTGGGGCCACCAAACAAGCCCAACTAGAAACCGGCCATTGTCTCCAAGTGCCTCTTTTTATCAAGGAAAACGAAACAATCGCTGTTAATGTCGAGACAGGTCAGTATAGCGAAAGAGTTTAAAAGCCCTCTTACCCTACCCTTACCCCCCTCCCACTGATCATTGAATGCCATTTTCTAGAGTGACGCTTGATGAAGAAAATAATTGCCACTGCTTTTAACGCCACCATTGCTGTTTTAATTGTCGCTATTTTTTGGTTTGTTTTAAATAATTTCCTTCTTTCAGGAACGACTCTTTTTTTCAGCTCTCTGATTATCTTTCTCTCTTTTCTTCTGGCTATCCAAAGCGCCATTACCTTGGCCTGGATGCTTTATGCTTGGGAAGACAGGGCCAAAGTCAGAAGTAATCGTTCCCCTAGCCAATTTGTTGAGCCCTACTACTCTTTTACGGCTTTTTTACCGGCCCGCCATGAGGAAAAGGTAATCAAAGACACGATTAAAGCGGTTGACAGGATTAATTATCCGACCCAACTTAAAGAAATTTTAATTCTCTGTCGACAGGATGATATCGGCACGATTAACAAAGCCCAAGAAGCGATTGAAGAGTTAAAAAATCCCAATATTCGTCTGGTTGTTTTTGCTGATTTTCCTATCAACAAGCCCCATGGTTTAAACAAGGGCCTAAAAGAGGCCAAAAACAAGATTATTGCTATTTTTGATGCCGAAGATGAGCCAAGTGCGAATATTTATCAAATTGTGAACACAGTTTTGGTTAAAGATAAAGCTGATGTGGTCCAATCAGGAGTTCAGCTGATGAACTATCATTCTCATTGGTTTTCCTCTCTTAATGTTTTGGAGTACTTTTTCTGGTTTAAATCAGGACTGCATTTTTTTACTAATGTCGGTGAAGTCAGCCCTCTGGGAGGCAATACGGTTTTTTTCAAAAAAAGCTGGCTTAAAAAGATTGATGGCTGGGATGAGTATTGCTTAACCGAAGATGCTGATATTGGTATTAGGCTAACTTTGGCTGGCGCAAAAATTAAAATTATTTATGACGAGCAGCATGTTACCCAAGAAGAAACCCCTCACAGTGTCAAAAGCTTTATCAAACAAAGAACCCGCTGGAATCAGGGCTTTTTACAGATTCTTAAGAAAAAAGATTGGCTACGACTGCCTTCGTTTAAACAAAAGCTGATTGTTGCCTACATTCTTCTTTCTCCTGAAATTGGGGCGATGCTTTTTTTCTATATCCCTCTGGCAGTAGCAGTCGGTTTAACTCAAAAATTACCAGTCCCCATCTCGCTTCTCTCTTATATCCCTTTTTATTTATTTATCTTCCAGCTGGTAGTTTGCAGTATCGGTATTTATGAATTTACCAAAGTTTACCAACTCAAAAGCCCGATTTGGATGCCGTTTAAAGTAATGCTTTCTTTCTACCCTTATCAAATACTCTTGATGATTTCTTCGTTTCGTGCTGGCTATCGGATGCTTATTAATCAAATTGGCTGGGAAAAAACTTCTCATGCCAACATTCATCGAAAACAATGAAAATAAAAGATTTTTCAACCAGTTTAATCAAAGACCAAAACCGCTTAAAAACCCTTTTGCTAATCTTGGCAATTTTGCTAATTTCCGGGGTTGCTCACGGCTATAATATGTTTCGCTTCCCTTATTATGAGAATGATGAAGGAGTTTACCTTTCCCAAACCTGGTCAATTATCAAAAAGGGCCAACTGGCTCCTTATACCTATTGGTATGACCATGCCCCGGCTGGTTGGATTGCCATGGTCCCTTGGGTAAAGCTGACCGGCGGCTTTTTTACCTTTGGCCCGGCTATTAATTCTGGTCGCGTTTTTATGCTGGTTTTGCACCTCGCCACCACCTGGCTGCTTTTTAGTATCACTAAAAAACTTAGTGGCAGCAATTTCTCAGCCCTGGTGGCGACCTTAATTTTTTCTCTTTCTCCCCTGGCCGTTTATTTTCAGCGACGAGTGCTTTTGGACAATATTATGATTTTTTGGATTCTAACTTCTTTTAGCTTGCTTTTGACCCAGCAATTTCGCTTAAGCTCAGCTTTGCTAAGTGCTTTGACTTTCGGAATTGCCGTTTTAACCAAAGAAAGTGCCATTTTCTTGCTGCCGGCATTTGTTTATACGATTTACTCCCGGCCCTATATCACCAACCGCCGTTTCACCTTAATTCAGTGGCTAACCGTCTCTGGGCTGACTGTCTCCACTTACTTTCTCTACGCTGCTCTTCAAGGTGAACTAATGCCAATTGGCTTTTGGGGAGACAGTCATGAACATGTTAGTCTTATTTCTTCTTTAATCTTCCAATTTCGCCGAGGCGCGGGCTTGCCCTTTTGGAAACCGGAAAGTGATTTTTATCTTAGTTTAGGCGAGTGGGTAAGCAAAGACGCTTTTACGGTTGTCCTTGGGGCCGCCGCCACTATTCTTAGCACTATTTTAGCCATTCGGAGCAAAAGCTTAAGAGTCCCCGCTCTTTTTGCCTTGCTTTTCTGGATCTTTTTAATGCGAGGGGACTTGATTATCAATTTTTATGTTATTCCCGCTATCCCTCTTTTGGCTCTTAACTTGGGAGTTTTGCTGGAATTCCTTTTCAAAAATTTATCAGGCCAATTCAAACAATTCCTGCGAGTGCTTTCCTTAAGCGGCATTATCCTGGGGCTTTTTTATCTAACGCCCTTAAATCCTTACGTCCGAGACGAGACTGAACCGCAAATCCAAGCCATCAATTGGGTCAAGAAAAATCTTGCCCCAGAAAGCCATATTATTATTGATAATTATGCCTTCATTGATTTGCGCGAGTCTCGTTTTCCTGGAGATAAAGCTTTCCCTAATGCTGACTGGTTTTGGAAGCTGGATTATGATCCGGCCATCAGAGAGCAAAAATACCAGCAAAACTGGTATAAAATCGAGTACATTGTCTTGAGCCATGAAATGATAAGGCAAATGAAGCTAGGAACGCAAAAAATGCTCCGTTATGCTTTTGAAAATTCTCATCCGGTTATGGAATGGAAAGAGCAAAGCATTGCTTTTCTTGACCTTTCAAAGCTGATGAGCACCAACGGCGACTGGGCAGCGATTTTTAAAATGAACGATGAGCCTAAAGTGGCTCTCAACCAATCTTGGGAATATTTTAAGAAAAATTTCATTATCAACTACGGCCAAGTCATTGACCCGGTCAATACTGATATTACCACTTCCGAGGGCCAGGCTTATACGATGCTGCGGGCAGTTTGGGAAGACGACCAAGGCACTTTTAACAATCTCTGGCAGTGGACCAAGGACCATTTGCAACACCGCAACCAGGACAAACTTTTGTCCTGGTCTTGGGTCAAGGAAGGCAATGAATATAAGCTGGGAGACTTTGCCTCAGCCGCCGACGCTGATGAGGATATTGCTCTGGCCTTGCTTTTTGCCCACAAAAAATGGAAAGAGGATTCTTATCTTGATGAGGCCAAAGAAATTATCAATGACATTTGGAAACAAGAGGTGAGAGAAATTAATGGCCGCTATTATCTGATTTCCGGAACCGACAAAAAAGAAAGAGAGGGCTATCTGATTAATCCTTCGTATTTTTCACCGGCTACCTACAAAATTTTTGCTGAAGTTGACAAAACTCACCCTTGGAAAAAATTGGCTGATAACAGCTACCAGTTTTTAAATACTTTGGGTCAAATGTCCGGAAACCAAACTTACCTGCCTAAAAATTGGGTGATTGTTGATGAGGGCGGAACGATTAAATCTGCTTCCCAGTATGTCCAAAAAGAGCCAGACTTTTACGGCTACGACGCTTTTCGGACCATGTGGCGGGTGGCGCTGGATGCGCTTTGGTTCAAAGACTCTCGAGCCAAAGGCTATCTGAAAAAGATAGAACCTTTTTTCCTGGAAAAGTGGAAAGGAAAAGGCCGCTTTGCCGCAGTTTATGATTTGCAAGGCAAAGAGAAAACCAATTACAATAGTCTAAGCACTGATGCCGGGGCGCTCTCGGTCATCTCGATTACCAATCCCGAGCTTTCCCAGGAAATTTTTCAAAAATTCTTTGCCAATACTTTTAACTACAAAGACGGTTGCTGGGACAACCCTAAAGACTATTATGACCAAAGCTGGGGCTGGTTTGGCAGTGCTCTTTACTCCCGCCAACTACCTAACCTTTGGAGCAGTCCACCGTTGTTTAAATTCTAAGCTTCTTACCCAACTATTACTTTTTTCTCAATCGGCTCTGATTCTTGTCAACTATGTTTAAAAGGGAAGGAGTTGTTGATGGCTAATCAAGAAGCAAGCGAAAGCAAGATTACCGCTGACCATGAAGTACTCAGAAAGTGGGTTGATGAAAGGGGCGGCCGTCCCTCAGTCGTTAGGGGCACTGGCGAAGAGGGTGGAGGAATTTTAAGAATTGACTTTCCTCCTCTCGGCACCAAACCCAATCTTGAACATATCTCCTGGGAAGATTTTTTTAAAATCTTTGAGGACAAAGACTTGGCTTTTTTATACCAAGAAAAAACCCGAACCGGAGAAACCAGCCGTTTTAATAAATTCGTCAGCCGCAGCTGCTTGACTGCAGGCGCTCAATAAGGATGATTTATAAAAAAAAACTTACCCCTCCTTCAGTCCGCTCATTCCCTGCTTCTCCACCCCTAAAGCCAGAAAGCAAGCAAACCAGAACAGAGATTTCTGAAAAAGAAGCCAGGGCAATGGATGAGTCGCCCCAATACGTGGGTGAGGAAGGCCAAGAAGGAAGAATGTCTGACCCTGAGTCTGACAATGATACTTTAGCCAGTATTCAAAAGTGGGGCTTTTACATTGATGCCAATGGTGAACATCCCAAAGAAATTGATGAACAAAAACAGCTCACCCAAGCAGAAAAAGCCAGAAGACAAAGAAGAGAAAAATAAAAATACAAAAATTAAAGCAACCTTCTTTTGAGGAAAACCGAAAGCAAGGTCAAAGGTAACACCAGTGCTAGCCAAGCAAAATTAATCTTAAGCGGCCTTGAGCCGTTCTCAACTCCAAGACCAGCAAGCGGAGCTGCCAAAACTCCAGCACCACTGGCTGGATTATCAAATTCTTCGTCTGCTTCTGTCAAAAGCCACTTATCTTCAGACCAATAATCCTCCTCTTCGTCCTCCTCCCAATCTGTGTCATCCTCATCTTCCGAAGGATTGCTCGGGTTATCAGGACTATTGCCACCTTGGTCAGAATCATTATCGTCACCAGGTTCCTGTCCATCATTATCTTCATTGTCAGCATTGTCATCATCTTCTCCCGGCTCGTCCTGATCAGCGCCAGGCGGCACAAAATCTCCCAGCCAACGGCCAAAAACATCAACTACCGTAACTACCAACTTGCTATTGGCATGAATATTATTATTGACAAAATTAATTAAATTGACCAAGATTTTGGCATCACCGGTTTTAATTTTTGAATCCCCGCCAGTATTATTACTAGCACTATTCTTGCC
>Ga0307377_10007537_pt1 | contig 11204 bp, 11 predicted proteins | sample TR3MG_FD_202535 | JGI IMG/M metagenome (GOLD analysis project Ga0307377, IMG submission 202535) | Soil microbial communities from Risofladan, Vaasa, Finland - TR-3 | ecosystem: Environmental > Terrestrial > Soil > Coastal area > Acid sulfate soil | place: Finland: Risofladan, Vaasa | collected... | reverse complement strand
TTCAAGCTGTGCACGACCTGGTACGCCCACATGTTCATGAGCTGGTGCACCAAGACCATGGGGAGATGTCTCTTCTGCGGGATACCATTCTCCCCGTGGGAAAGAAGCTCCACACAGAGAGTATGGCAGTGGTGGCGACCCCACCAAGGGCTAAGCCTGCCCCTACTGGGCTGCCACCAGCCAAAACCAGCGGCCCACCCAAGCCTGGATTGAAAACCAGGAAGGGAGTGAACCGACCAACCTTCAAGAGGTGACCCGTGTTCACATCAGATGTCAAAGGTATGGCCATCGACTCCATCTCTGCAGTGGAAGGAACCTTCAAGGTACATCCTGACACTGGGGAGGCGGAGATCAGTGTGCTGATGATGTACTCCCACCAGGAGACTCACCTGACACTCGGGACTTGCCCAGTCAAAGAGTCTGTCTTGAGCGACAAGACCAAAGAATTCCTTATGCAGTTCCTACAAAGTGCAGAGGAAGACTTCGGGAAGGTTGTCTTTGACAGCGGGGCTCTTGTGTCTAGGCAGTCATCTCCAGGAATTGAAAGCTCAGACGGGCTTAGGGCGAAAGGGATGGGTGAAGGATGGCCGCCATAGAGCATAGAATACTGACCAGGATACTGAAGGACAAATCTCTGGCAGAGGCTCTGCGGATAGGGCTGACTGATAAGCACTTCAAAGACCCAGAGTCCCGGGATATCTGGAGGCATCTTCAGAAACACTGGTACGACAGAGAAACAATCAAAACACTCCCAACTATTGCGTCCGTACAACGTAAGTGGCCAGCGTTCCAACTCACGTCAGGAGACGATGAGGACGGGGCGCTATCCGCTATGTCCAAGGACCTGAAGGTGCGTTCTTTTGAGGCAGACGCACGCTCTTTAGCCACCTACTTTCAAGAGTTGGTGGACACAACTGACGTAGATATGGACGCCATCATGTCTATGCAGGGGCATCTCAACGAGCTGATCAGAGAGAGAAAGAACTCTGAAAGACTCGGGGTCACAGATGTCATCGACAAGGCGATGGACCACTACGACAACGCTGCATCAGGCAATATCTATGGGGTGCCCTGGCCCTGGGATTGCCTGACGCAGGACACCCTGGGTAAGAGGCCAGGAGACTTCGTTGTCTTCTATGCTCGCATGAAACAGATGAAGACATGGGTCATGCTGTACTGTGCGATCTACGACTACCTGACGAACAACTCCAGAGTCTTGATCTGGTCACGAGAAATGAGCAAGGACAAGATGTCCCTGCGAATTGCATCTCTTCTGGCCAAGGTGGACTACCAGTTGCTCAAAAGGGGAATGCTACCCCCCAAAGTTCAACAGAGAGCTTGGACCATCTACAAACAGCTCAAGGAAGAGGACTACGCCTACCGGGATGAGTTGACTCTGAAGAGAGAAGCTCGGCTTGGAAAGAGGCACCTACTCCTACTGTGTGGGCGTGACGCTCCAAGAGATCTGCCCGAACTGCAAGGGGTCATCCAAGAGTACCACCCCGACGTAGTCTATCTCGACAGCTTCTACCACTTGAGGACCGGGCGGGAGAAAGAATCCACGCAACGCTGGCAGAGAGTGGCGGAGTTGGCAGAAGACATCAAGGGTATGGCTGAGGATGAAGAGATACCAATAATTGCAGTGCACCAGGCCAACCGACTTGGTGAGAAGACCCACGGCCAGACTATGGCTGACATGTCTGACTCAGATGTGATTGCCAGAGAAGCTGACTTGGTTGTTCGTATCCTCAAGAGAAGAGGGCACGAGTTGTGGGAAGAGGACTACGAGCTGGCGCTACAGCAAGCCAAAGAAGAGGCGTACAGATTGGCTGCAGAGAAGCCGATGATGAGTATCGGTAGGCCAAGGCTCAAACTACCACGCAAGGTGGAGGAGGAGGCGCGCCGACAGGAAGCTGAGGCCAAAGTCGAGGTCAAAACTGAGAACAAAGAAGATACTGATGATCCACCACGCATTGGAGCGGAGATCGCCTTGGTCCTTGGCGGTAATCGTGAAGGTGTGTTGGATGCGTTCACGATCCACGCAATCCCTGGCTACAACTTTGACTTCATCCGGTCTGACTACTCCTTGAAAGAAATCGAGGACTGGATCAGGCAGGATGAAGAGGAAGACGATAAGCCTAAGGGAGCATCGGGGAAAGTGAAGCCGCAGTTTGATGAGAAGACCTTCAAGAACTACCGCGGAGGAAAGGCATAATGCTGGGTATCGCGGACCAGATAGCTCAAGACTACCTAGAGAGGGTCAAACTCAAGGACCAGTTTGTTTCTGCTGCCTGCCCGTTCCACAAGGGTGGTCAAGAACGGAAGCCTTCCTTCTGGATTCATAGAGAAGAGGGATTCTGGGGGTGCTTCACCTGCCAAGCGGGTGGACCAGACCTCAAGTCCCTCTTGCGACAAATGGAGGTAGGCAACAGCAGAATAGAAGCCGAGATTGAGGAAGCTACGAAGGATGCTTCCAAGTACAAGTCGGTACGTGAGGCGCAGCGTAGGAAGAAGGCTCGATCTTCCTTCAAGGGTGAGTTCATTCTGCCCGAGGCGCTTCTTGGCGTGTTCGACTTCATGCCGGTGGACATGGTGGACATGGGTTTCTCAGAAGAGATTCTGATTGCTCACGACATTGGGTTTGACCGGCGCAACAACCGCATGACGTTCCCCATTCGTGACATCTACGGCAATCTCGTAGGCATTAGCGGAAGGTCTACCATTCCTGGTGAAGACCCAAAGTATCTTGTCTACAATGGCCGACGTGTCATGGATGGTAGGGAGGTGATGGGGGAGCTCGGCGAGTGGTACCCGCAGTACTCCAATGCGGGTGTGAAAGACCACATTTGGAGAGCACAATTCTTCTACGACGAGCTGTACAACTCAACCAATGGGCAGCTCATCCTCGTGGAGGGGTACAAAGCAGCATTACACATGGTTCAAAATGGTTGGTTGAATACTGGCGCGACTATGGGGACCAAGATGACTCCAGCTCAGGAGAGAATCATCCGAAAGCTTGGAGCAACAGTCTTTGTCTTCACTGACAACAATGAACCGGGTCAACGAGCGGCCCACCACTGGTGTCAGACTCTCGCCAACAGTTCCTTTCCTGTTTACCGGGTGTATTACCCAGACTACTGCGCAGAGGACGCACAACCGGACGATTTGTCCGAATCAGAACTCGAAGAAGTTCTTTCTTCCTCACAAAGAGTTGGAGGCAACTATGTCAAGTCTAGGTTGGAGAGAAAGTCGGCACGCCGACACAAAGAAAAGCTCAACGGGTGGAGGCGGCCGTAGATGGGGTATGAAGTACAAGTTTGACCAGGTCCCATCGAGGGTTCACTTCACGAAGCCGGAGACGATGTATGTCCATCCGGAGAGTGGAGCTGAACTACCGTTCCGCACTGGTTCTAGGTACTGGGTACCTTGGGGAGGTCCCACCAAGCTTGGGACGTACTTGGAGCCCGGTGACCAAGATGTCATCGCCGCGTACAAGAACCCGGCTGAGTTTGGCTTGGACATCGCGCCCATTGCCAAGTACCAGAAGTTGTTTCCCAAGATCTACTACGCCGTTGGTGGCTTCGTGGAGGAGTGGTTCCACCTTGTTCAGAAGACGAACAAGAACAGTGGGAACACCTTCCGTGAGCGAGAGCGGTGTATGGGTCGTGACTGCGAGCACTGCAAAGGCAAAGTGCCCAAGGTCTTCGGCAAGAAAGTGTACTTTGAGATTGCCCGGACGCACTGGAATGAATCCATCTTCAGTGTCAATGAGCAAGTGGGTGCAACCTGCCGCTGTGGGCAGGGGTCATCGTTCATCTACACCCCACATTACGAGTGTCGTAACTGTGGGACCATGTTGGTGGACTTCATGCACCGATGCTTCAGTTGCGGGAAAGAGAATGTCGGCATTGATCCTGAGCATGCTCAGTTCGTTTGCCAAGATTGTGACAGCGAGTGGAGTGCCTTCGAGACTGACAACCCGGAGATCTCCAAGCTGGTCAACAAGGACATGAAGTGCACCAACTGTGGTCAGGAAGGGCTACCAAAGCCCATCATCGTCTGCACCGACTGCGACAAGCCAGATCCCTATGGAGTATTCGACTGTCAGATGAAGATCTCGATGGTTGGTTCCAAGGATGGCAAGTCCAAGGAGATGCGGATCGATAACGCGTCCATCCAAGAACCAGATCCCCGGCTCTTCGATCCGAAGTTCCAGGGAGATGACGACGAATGGGCACGGAAGGCAGCAGATGGAATGAGCAAGCCAATCGATCTCGATAAGCTGCTTCCACCATCATCTGCTGATGAGCAGGCTCGTCTGCTCAGTGTGCAAAACCCCTTCAATCTCCAGGGCGGTGGTCAAGGCTACCGTAACTGGAACCACAATCAGGATGAAGGTTCCGCTGAGGACCAACCTCCTGAGAATGAAACACCTGATGAAGCACCAGAGGAGGAGGAGTCTGTGGTGAACAGACCTCCGAAGGGCCGACGTCTTGGACGTATCGGCGTCAAGCAATAACCTAAGCTGAGTGAGGGGCGGGGCATCTCGCCCCTCACCATTGGGGCAGGTATGGCCATAGATATCAATGTTCCTGTTCCTGAGTACGTGGAGACAGATCAAGAGGCGGCAGAGCTGCTTCGCCTTGCAATGAGGAAGGTGGAAGTAGACCCCGAGGACTACATTGGCTGGGACACAGAGACCTACGGCAAGAAGATTCCAATCAAGTCGAAGCCATTGGATTGGATGAACGACGTCGTTACGTTCTGGTCATTGTCCTTCAAGCTAGACAACATGTACCACAGGTGGTGCCTACGACAGGAGCACTTCTACTTCTTCCACCCACTACTCGAGAACCCAAAGGCGAACATCGCCGGATGGAACCTGAAGTACGACGCTCACATTGCTTGGAACTGCGGTGTGAACATCTGGAATGTGAGACGCCCAGTAGACGGTCTCTACTTGGCCAAACTTCACGATGAGAACAGGAGACAACACGGTCTGAAGTCCTGTGCTGAGGATTGGTGCGGGCTAAGGATGACCCCGTACAAGTCATTGTTCGATGGGATCAAAGACGCTACCGGTCAGAAGGCCAAAGAGTTTGAGACATCCCTGGCTGAGCTAGCTGAGATGGGGCACAAGGAGAAGGTGGCTGACTACGCAAGCTACGACGCCTATGCCCACATCATGACTACGCTTCAGCTCATCGAGTGGTTGCAGAAGACTCCAAGAGGTATGGACAGCAATCTCTGGGAGTACTTCCTACAAACAGAAATCTACTTCACCGAACTCCTCTGGAGGATGGAGCGGCGGGGTATGTACGTTGACGTAAAGTATTTGAGCGAGCTCATCCCCAAGATCCAGAAGAAGATCGACTCTATAGAGAAGGAGATCAATCGAGTCGCAGGGAAGGTGCTCAACATCAACTCACCCAAACAGCTAGCTTCCTACATGTTTGGTGGCTGGTCTGGAGCAGATCCAGATGGTCTGATGCTCACGCCTGTCAAGATGACTGCCAGTCAACAGCCATCCACAGACGAGGAGGTTATGACCGTACTGGATGAAGCGGGTGTGCATATAGCCCAGAGGATTGTGGAGGCACGGCACCTGGGAAAGACCAAGAGTACCTACATGGATGCGCTCTTGGCTCTCTGTAAGTATTTCGACGATGGTAGGATTCACCCATCGTTCAACCAAGCTGGCGCACGTACTGGTCGACTGTCGACGCAGACACCCAACTCGCAGAACTTTCCACGACCGGACAACGACGAGTGGGGTATTCGGCGTGCGTTCACTGCACCACCTGGAAAGAAATTGATTGTCGCTGACTACGAGCAGATCGAAATGAGAATCATGGCAGATCTCTCAGGTGACGTGACAATGCTTGGGGCTATTCGTGAGGGCAAGGATCTCCACTCCTTCACCGTGGCTGCTATGGACCCGAACATCAAGTACGAGGACGTGGTAGCCGCCAAGAAGGCCGAGCACCCTAATGACCAACAGAAGTGGTTGAAGCAACAACGTCAGGACAAGAAGGGTGTTGGTTTTGGAATCATCTATGGAGCTGGTCCTCCAAAGATCTCCACAGCCATCACCATCTCTGAAGCTGATTGGCAAGCTAAGATCAACCAGATGGATGAGAAGGTGTTCAGCCGACGTGTCACCCGGATGATGAAGAAGAACCCACTGCTTACTGAAGATCAGGCTGTTGAGATGGTAGGGCGACACTCAGTAGCAGGGGACAAGATCAGTGAGTACTTCCAGGTGTTTCCTCAAGTCAAAGGATTCATGGATTCAACACCGGCCATGTGTCGGCACTCCATGGTCTACGACGAGGATAACAACGAGCGTGTCTGGGACATCATCGACAGGGAAGGTAGAGGCTACAAGAAGCAAAGTGAGCAGGGGTACTTCAGACCGTATGGCTATGTCACTACTATTAGTGGTCGTCGCCGAAGGCTGGAGGACATTGATCACCAGAATTACTTCTACCGCTCTGAAGCTGAGAGACAGGCGGTCAACACGCGCATTCAAGGTTCCGCTGCAGACATCATTGCTGCAGCTATGCTTGCCATCGAGTTCAACTATGAGCTCAACATGATGGGCGTGCAGATTGTGAACCAGGTGCACGATGAGATCGTCATGGAGGTGCCGGAAGAGAACGCAGCAGCTGCGGCTCTTATTGTCAAACAAATCATGGAGCATCCATTTGGAGAAGAGGAGGAAGCACTCAGTGTGCCCATCCCAGTTGACCTCAAAATTGTTGATTGCTGGGCAGACGCAAAATGACGTTAACCGAAATAGTTGAGATCGTTGCTGAGGAGATCGGAGCAGAGCCCCAACTCGTCTGGGGTTTTGTCCGGTCCTTCATTGACGCTATCACCAAAGAGCTTGACCAGGGCAGCGACGTGAAGGTGCGCGGCCTTGGTACCTTCCTGTGGGTAGACGTACCAGAGAGAGTAGTCCCAGAACCTGGGAAGATGCTGTCGAGTACTGTTGCACCCGCAGGTAAGAAGCTGAAGTTCATACCATCCAAGAAGTTCCAACACAGGAGAACACCATGTCCGAAGACGAAGGAATGACCAAGTTAGGAGTAGTTCTTGACGACGAAAAAGAAAAGACCGCTTCAGAGGGTGATATTAGGATTTGCCCAATTTGTGGAGAAGAGCTTGACGGTGCTAGAGCATGTCCAGAGCATGGGACTGAGCCTCTTGAACCGTCTGGACGATGACGGAGAGGATCACCCGGAGGAAGAAGAGGCACCACCTAAGCCTGTGAATGGTTGGGGTTGTAAGGAGTGCGGCTGCATCTTTACCATGTCCACTTTCTATGTGAACGAGATGCAGTCCTACTCTCCTCACTGCCCCAACTGCACGTCGAAGGTGGAGAGTCTAGGGTGGTTACCCTTCGTGGTGGAACACAGCGACGGGTTCTATCTCATCGACAACACTGGAAGGACCTGGGGCCCCGCCCCTTCGGCCCACGATGCCAACAAAGGATTGTGGGACTGGTTCAAAGGAGAACGTAATGCCAAGGCCAAAGTTATCCAAAGGGGCTGCTTCAGGCTCGTCGCCAGCGAAGGGGAAGTCCTCGAAGGCACTGCCGAAGAGGGCACCCAAGGCCGAGCCCAAGAAGAAGCTGACCAAACGTCAGGCAGCAAAGAAAAAATCTGAAGAGCGATCTGGAAAGGGAGAGGTAACAACCGTACATGCCTGGCTTGAGAAGGTCCAGAAGATGGACAAGTTCAAGGGGGTCGTTCAGGTCGGCTATGCTGACCAGCTTGATGCTCCTTATCATCTGCGTCGTCCCACTGGGGTCATGTCTCTTGATATTGCTCTTGGTGGTGGGTTCCATGCGGGAGGGGTCGCTCAAATCTACAGTGAGGAGTCTGTGGGAAAGACCTACCTCGCTTTTCAAACTGCTGGAATCGTCCAACAGAACTACGGGAAGGATGCGAATATCCTCATCGTCCCCACTGAAATCCACACAGACAAGAGCTTCGCCCGCAAAGCGGGATTGTGCATAGGCTACTCGGAGAACGAGATTGCTCACTTCGAGAACGTGCGCCTGGCCAAGGGCATGGCACCCTACACGGATGAAGAGAGAGCCGATCTTCAAAAGACGATTGGCAACATCATCTTCGACCGTGCAGGGACTGGAGACAAAGCCCTCGACCTGGTGGAAGAAGCTCTGAAGAGTGGGTTGTTCCAACTGGTCATCATCGATTCCCTGGGTGCTCTCCTTACACCTGACCAGGAGGCTGGTGACGTTGGGGACCGCACTTATGGTGGGAGCTCACCCATCCTGACCAACTTCATGAACAAGATCTACCCGCTCTACATGATGGCTAGGTCAGACGGGTCAATGCTGGAGACCACGGTCATAGGCATCAACCAAGCTCGTGCAGAGATGAACTCATTTGGGCACGGTCCAAAGATTCATGCTGCTGCTGGGGCCTTTGCATGGAAGCATGCACAGCTCGCCAGCATCGAGCTTGGCAAGTCGTCTGCTATCAAAGGGTCTGAGAATGGCCCTGCTATCGGTCGCGAGATCCGGTGGCATATCACGAAGGGTAAGGCTGGTACTCATGACGGCCCCAAAGGAAAGTACAACTACTACCATGTCCCCAAGACCGATCCTATTTTCTGGAAGGATGTAGAACTCTGCATCAGCCAGTATGGGATCGACCGAATCACAGACATGGTAGATGTTGCCAGCAAGCTCGGTGTCGTAGAGGTAGCTGGATCTTGGTACCGACTGGTAGAAGATGGCAAGGAGATCTTCAAAGCCCAAGGCAAGGAAGCATTTGCAGACCGTCTAGTCAACGAGCCTGACCTGTACGACAAGATCTATGAGCAGTCCCTTATCAAGGCTGACCTATCGGTGAGGTACCGGTAGTGGCTAGTCTTATACTCACCTGTGGTGCCTGCGGGACAGCACAAGCTGTGAAGGCAAAGATCCTGGGGGCCCACAGGCGAACAGGACTGGCTCATCCATGCTGTACCTGCGGCGAGGACCTACTCGTTGTGGGTGAAAGAGAGAAGAAAGGCAAGTCGGATAGCCAAAAACGAAGCCGACGCCAAGAGAAGCGAACAGCCAGACGCATTGGGGGCAAGGTTCAACCTGCCTCTGGTGCCGGTCAAGAGAAAGGAGATGTCAGAGATCCTGGGCACATGTCCATTGAGTGCAAACTTACCAGAGCCAAGTCCTACAGCTTGAAGCTGGCTGACCTGGAGAAGCTGGAGAAGGAAGCGCACAGTGGGGAGAAGCCAGCCCTGGAGATTGAGTTTCAGGGTGTCTACCCACACAAGAGGTACGTCGTTCTGCCTGGTTGGTTGTACGACTACTACTCTGGATTGGCAGAATAGATGAAAGTAATCAAATCCATTGATGACTACCTGAACGCCAGCCCGGAAGAGGTAGAGATGGCGTTCAGCCAGGTCACAATCATGAAGAACTTGGAGGACTGGCTTGCGTGGCTGTCAGCATCAGAGACAACAACAGAAGTTAGGGCCAAGCTCCAAAGGTACAAGAAAAGGGCGAAGGGTATCCACCCGTCGTCTGCGTGCAAGAAAAATGTGTGCAAGCTCAAGTTGTACTACGAGTGCACACATGACATCGAACCGCGGAAAGCTTACGTTCAAGAGGATCAACTGACCTGGGATACAGGAACCATCCTTCACGAAACGTATCAAGCCCACTTCGGGAACATGTATGGAGATATTTTCAGTGCTGAGGTGAACTTGGAGATACCAGATCTCCACGTCAAAAGCCGCACGGATGGTCTCTTCGACTTCGATCTAGTCAGGATTGTACTGGAGATGAAATCGATCAAAGAAGGAGGCAACTTTGGCTGGGCCACGATTCAGAAAGGGCCCATGGAAGACAACGTCAGGCAGTTGCACTTCTACATGGTGGGGTCTGACACTCCGTTCGGTCTCCTCTTCTACATGAACAAGAATGCGGGCAAGCTCAAGGAGCACCCGGTGAAGTTTGACCCGGAGATCTGGCAGGACATTCTGGACACAATCCAGCCTGTGTCAGACGCAGTCTACAACAACGGACCAATGGTTGAGGCACTGCCAGGATGGCACTGCCGCTATTGTGACTTCAACCATGCATGTCCCGCAGCTAAACAGGAGAGAACCCATGTCAAAGGCACAGAGAGGCCGTGGGGCGGAAACAGATGAGCTAGGCGTGGATGAGTTCGTTACCGATGAAGTAACGGGGCTCAATGCCTACACCTATTCAGACAGGGTGAAGGATCGACTGAATGACATTGGTGTGGCAGGGGCGGCGGTGAACAAGCCGGTACTGGCAGAGGAGCACAAAGGTATCTTCCCAGGACTGGAGCCAGGCGACTACTTCAATGGTCGTCTGCCAGTGGTGATTAGGAAGCTCGAGCTCGACCAGATCTCGGCGCTCTACTCCTTGTTCACCTCCTGGTTCGCCTACCTAACCATGCAGACCAACCTCATCGCGGCGGAAAGGTCTGAAGCCCTACGCCAAAAGGAGTTTGTCTGGTCCCACATACGCAAGCAGAACAAGTGGGGGGTAGACGGCACCAAGAACAGCGATCAGGTTTGCAGTGACTTGGCTCGAGGTGACTACAGATTTGTCTCCGCGAACGCCAAGTTTGAAGAGCTGGATGTTCTCTACGACTGCATGATGGCAACACTCAGTGTCACCAAGCAGGACATGAGGATGATCAGCAGAGAAATCACTATCGTCCAAGCCAAGATGGAGGCTGAGGCCGTTGAGTATGGCTTCAAAGGACGAATGAACACTGGCAGCCCCTACCGGAACTGGGGTGGTGGAGGTGACGATGAGGCCGAGAATCAAGCTCCCCCAGCAAGACGTCTGCCCGGCCGTATCCCCATCAAGAGACCTGGAGGATAACGAGGAGTTCAGTATCTCTCTGGACCTACCACCGTCAGTCAATAAGCTCTACACCAAGAACAAGTGGGGTGGAGTAGCACTGACCAAGATAGCGCGTGGGTTCAGAGAGAGTGTGAAGCTGAAGATGAACCAGCACTTGGGTTACCTGTCGAGGTTCCCAATCGCGCAGGAGAACATCTACCTGTTTCGCATCGTCCTCTACTTCGAGTCACTGGAAAATCCAGGGTGGTTCGAGCGGTGGACTGAGGATACCTACGCTACCAGGGGGAAAACCAAGGGTGAGCTCGTTGGTCGCAAGGGGGAAAGG
>Ga0307377_10007536_pt1 | contig 11204 bp, 10 predicted proteins | sample TR3MG_FD_202535 | JGI IMG/M metagenome (GOLD analysis project Ga0307377, IMG submission 202535) | Soil microbial communities from Risofladan, Vaasa, Finland - TR-3 | ecosystem: Environmental > Terrestrial > Soil > Coastal area > Acid sulfate soil | place: Finland: Risofladan, Vaasa | collected... | reverse complement strand
GCTAGAACTAATTCAATCGAATTCGTTAAACAATTTTTAGGCGATGAGTATGAAACCATTAAAATTACTTTACAAAATGCCCCAGATGGTTCATTTATTACCCTTCATAATGGAAAGATAACAATATCACTCGCGGATACCCGTTCTACCCACCCATCTGGTAGCGGAAATATATTTGGGGAACGGCAAGTAGATGAGAATACAATAGAATTAGGCCATTATGAAAATGGTGAATTTATATCAGAATATGAGGAAGATATACCCACAATAACATCTATTAAATCTGTTATTGATGGATATAATGAAAATAATGAACCCATTGACGGAGATGCTGAATTTCTTCATACTCTTATTAAAAGCCAAATATTAAAAGAAGTAGATAGAATCAGATCGTTATATGAAAATTTAAATACAAAATTTTTGTATGATGATTTACTTAATAGTTCAAATAAAAATTTAAAAGATACACTTGAGAATGAATTTGGTATTATAATTACCCAAAATGTATTATCAATACCAGTAATTAGAGATATGTATATAAAAATAAATATCAATAATGGTTCATTAGGGATAGGTATCGGAGATGTTACAAGTAATGCAGACGGTGCATTAAACCAATCAGTATATGAAAAACTTATATCCAATGCTCAATTAACAGGCGTACAGAAGGCAGATATAACTAAAGAAAAACCAATTATTGAACCTTTGCAAAATAATGTTACGGTAGAGAAGATAATGAGATTCATAGAAAATAAAAATACTGATGTACCCGATGTTAGAGATATCTTATGACGCTCCCACGACCCTAAAGGGAAAGGGATTTCTCGCTCAAAAAAGATAAATGATGCGACCTGTCATTAAAAAAAACAAAACCCTGCCATCTGACAGGGTTTTATTATACAAAAATAAACTAAAAATTAAAGATTAATCTGTCCGTCGTAATCCTTTTTTACAATTGGATCAGAACCGACTGCTTGAGCTGCACTTACAACTGTATACCCAGATTTATCAAATGCTTTTAATACATCATTTATTTTAATTGAGGTGCCATCAAGTGCCTTCATTACGTCTGCATGTTCTTTACCATCGTGACGTTCTGGCATATCATATTCCATACGATTATAGTTACGTGTTTTTGGTCTGAATTTTGTACCAGCGGTTTTATCATCTGGCTCAAAGTCATCCTGAATTTTAGCTAATGTATGAAAATCATGGGCTTGAAACTGTTTGTATGCTCTATCAGTAAAATCATCGCTTTCTTTACCAATATCACCAATACGCTTTGCGCATCTTTGTACATCACTATAAAAATCACGATGTTCGTGTTTGATTAAAAAATTACTACTTCCGCCGAATCCATACATATTTATACCGCCTATTTACTTACTAGTAGTTTATACGATTGCACATTTTATTTCAATTTATCAACCGAACCGACATAGGCTTTAAGTGCTTTAGCTATAGGAGATGCTATTTGTTTAAGTTGAGGTACATATTTTTCCTTTCCTTGAGGTATCCAGTAATCAACTTCTTCTAGTATTCTAATAGCATCTTTTAGAGTTTTAAGTGCTATGGCTATTGCAAATTTTTGGGTAGAATTACCATCAGCATCAGTCATTTCTGCTACAGCATTAACTTTATCCATAATACTGGTAAGTTGGTCTAATTTAGCTTCTGCATTATATATGTCTGGCGCTGCGTTATATGATTCCTGAAATGGTTGCTGATATGGTTGCTGATATTGCTGTTGATATTGCTGTTGTTGTGGAGGATATTGCTGTTGTTGTGGAGGATATTGTCCTTGTGTAGGATATTGCATTTGGTGTCCTTCTGGTTTAGCCAGTTTTGATGGGTCTGATAAATCAAGAAATTGTGGTTGTTTTATATTCCCCTGCATAGCTTGGGCTACATCGTCATCGTATTGAGAAGGGTCATATCCTTCTAAACTAGGTGCTTTTTTACCTACAGTTTGCTGTTCTTCTGTGAAAGCCTCTGGTTGTACATACTGTGGATACTTCCTGTCTGTCATTTAAAAACTCCGTTTGTTTCTATATATAATAGTTTATATTTAAAATATATTTTTATTTATCAATGAGTGAACTACCCACCCACAGCGGATATAAAAAAAGCCCCAGATTTCTCTGGGGCTTCTAATTTCTATGGTAACGATAAGATTAGATATCAGTATCGCCTTCACCTGAACCAACTCCGCCAAGTCCGTCGTCAGCGTCATAGGTTGCCCCATGAACTTCCCAAGGATAGTGGTCAGAAGAGGTCGTAGTGTCGGAATTTATACCGAGGATCGCGCTAGAAATGCTATTAAACTTAACGTAGCGATAGAACTGGCCTGCGCCGAGTAAATTAGCTACGATAGCGTAACGAGACTTAACGATCAATCTCGGACTCCCGTCTTCCTGTCCAGCAGTTTTTGTGAAGATGTAAGGAATATAAGGCATGAAGATGATTCCAGATTCACCTTGACGTGGGCCTTTATAACCGATAAGAGCATAGCTCTCTTCAGCATAAATGTCACGGTAAACTTTAACCTGTCCACCTACCAATGTTCCAGACTCAACAACACCACCACCATTTATTTGAGTCACGTTAGTGTTCAAATAAGTAGGGATGTAAATACCGTTGTTAAGGGTAGACATTGCAGCGATAACATCAGGAGAGCAGATAGCAAAGTTACCGGAACCCATTCTTGAAACCACTGCAATTTTTTGCGTGACTGCGAGAACAGTATTTACGATACCACCAGCGATCCTTTCAGCAGCCCAGCGACCATCTACTGGTGCTACGGTGCTTGCGAGATTAACTACTAGTTTTGCTTCACCACCAAGACCTGGTGCAGTTGCAACATAAACGAGAGCTGCGAGAATTTCCCTATCGATTTCCTGTTGGATCTCGAACTGAAGCGCTTCTAAAAGAAGGGCTTCAATATCCTGACCATGAACAGCCGCTAAGTCCTGCTGAAGCTCTAAAGTATAGTGAGATTTAATGGCACGAGTACCAACAATCACAGAACCTTTAATAACTTTGATAGATGCAGTTTTGATTCTGTATCCACCAGCAGTGCCATTAACATCAAATGTGTTAAGAGCAGAACCATTTTCCATATAATTGGAAAGTAACTCGCCTTCTGCAGTTGACCAAGGAGTACCGTCGCCGCCACCAGTATACGCGTCACCAGTATGATTCTTATCTAAGTCATACCCTACTTCCATTTTCTGGCCAGTACGGAACTTAGGATCAGTTTTTCCGGTGCCATCATATAAATATCTGAGGGCAAAGTAAATACCTTGGGGAGTAGTTGTAGGAATTACAGCTACTGTATTCATGGCTAAGAGTTCAGGGAACTGCCTACGAATCAGAGGAAGTGCATACTGTTGATAAACCTCAACGTCGCCAGACACGTTTGCTGACTCAGGAAGGAAACCTTTGTTAAGCTTAACTTGGTTCTCTAACATTGCAGCAATAACGGATGCGTCCGCGCTGCTCCTGATAGGTCTACCAATATCAGACTCAAGGACTGGTGCCCATTTTTGAATCATACTTTTTCTTTTTGTCTTTTGCATTGTTTTTTACCTCTAGTTGACAACTTGATTATAAGACTGCTTTTAGCCTTCCCTTATGTTTATAGTGCACATATGTATAGGTTTAGTTTTTATAGAAATTTTGTAATGAAACGCAAAAAAGGGGGTAAAAACCCCCTATATGCGCGTGTAGTATGTTTTTTTATTGGTCTTATTCGATTTTGTATTAGTTACTGCCACCGAAATTTAGCCCTAGACTGCTAAAATCATCAATTTGTTCCATTGCTTGTTTAGCATCTTCTTCAACAGGTTCTAAATTAGAATTAGCAGATTGCGCAGCAGCTTCTTGTAATGTTTGATTACTTATATCAGGGCCAGCTGATGCAATAGATTTTCTTTGTTTTAATCCCTTGTTTAAATTCTCGAATACTTTTTGTTTACCATTACCCATTAATTTATTGGATTGTTTATCTCTAAATGAAGCATTGTCGCCAATTTCTTCACAAGCTCTTTCAACTTCTTCTAAGTCAAGGTCACCAGATAGTTCATCTTGTTTATCGAGATTGAGTTCGGAAAAGTCACCGTCAATAAAGGTTTTTAGTTCATCCTGTACATCTAGTATGTCTTTATCTTTAAAATACTCAAGAGCGGATGTAACTATTTCAGGATTCATTCCCTTTAATTGTATTAATATATAGTTTTCTTTCTCAGCATCGGTGAGTTGAGTTTTTACGATTTCGCGTTCATGCCATGATTGTTCAAGATTTTGATTTGCCTTATTTAACTTTTCTTGTAATTCTTTTGTTTTTTCGGTAGTTGTGATGCCTGAATTCTCAAGAAGATTAACCACTCCCTTTACGATATTATATAATTTGCTATTAATAAGATTATTAGAGTCTTGTTTAGCGTTTTCGACAATAACATTAGTTACTTGTTCATCAAACTTTTTAGATAAACCTTCAACTAATTTATCGAATTTACCAGAAGTTTCTTTTTCTAATTCAGCTTGTTTAGCATTTAATGCACTATCATACTGTGTAGTGATAGCTTCATTAATTGCTTTTATATCTGAATCAGATAATTTTTTAAGTTGTACATCTGTTAATATAGTTTCTATATTCATTTTTTAGCTCCATAATTCTTTTCGATACTCAGCATTTTCCAACATAGTTACAAGAGCGTTTCTATTAAACTTTTTAAATCCTGCATTTATTTTAGGTGTATTATTTAAAAGAAATTCTCTTCTTCCCATTTCAACTGCTTCTGTTAACACTTTAATCTTTGCATTCATTAAGCTTTCATATGCGGGAGTGATAAGAGCTTGTTCGTCAAATGATGGATTACCAACAACGTCAATCGTTATAAGTCTGTAATCAGTTGTAATTTCAAGTACACCGTCATTATTTTCGATAACAGAACCTGCTCCGCGAAGTGAAAATCCCGGAACATAACCATCATCAATGAGAGATTTTAGCATCTGACCAGCGGGGTGCTCATCAACAACACGCATTTTACATTTTAAATCTTTGCCTTCGAAATACAATTCTTCGATAATTGCGCATACTTTAGATAAATCCATTTCAAATACTGAATAATCTTTACCTTCGCCTTCTTTCGATAAACGAGGGTGGTTTAATTGAGCAGCAGCACGACCTTTCTTTACAAACTTTTTAATGAAACGGTCAGTTTCAGGGCCTAAAATCTTCTTAGGATAAGATCTCCCGTTAATACCTTCTACATCACATACAATTGCAGTGCCAATAAGTTTAAGTTTTTTAACTTTATTACCAGCTAAATTTATTTCGCTTTCATATAACGGTTTAACATCAAAGTCAAGATTTAAGTTTTCGCGTAATAACTCTAATTTTTTAGACATTAGTCTCTCCCTTGAAGCTTTCAATAAGAACTTCCATAATATAATCTTCCTTTTCAGGTACAATAGACTCGGATAACTCTTTTACCAATGCATTGATTTTTTTTGTATCATTGGTAATTAATCCACCTATCAACGATTTTATTTGTTTCTTAGAATTTTCCATATTTACTTAGAGTTTATATCACACTATATATTTAATTATTTATCTTCATCTCCTACCTCAGCTTCTTCTGCTAACCATGTATTATTTGTGGTTATCTCAGAATCATTTAAACGCAAACCTTTAACCAATGCAAACTTTTTAGAAATAACACCAGAAGGATTATCTTCACTTTTTATATGTTTCATGAGACCATCAAAGGTTCCTAAGTTGAGATTAAGGATTTCAGCATCTAAATAATTCTGAAATTCATTAGATTTATTGAATACAACAGAGAAATTATCTTCTAATTTGACATCATTCGATATATCAGTACGAGTATTTAAAATCATTACAAATAAACGTGTCAGTAAGCTATCTAAAGGCTGTTGATATCTTTGAACCATTCTAGCAAATGATACTTCTGCCTGTGTAACTTCACCAATTTTACCATTAGCATAGTTTTCGCCATCACCAGCCAGTGCAGTAACTCGACCCGGTGGTACTTTCATCGCGTTAACGAGATTACGTTTGAAATACTTTAAGTCCTCAATTTTATTGACGTTATCACCACTATCAAGTCTTTCAATAGATGAACCATTGGTAAAATTGCTTGTGGAAATAAAGAAATGTTCCCCAAGACCAATTACTCTACCAAAGTTTGTAACTTCTCCAGTACCTGTATTATAATCAACACGTCTGGAGAGAAGTTTAGCTTGGTCTTTCATGTGCTTTTCGGCTTTGGGCTTAGGCATTGTACCTGTATCGATTTTAAACACCATTTTTTCCGAACCCCATTGGATTCTATACATTGTAATAGCATCTTCAATGCAGTTAAGCTGATTAAAAGGTTTAATTGCGGGTTCTAAGGGAGAACGTGGGTCATTAATACCACCCGGCCCATACATGCCTACATCTACATATAGAATTTGATTAGGTGAAAAATCGATATAATTCTTACCGCTATTGCCGCCTGTACCCACTGTACCTTCCAACATTTGGCGATAACCCAAGATAAGACCGTCTTGAATGATGATAACGATGTTTTGGGATGGAAGTAAATTTACGCCTATAACGTCATTTTTTTCTTCATTATATACCACTTCTAATAATACACGGCCTTCAATAAGAAGGGTTCTCATGAGATTCCAGCCTTCTTTATCAAAATTCATTACCTTTTTTAATACTTCGCGTCTGAAAATTTTATGTATTTTTTCTTGAACAACCTGCCCTATACCAGCATCAGAGTCTATTTTTAATGAACAAATCTCACCAAGATCGTCTTTATATACACTTTCGTCGCATAAGTTATCCAATGCTTCCGCTACTTCTGCTCGGCCAGCTACGCGGTAATACTTAAGCATCCTTTCTCTGTTTTTCTTCCAAAATAGATGTACTTGATTTTCTGCGGTCTGTTCAAATACACGTTGGGGATCTGCTTGATTAGCATTAACACCTAACGTAGGGGAAAATGAAGAAAATCCATCGGGTGCCATACCATTAGGATATGACAGTTGTTTTTTACCTTGACCTACTATATTTTGAGCAATATCAACTTGGTCGTCAGTTTCAGATCTGTTAAAAACCCTATCAAATATTTCGCCTTTTGGGTTAGCTATACCATAATCTCTTGCTCGTTTAAGAATCCTAGTAGCAATAGTCTCTGGTTTATCTGGGGTTTTTATTAACATAAATGTTATTTCCGTTTATATATAAGTGTTTATATACAAAAAGCTATTTTTTATCGATTCTCTCTGTCAATGTCTTGTTTTTAAGCTTATCTAGTTCTATTATCACTCCTTCATAACATATACCAAAATTATTTGTTCTAGATTTCTTGTAATGTTCTTGAAGACTAGGTGATTGTATATTTTTAGTTAGTATTCTATTACCATTTTCTAAACAAGTTACAAACATATTAAAATCATTAAAACCTACATTGAATATAGGCATCCCGTTATAATTGAAATCATTAGAATTAATCATTCCTTACTTCGCTAATTTTTTTCCAATTTCTTACTTGATTTTCTATGCGTTCATCTTTGCTGATTAACATACCACCTTTATCTAAATCTTTTGCTATTGATACCAATTTTCTAATACCTTCATTTGTAATTTTGGATGAATCAACCATTTTATATTCTTTACAAAAATCAAGGCATTCAGCAAATGTACCAGCTGGGCGAATATGAAATGTACATTCTACTGAAGATTTGATATTCGTATCAAAATCAATAGATGTTGGTATACTATTGTTTCTCAGAGTATATAATAGAAATGTTATTATGGTAAGAGTTCTGGATACTTGTTTGCAAAAGTCCAACGAATCATCTTCTATATATTCGGCATCATGCTCTAATTCAGACGGTAAATATGTGGAGTCGTCTATTTTTGTTACTATTTTATGAAGACATGAATTAATTTTTTCAAAATCAGTCTTTTTATCCATGTTCATAATAAATAATGGATCCATTTCACTAACCCATTTATAGCTATTTAATAAACTACGTAATCTATCTTGACCTGCCATTTGCTTTAATGCCAATATAAATCTATCTAAATGAGTAAAAGCCCATTCATTACCTTGAGTCAATCCACCTAGTTCGTTACCCACTGAATCTAAAATATCTAAATCATATGCATCTGTATCTTCAATATCCTCGAAAATCTTTTTTGCAATGTAATGCATGACCAAAGAATCAAATTTTTTCTTCTTTTCAGTATATGGTATATAATCACTCATAATTTATAGTTTATATGTTTAGGTGGTAATTCCTAATTCCTTCTTCAATTTATCAATCACATTTTCTTCTTTCGGCCCCGCATAACGCTTATTTAAGATAGAATCCATTTTAAATGGTGCTTCTCTACCTTCAGCCGTTTTAAAACTTTCAGTTTTAAAACTAAATGCTACATCAGGTAAAGCATTATTTTCGGAAGCAGTAAAATTAGCGGGTAATGTTAGTTCTATATGATAAGCTGGATCATCAGTTGATGTTCTCAATGCATATACCGCATACTTATGAGGGAAAAGAAAACGACTTAATAATGACTCGTCGGTATCTGATGTTTTAGTTGCTTTATAAAATGTATTGATTAAATGACCGTGACCAACTTCGGTTGATGTTTTATCATTGCTAGATGTAAATACATTTTTATGAAATTTAACAGAACTCGGTGCAATATCTATTGCGGTAATAAGATTCAAATCTCCGCAGTGCCTTGATACATTTGCTGGCCCAACTGAATTAATTTTCTCTGTCATCTTGGCAATAACGTTCGCTCGTTCATTATCTGGAATTCTTTGACCGTTTAGTACATTTGAACCAAGTCCAAGTTTTTTCTTCTCTTCTATATATACATTGGTTACTTTTCTTCCGGGTGGCGCGTATCTAATATATTTACCATTGTTTAGGTTATTATACATTGCAGTTGCTTGTGCATGCGGTAAAGATGATGTACGAGTTACTGTGGCTTCTCTTACAAATGATTTATCTAACAAATATCTGATTGTATTTATAATACTTTCACCAGCACCATTAGATAATGCGTCAAGTGGAGTTTTATCTCTCTTTGGACTAGCAAATTTTAATTTTGCAATAGGTTCGGGGGTTCCCAAGTCTGGGTCTCCACCTGCTCCGCCAGTATTACTATAACGATAAAATTTATATGGACTACTGACAACGTCAAGTAAGTTAGTAAATTTTCTATCACGAAGTCCTTCTTCCATATGATATATAGGCATGATTTTTGAGATCCCATCATCACCAAATGTAATCATTGGTTTCCCTAATCCCTCATATATTAGATTAGCTTCAGCAACTCTACGCTTTCTCATTGCAATTCCTAATTCTTCTCCTGCCGCACTATTCGTAAATCTTATAATAAAATCAGCTGCCCATTCCCAATATCTTTTTGCTATCTTTATGTCTTTGGGTAATCCATCAACTGTTATATCTCCTGGGGGGAGTGGGTCGTTACTAGGGCCTCTAAGTACATCATTTATTATAGCTTTATCAACTTCTGGAACAGCAGCTAACCTGACAGGATATTGCCATCCTATATAATAATACAATCCTGTAGTTACTAGATAACTAATGAGAGCAGCTTCTTCTGATTTTCCGGGTTCAAGTGCAAGACCAACGCTCCACACATAACTACATATGGCATTTCTCATATACGAAGGCATTGCATTATTTGTTAATGCTCCCCAATGTCCATGCGCCCAGTTATTTCGGTTTTTAATAACATTCCATAATTTTAGTTGTACAAGTTCATAAAAAGAACTACGCTTCTGGTCTTCATTAATTCTAAATTCCCTAATATCATCATACGCAATATCATTATTTGCATATACAGCAGGAGTTCCTTTTGGATTTTTAAGGGATCTAGGTTTTTCTTTTTCTACTATTGTTATGATGTCAAAAGGATTTGCTACAGCAGGGTCATCAGCCAAATTACTTGCCTTTGTAATTATTTCAAAATCTTTTCCTTGAACACCACCTTTTAAATTTCCAGAAACAGTTATCTTTGAATCAGCAACTATAACACCAAATATTTTTTTAAGATTTATTTCATTATATTCACTTACATCTATGTTAGCACCAATTTTTAAACCACCTTGTCCGGTATGATAAAATCTATCTTTTGTAATTTCAAATTTATATAAAAAGTCCCAGCTAGGTGTGAAAAAACCAGGTAACTGTAAATTCCCAAGTACACCAATATTAATATCTGGCATTCCTATACCTGAAAATGAAGGTGAAAGCAGATCTGGGTTCCATGGATTTACTCCCATCGCAAATCCTGTAAGATATTCTTTAATTTGCATTATAGTATTAGTAGTACCAATTGATGCTATATTTGGAATACCAGGAATAACAGGAGTCAACGCAGATATCTGCATACTCTGAGCAATTGAATTAGTTTTATCATTGGCAGTTGTAGCATTGACATCTAATTTAAGGATAATATCGTCTAGTTGGTTTAATATACCAATATCTTCGTCAATAAAAAAGAACTGTAACATTTCTGCAATAGCATTTGCGAAATTAGAATATCTATATTGTGCATGTAAGGGTACTTGAGCGCGTTGTTCTTCAGTTAATCTATTATTTGTATCAGCTACATCATAAAAATCATGTTTTTTAAATATTTTATAGAATTCTCCTTCTGTCGCAAATCCTGCCCCTTTTTCATTTGGGTTGCTAATAACCTTTTCTAAGGCTTTATTTACAGCTTCTATCATTCTATTATCAAAATGTCCGGGCATATTAAATTCCTCAATCTATGTATATAAAATAGGTTTTATATGTATAGTTTATCAAAAATGGAGATAAAAAATAAAAATATTTTTTACTTATTATAAACTATTATCAAACATACAATAAAGATGTAAAGTCATTTATAAACCGAGGAAGTTGAAATGAAAAGTAAGGAACAAAAAGAGAAACAAACAGCCGTTGAATATCTTAAGAGTATTGACGAAACCATAAATATTATGGAATCGATTCAAGACGTTACTGCTAAAGAGCAGGAAACTTTAATTAAGTCACGTAACACATCAAGTTATACAGACGATGAAGGTGTATTCAACATGGACAACCTTATGGATGTTGATATTCCGCAAAATTCTGAAGAAAACACCCCTCAG
>Ga0307377_10007534_pt1 | contig 11205 bp, 14 predicted proteins | sample TR3MG_FD_202535 | JGI IMG/M metagenome (GOLD analysis project Ga0307377, IMG submission 202535) | Soil microbial communities from Risofladan, Vaasa, Finland - TR-3 | ecosystem: Environmental > Terrestrial > Soil > Coastal area > Acid sulfate soil | place: Finland: Risofladan, Vaasa | collected... | reverse complement strand
TGGTTGAAAACCATTCATCCATAACTTGAAAAAATTACCATTACTATCACAACTTATTTTAGTTGAACCAGTATCAAACGGTACAATTGTTTCTGCTGTGAATGAATCGACAATAGAATAATAAGAAGACGATGGTAAATATTTTTGTTGCATATATGGATTAGAATCAGCATATGATTTAGATGGAAATAATTCTCTTGTTCCAACATTTATTCTGGCTTTTTCTCTATTATTATATTGTGCTTTCAAATTCTTTGTATATATAAACATATCATCTACATTAGAAGAAGTTAATGAACCTGTAGCGAATGCCGAATCATCCCACGCAACCTCTAAAGTTGGTCCATAGACTGTGTGTGTATCACTTGAATAAAATTGAATTATGCCATAATCTTTTACATCTTCCTCTTCAGTGGCCGAACGTTTTATTAAAAATCCGTTATTTTCAGACCCACTGAACCACCTATTTACAATATTACTTACATCTGCTCTTAGGTCTGCTAATTCATACGTGTATATTTCACTATCTGTAAAATTATTTTGGTTAGGCCATAATGATGCAGTCACGGATCCTGTGGCTACAAAATTGCTACCTGATAGTGCCCAGTACGTAGGTACTTCACCATCGCTTGCTGTCCAACTTGCGCCTTCTTCTCTTATTACACCATCCCATCTCTTACCAATACCTTGAACCCAACTAGAACCCGTTTGTATAGGATAAATATAAAGTGTTGAAGACTCTTCTTGACCATCAACTCTACATACATGCATATTCAAATAAAATCTAGGAGTAGTAATTGTTCCCGCAACTATTGATTGAGATATAGAAGTCAAATCAAATTGAATCAAAGCTCTTGATAATATAGATGATGAAACATATGATACTGATGATGGTGAAAGACTTCTAGAAGCCGCAGTTATAGGTTTCTTTATTATTTCTAATATTTCATCTTTACCTGTGTTTTGAGTTGGCTCATCATTATAAATTGTTGTATCTTTTGAAGGCACTACAAAAATGTGCATTAATTTCTCCTTATATTATTTGTCATAACCATAAGTACTAACCATTTCATCTGACTCGATATTAAAATCTGTTAGTTTTCTCTCAATGTCTTTTAAATTTTCATTTGGACCACCAAGATTTTTGATAATATTGTTTTTATATATTTTAAATGCTGTTTCTAATTGCTTCCACTTAGACTTATAATCAGCATAATCTTTTCTAACATCAGTATTAATATCTTCTTTGACCACGTTTTTAATTTCTTCTTTTATGATTGCTTTTAGTTGAGATTTTTTCATTTTGGTTCCTTATGAGTTAAAGTATTTATCTTGTAATTTATCTATTTGTTTTTCTATACTTGGTTTTAAATTGAGTTTAAATTCGTTATTTAATTCTTTCAAACCATCAAACTCAACTAACCACTTATAAGCAGGTGAATCTGGATATTTTTTCCATTTAATTCCGTATTTATATCCATATCCATCAGTATAACTACATATTAAAATATATCTATCTATAAATGTAGCAACAATGACTGCATCTTGTCTTGCATCATACTTCATTACCATTTTCATATTTTTAGGGTTAATTTCATCTCTATTCTTTAAAGACCTTACATACCAATGTACTTCTGTTAATAATTTTTTTAATTTAATAGTACCCATTATTTCGCCCTTCCGAATATGTCTTTATCTGGATATTTAACTTCGAAACAACTTGGATCTAATGAAGTATAAACTACTCCTTCGTGAGTTGCTGCGTATGTGTCATAAACATTAGTTGAATATTGAACTCCAGTTGAATCGTATTTATTTGTTATTTTAATATCTGACACGGTTCTTACGCCCTCAATTTTATCTAAGAGATTATATAAATCTGTTATTAATATTGGCTGACCTATTTGCCAGTTATCAACATTAAAATAAGTCTTTAATGCATCAATACAACGTAATACAACTGCTCTTTTATTTTTAACATTTTGATATGTAATAATTTCAAACTCTATACCAATATTAATAATATAAGCATCTTTAATATTAACCGCATCTGTAGCTATTCTGTATTGTTCTAAATATGTTTTTAAGTTATCTTTTACAACTTGATTTAGTGGTGTTAAATGTTTATTACCGTCATATGATAAACAATATGCATTTAGAGCTAAAAAGTTTTCTACATATCCTTTTGGTGCATCCTTTCCAGAAGATTTTACTCTATCTTGAATAATATCAACCTTAGCAACTGTTCCATATCTTGGGTGCATTGACATTATTCTAATTCTATAATCTTCTATAGTCACACAACGATCCTGTGCAGCAAAAAATGCCATTGTATTATTTCTAATTTCATCTAAACTTTCTGCACCTTTAGCTCCTGTTGCTGGAACTGAGTTAACTGCTGCAAGTGAAGCTTTAACTCTGCTATAATCCGTTAGTCCAGTAGTATCATTTGTTATTTCTGCATTTATAACTACATTAATATCTCCAACTGCTACATTTGCTCTCTCATCTGTTCCTCTTACATATGTAATAGTTAGGGTAGTATTAGATGGAGCTAATCCATATGTTCTTGTATTTAAAAAGTTTCTTGGATCAACAGGTCTATTAAAATATGTATAACCTATTGTTCTTGGATTAGGTATTAATAATTCATCTGCGTAGGCACTTACACCTGCACCAAATTGTAATTCAGTTCTATTATCAGTTCTAACTCTTTTAATAAATCTTCTTGGAGCTTTTTTATATCTTAAAACATAAGGAACTGTAAATCTATAATCACTATATTGAGAAACCTGTTCAGTAGGAATACTTTCAATAACAGTATCTTGAGCCAGATAAGGAACTTCATACCACACATTACCATCTGAATCTATAGCACTTATAATATCTACAACATCTGTGTCTGGTAAAGCTATATTTAAATATTTTTTAGCATTACCAACTGTAAATGATTTTGTAGTGACTATACCAGATGAAGCCTTTATTGTTTTCTTTAATAAATAATATGCTACATTTGAACCATCTAATTCATATACTGTGACATCTGTTGGTTCGGATCCAGACTCAGCAAAATCAACAGGACTATCAATTCTAAATTGAATATCTGGATTTGTCTGAGAAGCTACTCTCATATTTTTAATTTTTAGTGCATAATCCCAGTTGGGTAGTTGGGTGACACCATCACTTACAGCCGGAACTATTTGATAAATATCTAAGTCTGTATATGAAATGCCTGCTAACTTTGGTTGATAACTAAATGATTGAGCAATATTGAATATATTACTTTTGTTTTTAGCAAATTGAATTAAAGACTCTCGTAATTGTGTATCTGTATATAAAGATAAAACATCTGCAACATAAGCACTCATTTCAATAAACATCATACCAACAGATGAGTCACTAAAATCATTATATTCCTCTGGGAAATATATTTTAGAAAACTCTATTAGAGTGTTTCGTGTAGATGCAAAATCTTTATTTAGATATTTTACATCCTTAAATATATCTTTTGTTGGCATTAAGTTCTCCTATTGTATAGTCGTACTAACGGTTGTAGTTTGTGTTGGATCTTTTTTCAAATTAACTGTCAATTTAATTATTATTTCATTTCTATCTACATTATTATTAAAATCAGCATTTACTTCTAAGTTTGAAATATATACTTCGGGTATATACATCGCGATACTATCCTGTATTTTTTGAGTAATATCATCAACTGTATATTGTGTAATGGGTTCAAACAAATATTGTCTCATTCCTAAACCAAATGTAGGATTAAATACTCTTTCCCTTGGATCGGTTTTTAACAAAATATAAATCTTACTTCTTGCAGCAGAAAGTGTATCAAAGGTTTGTTTGAAAAACCCTGTATTTCCTTTTACTATTGGATAATCGACGTTTATACCTTTTATTGTTCCCATTTATTTCCTTATAGTACCGGTCTTTTTTCTTTTGCTTTTTGGTCTGCTGCTATCATTAGTTGTGAATAATCTCTTGTCAAAGCTTTTGCAACGTGTTCCATTCCCTCATTAGCACCTTCTAAAATCATTCCATCATCAACTTGAGATATGTCTTCATTATATTCTACATACTTATCATCAAACATATCTTTGAAATTTGTATTAGCAGAACCAGGAGAGTCCATATTAACTTCTTCTGTTATACTTTTTGCCATACCATATTTTGATAATTCACTTTGTGCCACTGCTAATGCTTCGTTTGCTAAGTTGCCAGCATCTACAGATATTCTATTATTTAATAATGAGCTGTTTGCACCGATTCTTACCGGTTGACCACCGTCTACCATATCTGCTAATGATGATTGGTTATTATATGAAGCCATTGCATTTGGATCACCGGCGGTTTGATTTAATATCGCATTCAAAGCTGGATTTTTAGAAAATACTTTTGGTGCTCTATTCGGTAATATAGGATAAGTTCTTTCTGTTCTTCTCTTATCTTCACCTAAAACCGAAGCTACAGTTTTTAGTGATGTAGAACTTGGTTTCCTTTTTGTTCTTATTTCACTTTTTGCTTCTAATAATATCTTTATAACCTCTTTTTGAGCTTCCTCTTTAATAAGTGCTCTAAAATCATTAGATTTCAATATTTTTTCTATTCTTAGCTTCACTATTCCATCTATCAGTTTTGCTAATTTTTTATTGTCCATTGAAACTCTCCTTTGTTATTAAACTATAATATAAATAAATATATGAAACTGCTATTTTATCCCAGTCCAAGGAAAGGGAGTAGGAACTAATGTTGTTCCAGTATATACCAATGCAGTCGTTATTCCTTGTATTGTATTACTATGTAATTTGAATGCGTTCGTCATTGTTTTAGCTAATCTCTTTGGGTCTAATGTATTTATTATTACAAATGAAAACGGAGTACCCGGATTTACAACCTTATTAGTCACAACAGATACTGCACCCAACGGTGGAACATCTATTTTCATTTGCACTGTATTCCAGTATGATATTATTCCAGTCGATATTCTTTGAGCAACCGATTGTAAGTTTTTACCTGCTCTTGCTTCTCTTAATGCTAATGCTATAAAAGTTTTTAATGATTCTTTATTTGTTGCTGCTATTCCTTCTTGATATTGATTTAGACCCAGTTTTATTTGTTGGTCATATCTATCAGAAATATATTTTGCTAAATCATCTTCACTCTTTGCTCGTTTCAAATCTAAATATGAAGCTATATCATTTTCAAGCTGTGGCCAGTTAATCATTATAAAGTCTTATTTTGTTTACTTAAAATCGTTCTTGCTAATTTGTTTTTAATAATTTTAAATGCTGCGGAATTAATCGGTGGTCCACTTGGTCCAGCCCCAGTTGCATGAGTTTCTTGAACTATTGCATCTATTAGTTCACCTAATATTTGAACCAACTTATCACCTAATACTAATGGTTCTCTTGCATCTTTGCCTAAAATTATTTTTGGGGCATCTACAAATATTCCATTCTTAGCAGCAATATTTAATTTATCTAATGTTGTAATTCCAAATGTATCTTGACAGTCAAGAGCAATATAGCCGTGAGTATTTAATGCTATACCTTTATTTGCAAACATCAAAATCTCATTCTTCTTTGCATTCCAAATAACTCTATCTGTATTGAAAATTAATTGAACCTTATCAAAAGTAGTAGGAGGACTTTTAGCAGATTTTAAATAATAACTTGAACCTTTTGTAATAGGTTTTATTTCTATTATTTCATCTGTTGTTGCCCAAATAGATGTTGGTGTTTCATTTATATCTTCTACATAATGAGTCAATGGTTCTGAACTATTTACGGTTGGTGATTGACCTACACTAACTTTCATATTTGGACTATTGGTTTCAGGATTATTACCAAATCTAATATTATTACCAAATCTACCTCTTACTATTACATCACCCTCATTTGGTAAAAGTGGTTTAACTTTCTTATTATTATCTACAAATGTATCACCTAGTTCTATAGCACCTCCCGTAGTGTTTGGTGTTGTAGTTTGTGTTGATTTATAAGAATCTGTATTATCATCATTAGGAGCAACAGGGGTTGAACTTATACCGGGTATAATATTATTATTTATATTACCTTCTGCACTTACATTTCCTAAATAGTAATATTTTCCAACAATTTTAATTATATATACTACCTCGTGCTTAACTGGATATTGAATTAGATAAGGATTAATTGGATACATCCATGGTATTTCTGTTTCTTCTGTTCCTTTTCCTTCTTTAGTAAGTCTTACTTTAATTTTACCAATATCCGCTCCAGATACAAAATCTGTATGGTTAGGATTATAGATAACATCTATAACTTCTGCCGTATCTATTTGAAAAAAATGACTGTCATTTCCCCCTGCGGCTACTTGTGATGCTGTTCCACTTGGAGTAGACATATTCATATCTCTTCTATACTGTAATGATACTCCTTCTGACCTAACTGACTTTGACATCAAGTTCTCCTAATAGTTTCTTATCACCTTTTTTTACTTCTGTTTTTGCTGCTGCTACTTGTATTTCTAATTTTTTAATTTGTGCATCAACGTCCATACTATCTTCTTCACTCGTAAGTGTCTTATCTACATGTGCAGTTTTTAATAGATTTTTCTTTTCATCTTCTGTTAGTAATTCATTATTACCATTATTATTACTACCACCTGTTAATAATCTTTGAACTACACCTGCCAATTTAATTAGTTGTTCATCATTTTTAACCCCAATCTCTAATACTTCTTTTAAAATTGGTAAAACCAATGCTGCTTCATTAATTCCTGTGACTAACCCCTTAACACTATCTAATAATAAATCTATACGTTTTGATTTATTCTTTGAGTTTTTGTATATATCTGAAAACAAATCTGCCAGAGTTTTATTATCAAATATAATTTCATTGCTGTCTATGGCCATATAATTCCTTTATACGAAGTTAAAATAACACTTTTCTATATAAATAAATATACCGGACATAAAAAAAGGCATCGATTGATGCCTCTTAATAAAGATATATGTTTAATTCTATTTGAAAAATAGTTTACTTTGTGATGCTACACCATAATCCATACTCAATTCACCAGTAGAAATATACTCTTTAGCTAAATCTTTATATTGTTCTTTCATTTTATTCAACACCTTAGTAATACTCTGTGCTCTACTATCTGTCATTTCTCTTATTAAAATATAAATATTCTTTTTGTTAAAGTTTTCTATATCTTCATAGTTCTGAATTAACTGAAGTATTGCATACGCTATTTTAAGGTCTGCTTTTTTCTTGAAAATCTTATGAAGGTTCTTATCAAAGAACTCAATAAGTAAAGCAATAAACTCTTTCTTTTCATTTTGAAGGTCATCCCTAACCATATCATGGTCTGGAATTTGAAATACCTGGTGCTCATCACTTGGGTCATCTTTATCAATTCTAACTTCTTGCTTTAACTTTTTGTAATTACCTTCATTATTAATAATAAGATAATTTCTTGCAGCATAAGTAAAATATGAAAATGCTTTTCCTTTTTCTTCTGAGAACTTATCTAAGTTTAAAATAAGATGTGATACTATTTCAACTTTCTTATTTTTAAATGACTCAGTGACATAAGGAGCTTTCCAGTTATTGATTACATTCTCTACTAACTTTTCAAATGCTTTCTTAATACGAGTATTATACAACTCATTTCTTCTATAAAAATCAGTGCATGCGTTATATTCTACAATTGCTTTATCTACATCATTTGTAAAATACATTTTTTTGACCTTAACTAACTTCTTTTCTAAAACCGCTTCAGATGGAATTACTTCTACTTCTTTAATTTTAACTTTAGTTTTCTTTTGTATTTTCTTTACCGGTGCTATCTTCTTCTGTTTCTTCATTTGCTATTTTCGCTATGTTGTTATTTAATTCTATTAAAAACGATTTGAGTGAACTGAAGAACCAACCCACATCATCATCTCCTTCAAAAATATGATTAGAGTCAATCGAATATAATTTTTCTAATGCTCTATTCATATACTGTCTTATATTCACCATCATTAAATCATAATTGTCAACTATCTTTTGATATGTTTTGTTTTTTCGGTCTTGGTTATATATTACATAGCTCAAAACCAAAATTACTAACAACATCAATATGTGAAATATATCCATATTTTATTCTCCGTCTTGTTTGAAAAAATCACTTGCAATATTAACTGCAACCTGTGATTTTAACTTCTTACTTTTTGTGACATCTTTATTTAATTGTTGTATTGATTTTTGTTTCTTAGCAGATTTATATTCATCTTTCTCTAACATTGTTGCCATCATATCTGCTTGATGAAGAAGAATAGGTAAATTATCTCTAAGTTGCTTACCTTCTGTCCATGAAATTAAATATGACTTATTTGCATCATCATATAAACCATCATGAAGCATTATTGCTAACATTTCGGTTTGATTATATGTGACACCAAAATGTTGTAATAACCATAAACTTCTGTCTGCTACATCCATCCATCTAATTGCATCATTATGAATAAATATCTCACCACGTTCTTTTCTCCATTTTTCATTATGTTCAACAAAATATGGTTCATCTAAATCACCAATTTTTCCTAAATCATGATTTAGTGCAGAAAATATTAATTCTTCTTTTGTGAAATTTGGAGTATTACCGTTTGATATCCACATATTATATAGTTGTAATGAATAGTTAATTACATTTAATAAGTGTTCAACTAATCCACCAGGATATGCTCCATGATAATATGTTTTTCCACTTGCGGGTGTGATTGGAAACCTATCTTCAAAATGAAGATAAAGTTCTGTAAGTTTTTCTTTTCTTTCGCCATTAAAAGTATTTTCGATAATCGATAGTAGTTGTGTCCAATTGTCTACTATTTGTTGAGATGTGAGACTCATTAATCCTCCGTTATATTAATATAAATATAAAATTGTTATCTAATATAATCATTTTTGTTCTAACTGTAAACAGTTTTAAAAAATAAAGAAGCTGCCGAAGCAGCTCCCCTAATTATGTAGTTATTCTTAGTGCGTATGAATTGACAACCGGATATCCTGTATTGTAGTATCCCAGTGCAATATTCCAACTTTTATATCTCTTATGAAGAGAATTAGAATATTCCATACTCAGTTTTACATTCAACTCTACATTATTTCTAACTTCTTTTCTTGTTAGTGAATTATCATCTGCAACCCATTTTGCTGTAGACATAATAAACTGGCAAGGACCTTCTGCACCTGTTGGTGAAGTTTGAGAATGATTATAAGTATAATCTAACGGATTTTTATATGCCGTTTCTTCTCTAACAATACCAAATGCAATATTAAAAGGAACATCATTCATAGGTGCATATTTATTTATGCTATGATACACTTTTAAATTTGGTGGTGACATCTGAATCAAATTGACACTCTGTGTTTTATTAATATTTATCAATTCTTGACTATCTTTCTTACTTAAGGCACTGAATAGGAAGTATATTAATAATATTAAAGCAAATATTATTGTCACTACCAATTCATTGTATTGTACTTTAGTCATAATTTTCTCCTATTTAGTTTTCTGCATATAATCTTGATATACCCGTGAAGCTACTTGAGCTTGGATACCAAGAGCAACTGAATCGGATAAAATTACTGTATGTTGAGTTTGTAAATCAACAATGTGCAACCTTCCTCTTTCATCTAATGCGTATGAAATATCTACATCTGTCCTGTAGCTTATTGGATTAGAATTGATACTTGAAAATATCTGTCTTCCAAACCAACCTGCGGTTAGACAAATTACGATAATTAAATACACTTTAAATCTAGCACTAACATTGGCTAAGATTTGTTTTAGATCAGTCATTACGATTTCTCCATTTGTTATTGATGTTTGATTTATACGGACAAGAAAAATAACCTATTAATTTCGAGCGCTAAAAATTTCTGTGTGTTGTGTTGCGATGTTTAATATAGTTTTCATAATTCATTCCTAATTAAATTGGTGGATCTGGCGGGAGTCGAACCCGCGTCTTGCTAACTTACTAATAAAAATCATTCACAAGCTTAGTCAATTTGCATTCCCAGAAACGGTTTACGAGTTTCAACTTTGACAAATGCACTCGGGCTCTATTTGCCATATCGTTGGCAGTGATACCGGACTGTCCGCCACATAAACAAGTGGGTGTTTTCGTTCACCTTTTTTCTAATCACCGGTATTGTGAACGACCGATGGTTTTGAACTTATGATTAAGCTAAAACTACTTCGTTAGATGCACCTACGAAAGCTAGTGCGTCCTCGAAAGTAAATGAAGATTTAACTTCTGCGTTTATTTTTTTTGTATTGTTAAGGTCATAACTTACCTGCTTGCATTCTTATCTAATCTATCAACAATCGAAGCCAATGCAGACCCAATTTTATTTCTGTTTACCTCTTGTATTTTTTGTTTCAGTATTTCGTTTTACTGGTGGAGTTGTTTTAACTCCTTCATTTCTTTTTACCGGTGGTTTTTGTCTGATAACTTCATTGTTTCTTTTTACCGGTGGTTTAGTTCTTACTTCAATATTTCTTTTCACCGGTTCTTTTTGTCTGATAACTTCATTGTTTCTTTTTACCGGTGGTTTCTGTCTATAAGTTTCGTTATATTTATTTTTAATTTCTTTTTGTCTAACTGTTGTTGGTGCATTTCTTTGTCCAACATTATTTCTAACTTCATGATTAGTTCTATTGTTTGGTTTATCTGAAAATACAATATTCCTTACATGATTTATATGAAGCCGTGTTTTATGTCTCCAGTTTTCATTAGCATAATAATTATGATATCCGTAATGGTAATAATCATTATAGTAATATGGATATTGATACGACCAATACCAATAAGAATTAAATCTCATACTTGAATAATAGTATGGATAAAAAATAAATCTTGAACTTGACCATATATACCAATCATAATAATCAGATGCATAGTAGTTATATGAATAATAAGGCTCGACAATTATAATATTATCTTGCGTTGTATTTGCATAAGTTGCGGAACCAGCCGGCTTATCGTTCATATGAAATGTATAACATCCACTAACTAAAAAAGCTAGCGTAATTATTAATAGTATTTTTTTCATAGTATTCCTATTAGTTCTTATTAATATATATTACCACGTCCACAAAAAGTTATCATTTGAGATTTCCTTGAGCATAAAGTAGGCAGAAACTAATGGAAAGTCAATA
>Ga0307377_10007533_pt1 | contig 11205 bp, 8 predicted proteins | sample TR3MG_FD_202535 | JGI IMG/M metagenome (GOLD analysis project Ga0307377, IMG submission 202535) | Soil microbial communities from Risofladan, Vaasa, Finland - TR-3 | ecosystem: Environmental > Terrestrial > Soil > Coastal area > Acid sulfate soil | place: Finland: Risofladan, Vaasa | collected... | reverse complement strand
GGCTCTCTCCGGCCACGTCTTCCCGAGGTCCGCACTCATCGCCACACGGACTTCCCCGTTGCCGTGTTCATCGCGCACATCGTGAGCCACCACCAGGCGGCCATCTGGGGAGAGGGAGGCCGTGGGCGCAGAGGTGCCTCCCTTTGATGCGCAGAGGGGGTCCACCTTCACCGGCGCCGACCACGTCGCTCCGTCATCTTCGCTCCAGTTCACGTAGACATCGTAAGTGGGCTCGTCGGCATAGGCATGCTCGCGCCAGAAGGCATAGAGCCGACCATCCGCTGCGAGCCCGCTGGCATCCGTGATCCCGGTTCCCCGCGACGGGCAGGGCGAGGTCAGCCATCGCCAGAGGGTGCCGTCCGCGCTCGTGATCACCTCAACGGCGTCGCCAATGCTGTCGATCTCGCACCAGCGCGGGTAGGCGATGAACAGCGCGCCGCCGCGGCCGAACGGGCCCCCTCGCCCCACATCGCCCACCGGAAGCAGCACGTTCGACCACTCCTGCAGGTCGCGTGTCCGGGCGACCCGCACTCCGTGGTGCCAATCATGCGTATGCATCACCAGTTCGTCGCCCACGACACACAGCCTCGGAAGTTGCTGGAGCTGCGGTGGTAGGTCTATACGGCACGGTTCACTCCACTGCTTCGCATCCGGGCTCTCCGCGAGGAAGAACCAGAAGGGATGGTCCCAGGGATCTCCTCGAACGCCATCCTGCCACACCATGACCCACCGATCGCGGAACCAGATGAGCCCAGGTGCTGCCGTCTGGGTGCGGCTGGCCCGCTTGATCTGCACCCGGAAGTCCTCGGGCAGTTGATACTCCTTCACGGTCTTCTCCACCATCTCCACCATCCTCTCTCTGAGCAGCCTTCTGGCAGCATGCAGACGGTTGTTCACCGTCGTCACGGGTACTTGCAGGAAGTCCGCGATCTCCCGCTGGGAGTAGTCTCTGATGTAGAACAGGAGCGTCACCTCCCGCTCTCGGTCCGGCAGGGCCCCGATCGCCGATAGCACGGCAACCCGCCTCTCTCGGACCTCCACGTTCTCCTGAGGACCGATCTCACGAGTTGCGATCTCCATAGCTTCATTGAGCGGCACGACGCCGACATGCTTGCGCCGAGTCAACCGATCACACTGCTTGAAGACGATGCGTCGCAACCACCCGGGAAAGGCCATCGGCTCCCGCAGCGTGGGCAGGTCGCGGAAGGCCTGGAGGAAAGCCTCTTGTGCTACATCTTCGGCCAGGCCGAAATCCCTGAGGAGCGAGTACGCGTAGCTGTAGGCCATGTCCCTGAAGCGGGACACGATCCGATCATAAGCGGCCGTATCTCCTGACGCCGCCAGAAGAAGCAGTGACCTCAAATCGTCCATCGCGACACCCGCATAGCGACGTCCTCCACACTAAAGCCCCACTTCCGCGGCAACTGCTCTATTCCTGGGATGCGTCCGGGCTGGTGTCTGGGCCGAACGGTCAGAGGGAACCGGCCATAGTCGCCCTCACGTGGACGCGTCGCCCGCTGCCGTATCACGCGCGGAGAGGCAGGCTGGATGGGATTCGCCGCGCGGATGCGTTTGTGGCTTGAGTCGTATCGGAAGCCGTTCGTCGAGACCGACGGTGGATCTTCTCCCGAAGCAGCGAAGGGAGCGGTCGGACAGATTGGACCTCAGGAGGTCGCGGCGGCGGGGATCGGTGTCCCCACCCTACAGCACGGCAACGGCCGGCAGGAGCTATCTCCGCGCCGTCAGCTCCGCCCGAGCGATCTCCGCCCCCTTCTCCAGCGCGGTCCGGTTCACGGCCACGAGGTGCTCCCACGCCTTGCCCGCCGTGACCCGCATCGCCTCAACGATGCTGTCGAGCGAGACGACGGGGCGAGCCACTAAGAACGCCCCAAGCATCGCGACGTTGGCGACGCGGGGGTCGCCGAGGGCCTCCGCCACCTCGTTGGCGGGAACCCCCACCACCTCGACCGAGTCCATGTCGGGTGGGGGTTGCGCCAGGGAGGTATTGAGCAGCAAGAGCCCCTGAGGGGTGATGCGGGCCTTGAATCGCTGGAGCGAGGCGGCGTCCATGATCAGGAGCGAGTCGGCCAGCGACACCTCCGGCGACCCAATGCGGTGAGAGGACACAATGACCGTGCAGTGTACGGGGCCACCCCGCATCTCTGGACCGTAAGAGGGCGCCCAGACGACCTCACGTCCCTCCGCCAGCGCGGCCGTCGCCAGCAGCTTGCCGGCGAGGACCACGCCCTGGCCCCCAAAGCCCGCTATGAGGAGCCGGTGGTAGACGTCTCGGCCGGTCACGTGTCTTCTCTCAGCCCTTCCGCGACGACGAATTCCTTGAGCGGATAATACGGCACCATATTGTTCTCGAGCCACTCCAGGGCCTTCTGGGGCGGCATGCCCCAGCGCGTGGGACAGGTGGAGAGCACTTCGACCATGGAGAACCCGAGGCCGTCGAGTTGGGCCTTGAATGCCTTGCGGAACGATTGCTTTGCACGCCGCACCTGACGGGGGTCGGTGAGGGTCACGCGGGCGAGATAGGCGGGGCCCTCGAGGCTGGAGAGCATCTCGCAGACGCGAATGGGGTTGCCGGCGAGCTTCGGATCGCGGCCGAAGGGGGTGGTGCTCGTCTTCATGCCCGGAAGCGTGGTGGGTGCCATCTGGCCGCCCGTCATGCCGTAGACGGCGTTGTTGATGAAGATGACGCTGATGTTCTCGCCCCGCGCGGCGGCGTGGACGGTCTCGGCGAGGCCGATGGAGGCGAGGTCGCCGTCCCCCTGGTAGGTGAAGACGAAGAGGTCCGGGCGAACGCGCTTGACGCCGGTGGCGACGGCCGTGGCGCGGCCGTGAGCGGCCTCGATCATATCGCAGGTGAAGTAGCGGTAGGCGAAGACGGAGCAGCCCACGGAGGCGATGCCCACGGTGCGCGGGGCGAGGTCGAACTCATCCATGACCTCGGCAACGAGCCGGTGGGCGATGCCGTGGGTGCAGCCGGGGCAGTAGTGCATGCGAACGGGCTCGAGCGACTGCGGGCGGTCGAAGACGACGGATGGTTGGTTTTGGGCGTGAGTGCTCATTCTGAGCTTCCTGCCGGGAGTTTGGCGATGCTCTCCAGCACATCCTCCGGGGTCATCACGATGCCGCCGGAACGGCCCAGGAGGCGGACGGGACAGCGTCCCTCGACCGCTAGGCGGACGTCCTCGACGAGCTGGCCGAGGCTCAGTTCGACGACGAGGATGGCTTTGACGCGCTCGGCGAGGGCGGCGATTTCGTCGCTGGGAAATGGGTAGAGGCTGATCGGACGGAACAGGCCGGCACGAATTCCGCGCTGGCGGGCATGGTCGATGGCCGTGACTGCGACGCGGGCGGCAGTCCCATAGGCAAGGACGGCATAGTCGGCATCGTCGAGGTTCTCCTCGGCGAAGCGGATCTCGTTCTTGGCGGCCTGGTCGTAGCGCGCCTGGAGGCGCAGGTTCACCTCCTCGAGGTCCGGCTCCTCGATGTAGAGGGAGTTGATGATGTTGCGGGGCCGGCCCTGTGCGCCGTCGGTGGCCCAGGGCTCTCGGGGAAGGGCGGCGGGATCGACGACGTCCTCGGGGATGACGATGGGCTCCATCATCTGGCCGAGGAGCGCGTCGGCGAGGACGAGCGTGGGGGTGCGGTAGCGGTCTGCGATGTCGAAGGCGGCCCGCGTCAGGTCGTAGAATTCCTGGACGGACCATGGCGCGAGGACGAGGGTGCGGTAGTCGCCGTGGCCGCCGCCCTTGACGGCCTGGAAGTAGTCGGCCTGTGCGGGGGCGATGTTGCCGAGACCGGAGCCACCCCGCATGACGTTGACGATGACGCAGGGAAGCTCGGATTCGGCGAGGTAGGAGATTCCCTCCTGCTTGAGGCTGATGCCTGGGCTGGAGGAAGCGGTCATGACGCGGACGCCCGCGGCGGCGGCGCCGTAGACCATGTTGATGGCGGCTGTCTCGCTCTCGGCCTGGAGGAAGACGCCGCCGACCTCCGGCATGTGGGCGGCGAAGTAATCTGGCACCTGATTCTGGGGGGTGATGGGGTAGCCGAAGAAGGCGCGGCAGCCAGCGTCGAGCGCCGCCTGCGCACAGGCTTCGTTTCCTCTCATCAGGCTTCGCTCGCCCCGAGGGATCGACATACTCAGTTTCCGGTCGCTCTCATAGTATCACGAGGTTATCGCGGTGGATGGCTTCGTCGAAGTCGCGGTGCCCCAGCCGCTTGATGATCTCCTTCGATCTGCAGCCCTGAATCCTTCTTAGGTCGAGTGAACCGTAGTTTGTCAGGCCGCGAGCGATCTCCCGCCCGGCGCCGTCGTCGAGGACGAGCACGGCCACCATGTCGCCGGCCTCGAAGTCGCCTTCGACGGCGGCGATTCCGACGGGCAGGAGGCTCTTCCCCTCGTCGACGAGGGCCTGGGCTGCGCCTCGATCGATGACGAGGCGGCCCTTGGGGACAGCGGCGTAGGCGATCCAACGCTTCCGCGAACGCATCTTCGAGAGCTTGGGTGTGAAGATCGTGCCGACTTCCTCACCCGCCATGATGCGCCGGATGACATTGGGCTCGCGCCCGTGGGCGATGACCATGATGACACCAGCGTTCATGGCGACACGAGCCGAGTCTATCTTGGTGCGCATGCCGCCGCGGCCGGCCGGGCCCGCGGTATCTGCCGCTAGCTGCTCCATCTCGGGTGTTATCTCGGTGATGACCGGGATGAGCTGGGCATCGGGGTCGCGGTTTGGGTCGCCGTCGAAGTAGCCGCCCACGTCGGACAGGGAAAGGAGCACGTCAGCGTCGAGCTTGGAGGCGACGACGGCGGCAAGCCGGTCGTTCTCCCCGATCTGGACGCCCAATGCCGAAACGGAGTCGTTCTCGTTGAGCACGGGGATGACTTTGTACTCTGTGAGCAGCGTCGTGAGGGTGTTTCGCAGGTGCAGGTAGCGGCGAAAGTCTGAGAGCTCGGCCTGTGTGAGAAGTACCTGGGCGATGGGCTGACCGTGGCGGGCGAAGATCTCGCGGTAGTGCCACATGAGCTCTATCTGCCCGATAGCGGCGGCCGCCTGGCGCGCGGGCAGGTCGAGGCTCCGGTCTCGAATGTCGAGCTGCTTCCGCCCGGCGCGGATGGCGCCGCTGGTGATGAGCACGACTTCCTTGCCGGCGCGGGTCAGCTCGACGACCTGCTCTGCGAGGTGGGAGAGATGGGCGTCGTCCACATCGCCTTCGTCGGTCGTGACGACGCGAGAGCCGAGCTTGATGACGACGCGGGAAGCCTGAATGAGTTGAGAGCGGGCTGCAATCACAGGCGCGACCTCGAAGCGAATTCTAGCACTTTGGCCACCCAATGTCGAACACGGCCCGCCGAGTGCGACCGCCGGTGGTTGGCTCATCCTTGTCGCCGTATAGAGTGCGGTCTTCGTCGCAGAGGCCGGCGAGCACGACAGGCCCGTCCAGGAAGGAGATCGTATCCGACTGGTCGGGCAGGGCGCTTACTACTCGCCCCTTCGATCAGCAAGACCGGGATGGGAAAACCGGTGCGAATGTGGCATAAGAGAGTGGACACGCCTCTGCGTGCCCCTGGTCCGCGCTGCGTTCGGGTTTCCCGGACGCAGCGCATTTTATGGCCTGCGCCGCCCATGTCCGCCGAATCAGAGCCATCGATCGAGCCAATGAGGGGGGCTCGACCGTCAGAGCCATCGATCGAGCCAGTTGTAGGCCCGCTTGCGCATTTCGTCGGTGAACTCGTGTCCTTGGGGCGAGAGGAAGAGGTCGAGCTTGTCCGGGGCGCCGAGACGCCGATACAGCATGCGCGCCCGGTCGGCGACCTCCTTGGCACCGCCGACGGGGAAGCCGGCATCCTTTTCCCCAGCGAGGATGAGGAAGGGACGGGGGGCGATCATGGAGACGATTTCGGAGACATCGCCCCACTTGAGGATGCCCGGCACGTAGAAGCCGTAGTTGTGGTACTTCTCGGCCGCCAAGACGGCGGCGTAAGTCGTGGTCCCGCAGCTCGCGGCGCCGGCCGCGATACGCGGCTCCAGCGCCATCGAGAACCACGTCTCGACGCCGCCGAGGGAATGCCCCATCATGCCGATGCGGGTCGGGTCCACCTCTTGGCGGGAGGCGAGGTAGGCGACGGCGCGCATCACGTCCCAGATCATCTTCCCTTGAAGGGTGAAGCCCTTGAGGAGGAGCTCGTGGGCGAGGAATCGCTCGTATTCGGCGCCGGAGAGGGAGGGGTGGGAGCGCTCTTCGAAGCCGATGGTGTCGGGCGCGAGGACGATGTAGCCGCGTGCGCAGAGCTCGGCGGCATAGGCTTGCTGTGGGTTGCCGGCCCACCCGACGACCTCGCTCTTTCCGAGGTCGTACTGCCCGGCGTGCTGGTGGTGGCAGATGACGGCTGGGAGGGGCGGCGTACGGCGGCGGGGGATGAGCAGGAGGGCGGGGACGACGTCGCCCGGCTCTGTTTCATAGCTCACCCACTCGACGATGCGATCTGACTCTTCTTTCCGGCGCAGGAGGCGGGCGTCGAGTGGTTCCTTGGGCGGAAATCCGCCCAGGAGCCGGGTGAGCTGGCGTTGTTTTGACCGAAGCCAGCCGGCGTGTTTGCCGACGGCGGGGAATGCCAGGGGACCTGCGTCGGCATCGGCGGTGCGCTTCACGGTCAGCCCTCCGGGAATTTGATGTCGTTGAACGGAGTGGCCCGCAGGCGGAACGCTTTGGCGACGGCCGGGTGAACGACACGTCCGAGGGCCACGTTGAGTCCTTTCGCGAGCGCTGGATTGGTTCTGAGCGCGGTGGCGATTCCCTTGTCGGCGATCTCCAGTGCCCCGGGCAAGGTAGCGTTGGCGAGGGCGTGGGTGGCGCTTCTGGGGACGGCCGCGGGGATATTGGGGACGGCGTAGTGGATGACGCCATGCCGGACGTAGGTGGGGTCGGAATGGCTGGTCGCCCGCGTCGTCTCGATACAGCCGCCCTGATCGACGGCGACGTCGACGAGGGCGGCCCCGCTCTTCATGAGGCGCACCATTTGGCGAGTGACGACTTTGGGAGCCGGGGCTCCGGGAACGAGCACGGCCCCGATGAGGAGATCGGCATAGCCGGCGGCCCGCTCGACGGAGTAGGCGTTGGCGTAGACGGTGATGACTCTGCCGCCCAGGACGTCGTCGAGGTACTTCAGGCGGTCGTGGTTGATGTCGAGAATGGTGACGTGGGCGCCCATTCCCGACGCCACCTTGGCGGCGTTGGCCCCCACGACGCCGCAGCCGACGATGACGACCTCGGCGGGGGGGACGCCGGGGACGCCGCCCAGGAGAGTGCCGCGGCCGCCGCTCTCAGCCTCCAGTAATCGAGCGCCGATCTGGACGGACATCTTGCCCGCGATCTCGCTCATCGGCACCAGGAGGGGCAGGGATCCATCATCGGTCTGGACGGTCTCGTAGCCGAGGGCCGTGACTTCCCGCTCCAACAGGGCCTGCAGGAGCTGGCTAGAGGAGGCGAGATGCAGGTATGTGAAGAGAATCTGGCCGGGACGCAGGAGGGGATACTCGGCAGGGAGAGGCTCTTTGACCTTCAGGATCATGTCGGCGCGGGCATACAGGGCGGCTGCATTCCGAAGGATACGGGCGCCGGCCTGGCGGAACTCCCTGTCGGGGATGCGGCTGCCTTCGCCGGCCCCGGCCTCGAGCATGACGGTGTGGCCGCGCTCTCGGAAGGCGCGGACGCCGGCCGGGTTGGTGGCAACGCGGGCCTCTCCGTCCTTGATCTCTCGCGGGATGCCTATGACCATATGTGGGCCTCTCGCCTCAGTGTGATGTGGGATTCTCCGGACCGGGAGCGCATCCCTTGACAGCGCTTGTCCCAGGTTGCGGCCAAGCGTCCCTTGCGCGAACGAGGAGAGGGGGCCTATAATGTGCGACTGATGGGGGGGGCGCGACGCACGCGGCAGTACGGTGTCTAATAGTTGGTTGTGTGCGTTTGGGCGATTAGACCGCTATCTGAGGACGTGGCATATTCTGGTGGCTGCATGGCGCCGTCGGCGGATGCAGCCCACCAATCGAGACGTTCGCTGTGAACCGGTCTCAGCGGCTCGTTGCGCGGGGAAGGAGGTGAGTGCTGAAGGCGCAGGGCCGGACCGGGACAGCAAACCAAATGCTGCGACCGACGAACGCGAGGGAATTGCACGGCGAGGTAACATGGTAGCTCGTGGCAAGCCCCTGCGGTCGCGGTCCTGCACCATCATTACAGTAAGAGTGATTGAAGGAGGACGATATGCGTAAAGTAGGGTACATCGTGAGTGCCCTCCTGCTTCTTGCGGTTGCGCTGGGACCGGCCTTTGCGCAGCAGCCTTTCTCGGATGTCCCGACGAGTCACTGGGCGTACAACGCGGTCAACTCACTGGCCGAGCAGGGACTTCTGGAAGGCTACCCGGACGGAGCATTCAAGGGCAAGCAGTCCTTGACCCGTTACGAGTTTGCGCAGGCAATCGCGCGCATGATGGACCGCATGGAGCAGATGGGCGGCATTCCGGGACCGCCGGGACCCCCTGGACCTCCGGGTCCGGGTGTCGGCGCGGGCTTGACGCCCGAGCAGCAGGCCATGCTGGACAAGCTGGCCAAGGAGTTCGGGCCCGAGCTGAAGGCGCTGCGCTCCGACCTGGATGCGCTGACTCAGCGCGTTGAGGATCTGGAGGCACGGCCGGAGCCGGAGCTGCCCAAGATCAACGTCAGCGGGACGATGAGCTGGCGCGCCGGGCTGTACGGGACCGATTTTGGCACGGAGGACGTAGCCACGACCGGGTACCCGTGGTTTGAAGAGCTGATGATCGACGAGAGCGGAGTCGCTGCGCCGTATGGCGGTATCAACGTGGCGGGACTCGGGAGCATCCCGATCACCGACGCGCTGAAGGATGCCTATAAGGCGAGCGACTTCATGAGCCTGAAGACCAAGGTCAACCTGTCTGGGGATCTGACCGAAACCGTCGGGGTCAACGTGACCCTGCTGGCCGGCCCGGAGGCCAACCGGATCAACAGCCCGGCTTCGTACGGACTGTTCGGTTCGCCGGTTTTCTTCTCCGGCAACGGCCTGATGGACTCAGTGGCGGTCGACGAGGCCTGGGTGAAGTGGCAGACGAACTTCATCACCCCGGTGGATGTCGTCGTCGGCAAGCAGTACTTCGACCGCGGCCTGGGCCTGCTGGTTGACAATGACCAGGAGGCGGTCAAGGCATTGCGCGTCGATTGGTCGACGGGCACGCTGTCCTGGGGCGCCATCTGGGGCATGCTCGATCGCGAGCAGTTCTGGGCGGCGACCGCGGGTGTAGCCGGTCTGCCGGCACTGGACGCGATGGACATGTATGCGCCTGCGGGCATCGTCGATCCAGAGACGAGCGGCCAGGACAACTACAACATCTACACGTTGGGCTGGGCGATCACGGATAGCTGGAACCTAGGCGGGACATGGCTCCACAGCGGCTTCAATGAGGAGCAGGGCTGGAGCGTGGACCTGGCCGGAAAGGCCTGGGGTCTGGACCTATACGGCGAGTATGCTCAGATGATGGACTGGCCGACAGGTCAGGACTTCAACGACATGAACGGCGACGGTGTCGAGGATGCGGACGAGGTTTCGCTGGACGACTCGGACACGGCCTGGCTGGCCGGTGTGAAGTGGAACAGCGACTTCGTCAACATCACCGGCGAGTACGGCGAGGTTGACGCCGGCTATGCGTTCGCGCTGACCGGCGGCGGCTGGAGCCCCTTGAGCCCGATGCTGAGTGCTGCGGGCATGTACACCGACTACTTCAACCTTCCGCTGTCGGCGCTGCATCCGAACGCGGCGGTTGACCCGCACGACATCAACTGGATTGACCGGCCGCTGTTCCTTGACCCGACGAACATCGCTCGGGGCTGGCACGTGAACGTGACGTTCCCGCAGCTACTCGGCGAAGGGACGCCTCTGAGCGTGTCGTACATGAGCGGCGATGGCTACGACCCGGCCTACTTGGGTTGGCTGGTAGCCGGCGGCTCCAACAGCGGCGTTGTGGAGCCGGACAAGTGGCGGGACGCCGACCCGATCTGGGTCGTCAAGCTGTCTCGTCAGTTCTCGGAGAACGTCAGCGGCAACATCCTCTACGGTCGCCGCGAGGTGGACAACATAATGTCGCCTCAGACAGTGCCGATCACCACCATCGATGACGTTGATCTCTATGCGGAGAGCGATCCCATCCAGGTGATCCGCGCCGAGGTCTGCGTGGCGTTCTAGCACGCGGGCTTATCGGAAGGACTGTCCCAGCCCCCCGACTTCGGTCGGGGGGCTTACTTTTCGTACATTTCCGAGGTTTCAGTTGAGTGTGTTCCGTGGTAGAATAGGAGGGACGGACGGGATTTTCGCCTGCTGCCTGGTGTCTAGAGGCAGCTAGAGGGAGGCAGGTACCATGTTCTGGTCAGGGACTCGAGCAGTCCGAAGCAGTTTGTTGGGCGTGCTGCTGGTGTCGTGCCTCACCGTTTCGTCCCCCGCGCTTGCCGGCGGGCGTGGAGCCGCGCGGCGGCAGCGCGCCGAGGGCAAGGAAGAGTCGGCCGAACGGGTCAAGGCGCCTCCGCAGGCGAAGGCGGACCGGGCGGAGAAGGGGCGGCCGGCCGGCGATGAAGCCGCGACGCGGGTGGATGCGCGAGGCGGCCGGAGCGTCCGGCCCGAGCCATTGGTGAGGGCTCGCCCGCAGCAGCCCGAGCGCAGCTACTCCCCTGCTCCCTACGGGCAGGGTACACGTCCGACCCCCGTCAGCGAAGGACCGGATTCCCGCGTGTCGCCGAGGCAGGCAGATCGCGGTTGGCCTGGGGACCGCGGCCGAGAGCGGGAGGGGGCGACTCCGTATCGCCTGTACGCACCGCCGAACGAGCGACAGACGCCCGCTGTTCCAAAGCAGGTATACAGGCCGAATCCTGTGACCGCGCCGGGATACGAGCGGAATGTGAAGCCGGAGCCACCTGCTGCGACCACGGACCGACAGAGAGTTCAGCCGTGGGGAGCGGCGCCCGAGCGGGGCCCAGACCGCGCCGGCGAAGATTCGCCCAAACTGGATCGAGAGAGGGAGCGGGAGCGCGATCGCGCCGGGAACGGGCGCAGCAATCCCAGAACCTCCGAGCCGCCGGTCGCCCGAGCGGGCGAGCGCGCCTTCAAGGTTCCGGAGGCGACCTT
>Ga0307377_10007531_pt1 | contig 11205 bp, 10 predicted proteins | sample TR3MG_FD_202535 | JGI IMG/M metagenome (GOLD analysis project Ga0307377, IMG submission 202535) | Soil microbial communities from Risofladan, Vaasa, Finland - TR-3 | ecosystem: Environmental > Terrestrial > Soil > Coastal area > Acid sulfate soil | place: Finland: Risofladan, Vaasa | collected... | reverse complement strand
CGCCGCCGAGCGGCGCGGTCGCGGGCCAAGCTCGAATCCGCCCGCCCCGAACACCGCCAACGACCACGCCAAACCACGCCCCTTTGCCTTCCGCCCCCTCTGATCAGAGGTGGTTGATCGATGCTCTGACCCGAGCCCCCAGCGCATCGAACTCATCTAGCGTCAGCTCGAGTTCAGCCAGCGCCCATCCGGCCGCGCGTGCCCATTCCGGACAAGCGGCGCCAACGGCTGCGCAGTAGAGTTGCTCCGCAGCGAACCCGGTGGCGATCAATGACAATGCACCCGCCTCGGCCTGTGCGAGAGTGTCGCCCGGGTGCGGCACGTCGTGGTGGTGCAGGATGGCGAAGCATACCGACTCCGGCAAATGCCAGCTGCGTGCGAGCTGCGCACCAATGCGTGCGTGATTCGTCGGGTAGCGCTCGTTTTCCACCTCAAGCGCCGGCTCGCCGGGCGTGAGCGCAGACCCGTCGAAAATATCCGCATAGATGGGAAATTTCTGCAGCATCACCGGCATGCCGCAATCGCGGAACAATCCGTAAGTGCAGGCGATGCCGCTATCGCCGCGCCACGTCTCGCGGCACACCAGGGCGGATATCAGCGACGTCGCCATCGACGCCTTCCAATAGGCTTCCATGCCGGGTCCGGCCGTTCCGGAAAACGCCTGCCGCAAGAGCAACCCCGTAACCAGATTGGTCACCGTGTTCAGACCCAGCAGCGCCAGCGCTTGCTGTACCGAGACCGCCTTGGTGCGCAAGCCGTAGAACGGCGAATTCGCGAACTTCAACACCGCCGACGCGAGCGCCACATCGCCGCCTACCAGCTGGCCGACGCGGCGAAAATCGGGTTCTTCGGCGCGCGTCTCACGCAGCAATTTTGTCAAAATTGCGGGACACGGCGGAATTCCGATCTCTTTGACGATCTCGTCGGCGTTGCGGTCCAGCGCGTCGCTGCCCGCGTTCATAACGTTCATAGATTGGAACCTCCGCGATTATGCGGGCAGAGTAGGCATGTGCCGGCGCTGCGCCGCCTCGTGCCGGCTCTGCCTCTGCAGATAAGATAAGAAACCCCGGTCTGCGCGGAGTATGTGCCGCGCAATCAGGCCGTGAGCAAGGAACTGGAATATTTCGCCCATATTCGCCTCGCCCGCGCGAAACCGTTCGACCAGTCGCACCAAATTCGATGGGCCCTCTTCGGTGGCCCCTGCCCTCATTGGAATGTCTGGGGCCACCCGATTCATTTTTCGCAGCGCGCCCAGCGACCGGCGCATTTCCGCGAGCAGTTCGCAGCCCTCCAGTTCGCACGCATGGACAAGGTGTCTCTGCACGAGCGCGGTTCCCAAGCTTTGCTCACCCGTCATGATTGATCCGCCTGCTTCGCCAATTCGGGGAGCGACTGCTCCTTGGTGTCCGCACTCGCTTCGCCCCGAGGGTCGGGACTGGCACGTTTGTCCTTGCGCCGCAGGAAATCGCCTATGTCCATATCGCTCTTGACGATGTGCTCGACCAGCCAATTCTTGATGAACACGACGGTTTCGGCGCTGGCCCGAGCCGAATCGACTGCAAGCCTTTCGTTGATCGCAAAAATGGATGCGACCAGATCGCTGTGCTGTTTCCGCTGGCCGTCGAGCCGCGGGTAGCCGTTGTCGCTCATCAGCCTCTCTTCATGTTGGAAGTGCCGCTCGGTATAGGCGACGAGGCGATTCAGCAGTTTGGCGGTTTCCCTGCCCGAAGCGTCCCATGCGCACGCATCATGAAACGCATTGATCAATGCGAACAAACCGCGATGTTCGGCGTCGATCTGCGCCACGCCGACCTCGTACTCCTTGCGCCAACTCAGAAATGCCATTGCCGCCACCCCCTGTGCCTGTCAGACCTTCTATGGGTTCGCCGCCCGCGCCGCATGGTGCTTGCCCCGGTTCAGACGCGGACCGCGCGCGCCCCGGACGCATGCAGGCAACGCAGCACGGCAGGCGCGATTTCGGACAGCGGCAGGACCTCGTCGGTCGCGCCAGCGGCGATCGCCTCCTTCGGCATGCCGAACACCACGCAGCTGGCTTCGTCCTGGGCGAAGTTGTAGGCCCCGGCCTGTTTCATCGCGAGCATGCCCTGCGCGCCGTCCTTGCCCATGCCGGTGAGGATCACGCCCACTGCGTTCCTGCCGGCGTGCTCCGCGGCGGAGCCAAACAGCACGTCCACCGACGGCCGATGCCGGTTTACCGGCGCGGCGTCGCTCAATTGCGTCATGTAATTGGCGCCGCTGCGCCGCAGCAGCAGATGCGAGTGCCCCGGTGCGACATAGGCATGGCCGGGCAGCACCCGCTCGCCGTGCTCGGCTTCCTTGACGCTGATGCGGCACAGGCTGTCGAGCCGCGCCGCGAACGATTTGGTAAACACCTCCGGCATGTGCTGGGTGATGAGAATGCCGGGGCAGTCCGGCGGCATGGCCAACAGGAATTCCTTGATCGCTTCGGTGCCACCGGTGGACGCGCCGACGATGATCAGCTTTTCTGTCGAAATGCTGCGGTTGGCAAGCGCCGACAGCGCGTGCGCGGTGCGTGGCACGCCCGCCTGCGGCCGTGGCCGCAGGCGGGCGACCGCAGCGGTGCGGATTTTGTCGGCGATTTCGTTGGCATATTCCTGGATGCCATGGACGATATCGATCTTCGGCTTCGAAACATAATCGATCGCCCCCAGTTCGAGGGCGCGCAGCGTTGCGTCTGAGCCCCTGTCGGTAAGAGAGGAAACCATGACCACCGGCATCGGCCGCAGGCGCATCAGCCGCTCGAGAAAATCGAGGCCGTCCATTTTCGGCATTTCCACGTCGAGCGTCAGCACGTCCGGATTGCGCGAACGGATCATCTCGCGCGCCACCAGCGGGTCCGGCGCCGCCCCGATCGCCTGCATGTCCGGCTGGCTGTTGATGATCTCGGACAGCAGCTTGCGGATCAGCGCGGAATCGTCGATTACAAGGACAGTGATTTTTTTCATGTTTCCTTCCTGTTGTCTGCAGCCTGCCCGCTCATGCCGCGATCGCCGTCTTTGCTTCCTGCGCCTGCACCAGCGCCAGAAACGCGTCTTCCGCGAGCGGCTGGCTGAAGTAATAGCCCTGCATCTCGTCGCAGCCGTGCTCGCGCAGAAAATCCAGTTGCGCCGCGGTCTCCACGCCCTCCGCGACCGCCTTGAGCCGCAGGTTGTGGGTCATATCGATAATGGTGCGGGTGATCGTCGCGTCGTCGCTGTTGCGCGGAATGTCCTTGATGAAGGAACGGTCGATCTTGATATTGTCTATGGGAAAGCGCTTGAGATAACCCAGCGACGAATAGCCGGTGCCGAAATCGTCGATGGCCAGCGCAATGCCCATCGACTTGAGCTGGCGCAGCGTCTTTAGCGCCTGCTCCGGATTGTCCATGACCATGCTCTCGGTGATCTCCAGTTCGAGCAAGCCCGGGGCGAGGCCGCTCGCGTCGAGCACGCGCGCGACGTCGCTCACCAGATTGACCTGGACGAACTGCCGTGCCGACAGGTTAACCGCGATCCGCAGTGGCGGCATGCCCTGGCGCTGCCAGGCGCGATTGCGCTCGCATGCGGCCCTCAGCACCCACGCACCTATCTGTTCGATCAAGCCGGTTTCCTCCGCCAGCGGAATGAATTCGGCTGGCGACACCATGCGGGAGGTGCACTCCCTGCGGTCGGCTGTGCACTTCCTGCGATCGGCTTCCGGCCGCAACCAGCGCACCAGCGCCTCCATGCCCGTGATGCGGCCGCTGGCGATATCGACTTTGGGCTGGTAATGCAGCAGGAACTCGCCCCGCTCGAGCGCGTGCCGTAATCCAGTCTCGAGCGACAGCCGAGCCATAGAATACGCGTTCATTTCGGCGGCGTAGAACTGCGATTTGTTTTTGCCCTGCTCCTTGGCGCGATACATGGCGATATCCGCGTTCTTGAGCAAAGTGATCACGTCGCTGCCGTCCGCGGGATAGGCGCTGATGCCGATGCTTGCGGTGATCTGGTACTCCTGGTCGCCGAGCATGATCACTTCAGCGATCGCCTTCAGCAGCTTGCGCGCGATGCTGCCTACGAGGCGCAATTCGGTGACTTTCTCGATCAGCACGGCAAACTCGTCCCCGCCCAGGCGCGCTACGCTGTCGGCCTCGCGCAAGCTTTCTTTGAGGCGTTCCGCCACCGCCTGCAACACGCGGTCGCCCGCGTCGTGGCCAAGGGTGTCGTTGACGTTCTTGAACCGGTCCAGATCCAGCACCAGCACCGCCAGCCCCTCGTTGAAGCGTTGCGCGTGCACCAGGGAGCGCTGCAGGCGCTGCTGGAACACGGTGCGGTTGGACAGCCCGGTGAGCGCATCGAAATTGGCAAGCGCGACCATGCGCGCCTGGTCGCGCCTGCGCACGCTGATGTCGTTCAGAACTGCCGAATACAGCGGTCTGCCGCGCTGGCTGATGCGGGCGAGCGAGATTTCCAGCGGAAACTCTTCCCCGTTTGCGCGCAGCCCCAAGATTTCCCCGTGCTCGCCCATGCGGACCACACCCGAACTGCCGGCAACGAAGGCAGCCATATAGTCGCGCCAGGCCGCGCGCAGGCGCGGCGGGATGAAGCGCTCGACGTTGCTGCCCATGGCATCGGCCGCAGTGCAGCCAAAAATTGCCTCCGCCGTGGGATTGAACAAAACTACATCGAGTTGCTCGTCGACGACGACGATGGCCTCGGCCGCCATATGTACGATGCCGTGCAAGCGCTCCTCGCTCGCGCGCAGCGCCTCCTCGGCGTCCGCGCGCGCATCGAGCATGTGGTTGAACTGCCGCGCGACCGACGCGACTTCGACCGGCCCGGCAATGCGCGCGCGCGCGGCGAGGTCGCCTTTGGCGATCCTCACGGCTGTGATAGCCAAACCGCGGACCGGCTTGACGATGGTCCCGGCAATCCAATGCGCCAAGGCCAGCGCCAACAGCAAGACGGCAAGGCCGACGACGAAGACCTGATGTCCTCCCCGGGCCTCGGCGGCGATGAGCCATGCGACCAGCCCGGCCGCGGGCAGCACAACCGCGAGCGCCAGAAGGATCAACCGCACGCGGATCGACAGGGAGCGATGTCTGGTCATGGATACTGTGGCTGTGGGTGGCACCGGTCAACCGAACAACTCGACATCGCCCGTCACCTCCTCCTTGACCAGACGCGCGCTGTATTCGATTTCGCGCTGGAAGATCGTATCGTTATGGATATCGCGCAGCTTTTTCACCAGAACCTTGCCGCTTTTGGGGAAATAATAGACTTTGCGCGGAAACACATCGATCAGATCGCGCGCGACGACGCGGATCTTTTCCGTGCCGAGAAAGCGCAGCGCGAATTCGGCGTTGCGCTGCCCGATGTTCATCGTGGTCATGCCCGGCAGCACGTTGCCGCCACCGAACACCTTGGCTTCCAGCAGCGATCGCTGCGCGCCCAAATTGAGCAGACTGTTGATCAGGAGTTCCATGGCATATGCCCCGTAGCGCGCCGACGCGCTCACCGGAGTATCCTGATCGGGGCGCGCGTCCGGCAGCATGAAATGATTCATCCCGCCGATGCCGGAAAGCCTGTCGCGGATGCAGGCGGTGACGCAGGAACCGAGCACGGTGACCAGCACCATGTCGCGCTGGGTGACGTAATACTCCCCCGGCAGGATCTTCGCCGCTTCCAGGTCGAAGTGATTGTCGAAATAGACATTCGGGGCGAGCATGCAGCGGTTCCCCCTCAGCCGCCGAACGCGCGACCGCGGCCGACAGGTTCGTACACGGTCTTTCCGCGCGGCCGGAACAGGTCCGCTGCATGATGAAAGCTCTCCGAATGTCCGGCGAACAGCAGGCCGTCCGGGTGCAGCAGCGGCACAAATCTTTTCAGAATCCCGTACTGCGTCGCCTTGTCGAAATAGATCATCACATTGCGGCAGAAGATCGCGTGGAACGGCCCGCGGATCGGCCAGCCCGATTCGAGCAGATTGAGCGGACGGTAGCTGATCAGGGCCCGCAACTCGTCGCGCACCCGCGCCTGCCCCGTATGCTGTCCCTTGCCGCGCAGGAAAAAGCGCCGGATGCGCTGCTCCGGCATTTTTTCCAGCCGCTCCATCGCATAGACGCCCTGCTGCGCTTTCGCCAGTACGCTGGTATCGATGTCGGTGGCGAGGATGCGCACCGGGGGCGCGAGCGTGCCGAACGCCTCGATCGCCGTCATCGCCATCGAGTACGGCTCCTCGCCCGTGGACGCCGCCGCGCACCACAGCGCGATCCGGCCTGTCCCCCTGTGGCGCTGCAACAGCTCGGCCAGCAATGGGAAGTGATGCTCCTCGCGAAAGAACGCGGTGAGGTTGGTGGTAAGCGAATTGGTGAAGGCTTCCCACTCGGCGGCATCGCCGTTCTCCAGCAGCGGCAGATAGTCCGTGAAGTTGGACAGGCCGAGTGCGCGCAGGCGCCGGCCGAGCCGGCTGTAGACCATCTCGCGCTTGCTCGGGCTGAGCGAGATTCCGGCATGGTTATGAATGAGCTTGCGTATGCGCTCGAAGTCCTCGCCGCTGAATTCGAATTCGCGCTGGTTCTCCGCAGCTGTATCCATCAGTTCTCGTGTATGCATTTCCGACTTCCAGAGCAACAGCGGAATGCCCGCTTGTGGTTCAACGGATGTTACGGTCCCATTTAAACAAGCGTCCCGGTGTGCTATGCGCAGATCAGAATTCTTCCCACTGCTCTTCGTCACCCGTGACAATCCTGGTCTTCCCAGCCGCGGCCTGCGCCTTCGCCCGCCTCGTCGGCAGGCGCGCCACATTGCGCGCGCGATTCGGCCCGCGCCGCTCCGCCGACGGCCGTACCGGCACTTGCTTTCTCGGCGCTGTCACCGTGCTGCGATCGACCGCGGCGGGGACGACAACCTTGCCCACGTCGAATGCGGCCACCGCCTGCGTGAGGTGCTGCGTCTGTTCCTGCATCGACTCGGCGGCCGCCGCAGCTTCCTCGACCAGCGCCGCATTCTGCTGCGTCACCTCGTCCATCTGCGTGATCGCTGTATTCACCTGCTCGATTCCCGCGCTCTGCTCCTGGCTCGCCGCCGTGATCTCGCTCATGATGTCCGTCACCCGCTTCACCGAGACCACGATCTCTTCCATCGTCTTGCCGGCTTCGTCCACCAGCTTGGTTCCGGCACCCACCTTGTCCACCGAGTCCCCGATCAGCGCCTTGATCTCCTTCGCCGCCGCCGCGCTCCTTTGCGCCAGGTTCCTCACCTCGCTCGCCACCACCGCGAAGCCTCGGCCCTGCTCCCCGGCGCGCGCCGCTTCCACCGCGGCGTTGAGCGCCAGGATGTTGGTCTGGAATGCGATCCCGTCGATCACGCCGATGATGTCCACGATCTTCTTCGACGATTCGTTGATCGAGCTCATGGTCTCGACCACCTGGCCCACCACCTCGCCGCCCTTGACCGCGACCGCGCTCGCGCCCAGCGCCAGTTGGTTGGCTTGTCTTGCGTTCTCCGCGTTGTGCTTCACCGTGCTGGTCAGCTCTTCCATCGAGGAGGCCGTCTCCTCCAGGCTCGATGCCTGCTCTTCGGTGCGCTGGGAGAGGTCGGCGTTGCCTGCGACGATCTCGGACGATGCAATGCTGATCGTGCCCGCCGTCTCGTGGATCCGACCGATAATGCCGGCGAGGTTCCGCTGCATCACCGCCATCGCCGCCATGAGGCTGGCACTGTCGCCCGGCGTCACCGCCACGGTGTGCGCAAGATCGCCCGCGGCGATCCGGTTGGCTACCGCGGTCGCGGCAGCCGGCTCCCCGCCCAGCGGCCGGCTCACGAAGCGGCGGATGAAGTAGTAAATCGCGCCCAGCAAAGGCAGGCTCAGGCCGAACGCGATCAAGGAGATGCGCCAGGCGAAACGGCTAAGCTCGGCTTGCGCCTTCTTCAGGCTGACTCGCATGCTAACTGCGCCCAGGACCTCGCCGTCCTTGCCTTGGTGGCATCCGATACAGTTTTTGCCCAGATAATTGTGCGAGGCCCGGACTGGAAAGATTGCGCTGAGATAGCCGTCCTTCTCGTCGACCCTGAAGCTGGGCTTGCCGCCTTTTATCACCGCCGACGCTTCCGGAGGAGGCCTGCTCTCGGACCCCTCACCAGGCCCGAACAAGGCGATTACAGGGGCGCCCCGAAACACCTTGAGTTCACTGATGTTGTTTGAATTCCGGATCTGGTCCAAGAAAACGGCCCGGTCTTTTACCACGCCCGTAATCATCATGCCAGTCAGTCCTGCTAGGGTCATCGTGTCCACGCTCTGCGCAAAATCGCGCGCCTGATCGATGGTAGCGTCGCGCCGCGCCGCATAGGTCAGCATTATCGTTATGGTCCAAGTCACCGCCAGCAGCGCTCCGATGGCGCCCACCAAACGGGCCCACACCGGCAAATTGCCGAAACTCCCGTTGCCCGAGGCCGCCGCACGCGTCGCCGGCTGCAGCGCGCCGGCGCCGATTTCCGCTGCCTCACCCATCACTACCACTCCTTATTCGTATTGGTAGACTTGAATCGCACAATCCTGACCGCGCATGGCCGCTCGTTGCATTGCAACTACGGACGCGGTCGACTTTTGCCTAGAATTTTTCCCAGGGCTCCTCGCCGCCACCGGCGGCCGCTGCCTTGATGCGCGGCGTCGCAGACGTGGCCTTCGCCCGCCCCGTCGGCAGGCGCGCCACATTGCGCGCGCGATCCGGGCTGCGCCGCTCCGTCGGCGGCCGTCCCGGCGTCGCGTCCTTTGCCCGCGCTTGCGTCGCGCCGCCGGTCGTCGCGCCTGCCGCAGCAGCACCACCCAGATCGAATGCGGCCACCGCCTGCTTGAGGTGCTGCGTCTGCTCCTGCATCGACTCGGCGGCTGCAGCAGCTTGTTCCACCAGCGCCGCATTCTGCTGCGTCACCTCATCCATCTGCGTGATCGCCTGGTTCACCTGCTCGATCCCCGCGCTCTGCTCCTGGCTCGCCGCCGTGATCTCGCTCATGATGTCCGTCACCCGCTTCACCGAGGCCACGATCTCTTCCATCGTCTTGCCGGCTTCGTCCACCAGCTTGGTGCCGGCACCGACCTTGTCCACCGAGTCCCCGATCAGCGTCTTGATCTCCTTCGCCGCCGCCGCGCTCCTTTGCGCAAGGTTCCTCACCTCGCTCGCCACCACCGCGAAGCCCCGGCCCTGCTCGCCTGCCCTGGCCGCTTCCACCGCGGCGTTCAAGGCAAGGATGTTGGTCTGGAACGCGATCCCGTCGATCACGCCGATGATGTCCACGATCTTCTTCGACGATTCGTTGATCGAGCTCATGGTCTCGACCACCTGGCCCACCACCTCGCCGCCCTTGACCGCGACCGCGCTGGCGCCGATGGCGAGTTGATTCGCCTGCGTCGCGTTCTCCGCGTTCTGCTTCACCGTCGAGCTCAGCTCTTCCATGCTCGAAGCGGTTTCTTCGAGCGAGGAAGCCTGCTCCTCGGTACGCTGGCTCAAGTCCGCATTGCCTGCGGCGATCTCGGCCGACGCCGTCGTGATAGCCTCCGCCGTATCGTGGATCTGTCCGACGATATCGGCCAGGTTCTGCTGCATTCGCGCCATCGCCGCCATGAGGCTCGCGCTGTCACCCTCCCTCGCCACGATATCGTGTGCCAAGTCACCCGCGGCGATCCGATTTGCCACGGCCGTCGCCGCAGCCGGCTCCCCGCCCAGCGGCCGGCTCACGAAGCGGCGGATGAAGTAGTAAATCGCGCCCAGCAAAGGCAGGCTCAGGCCGAACGCGATCAACGAGATGCGCCAGGCAAAACCGCTCAGCTCGGCCTGCGCCTTCTTCAGGCTGACCTGCATGCTGATTGCGCCGAGCACGTCGCCTTCGGCGCCCTGATGGCAGCCCATGCAATCCTTGCCCAGATAACTGTGGGAGTTCAGGACTGGGAAGATCGCGCTCAGGTAACCCCCCTTCTCGTTGACGCTGAAGCTCGGCTTGCCGCTGTTCATCACCGCCATTTCTGCGGCGCTGGGGTCGCCCTCCGATGCATCCCCGGCACCGTACTGGGTGATGACGCTGCCGGTCCGAACGACTCTCAGGTTCTTGATATTGTTCGTTTCGCGCACCTGGTCGAGGAACACGGCACGCTGTTTCGACACGCCGGTGATCATCATGCCGGTCAGGGTCGCAGTAACCATCTGGTTCGCGCTCTCGGCAAAATCGCGCGCCTCACTAATGGTGGCGTCGCGCCGCTCCGCATAGGTCAGAACGATCGTTATTGTCCAGGTTACGGCCAGCAACACCCCGATTGCGACCACCAAGCGCGCCCACACCGGCAGATTGCCGAAACTCCCGCGACCCGAGGGCGGCGCGTTCATCGCCGGGCGCAACGCGCCCGCACCGATTTCAGCTGCCTGACTCATGATTACCGTTCCTTTATTAACATTCGTGAAATTGAATCGCGCGATCCTTGCCGAGCATCGCCGCACGCCGCGTTTCGCCTACGCCCGCGGCGTGGCTCTGCCTCGAATCCTTCCCGGTTGAATCGTCCCGCATCCGCCGTGCCATACCGAATTCACTGTTACTGTCCTTCCTGCATCGTCCATAACACGAACACGAAACGGAAACGCTGCTCAGCTAAAATTCCGCCCATTCACCTTCCGCGCCGACTGCTTTGGCGCGCGGCACCCTGGCGCCCGGCGTCAGGCTGTTCGCTTCCGTTCTTGGGGCAAAACGCTTTTACGCCGCGAGCGGCGTCACACTAGCGACCTGCGCCACCGCAGGACTGCGCACATTCTCCGCCACCACCGCACCGTCCTTTGGCTGCGCACCATGCTTCAGCCTGAATACGCTCACCGCCTGCGCGAGATTCCCCGCCTGCTGCTGCATCGACTCGGCGGCCGCCGCGGCTTCCTCCACCAAGGCCGCGTTCTGCTGCGTCACCTCGTCCATCTGCGTGATCGCCTGGTTCACCTGCTAGATGCCGCTGGATTGCTCCTGGCTCGCCGCCGTGATCTCGCTCATGATGTCCGTCACCCGCTTCACCGAGCTCACGATCTCTTCCATCGTCTTGCCGGCTTCGTCCACCAGCTTGGTCCCCGCGCCCACCTTGTCCACCGAGTCCCCGATCAGCGTCTTGATCTCCTTCGCCGCCGCCGCGCTCCTTTGCGCCAGGTTCCTCACCTCGCTCGCCACCACCGCGAAG
>Ga0307377_10007529_pt1 | contig 11206 bp, 9 predicted proteins | sample TR3MG_FD_202535 | JGI IMG/M metagenome (GOLD analysis project Ga0307377, IMG submission 202535) | Soil microbial communities from Risofladan, Vaasa, Finland - TR-3 | ecosystem: Environmental > Terrestrial > Soil > Coastal area > Acid sulfate soil | place: Finland: Risofladan, Vaasa | collected... | reverse complement strand
TGACCCAAATCCATTAAGGCTCGCTCAAGCATCACGTGAACATTGGCATACGTTTGATTCATTGGGTACAGAAGGAGATGGGATTGATTTTGGGTTTCTCCGCTGAAAAATCTCGAGAGCAGCGGATTGAGGTTTTCCACAACATGTGCCGTATCCATTGAGATATCCCCACCAACGTCAGCCCCCCAATTTTTAAATAGATATTCATTGGCATTTCTGAATGCGCCGTAATGGATTTGGGTCACCATTCCCCTTTCCTGGTTCATCTCGCAGAATCTATGCATCATATAGGAGATGAACTCACGTGTTTCAATGGACCTGATACCGTATCTTTCCTTTTTACTATACGCCTCATGGAAGATTTCTGCCGCCCTGTTCTCTGTCACGTCTAACCCGTACGGCTCGAGCAATCCATGGTCGCTGGCCCTTGCTCCCCGTTCGGCAAAGTATTCATGCCTCTTTCTCAGGGCCTCGACAAGGCCCTTGAGTGTCGTATCCTTGCCGGTCAATTGACAGATCCCTTCGACCTTTGACCGCCAATCATCGCTGAAGATATTGCAATAGGCATCTGGCCTGAAGGTTGGCAAGAACGTGATTCCATGTATCTTCTCTGCCATTTCATGATAGCGCAGGTCGTCTGATGGGTCATCGGTGGTAAAGATAATACGTGCGCGAATCCGCCTCAGTATAGCCTGTGGCAGCATCGCCTTTTCCTGTAAGCGCTTATTGGCTGCCTCCCAGATTACATCGCCTGTATCTCCATTCAGTAACAATTCAATACCGAACATCCTCCGCAAATCAAGATGCAGCCATTGATGAACATGATTACCTTCAAGCTCAGGGAAGACCCTGCTGAGGGCCATCCATTTATCGTAATCGGAAATCTCATTGTCCCGAGCAAGGGCCTGGGAAAATCCGTGGTGCTTTGCCGCGAGCTGGATAATATAGTGATCATTGTTCGCGTATTGTTCGCTGGGCTCAAGCACTTCAGCTCTCCAGATATTGGGGAAGGGACGATTTTCGATAATCTGCCTTAAATTATGATGTGTATGCGTATCAACTATGCCAACCTCCTCTCTCAAGGGAATTGCAACGTCATGATACAAGCCTATTGCCTCTTTTGTATCCAAGAGCCAATTCTCGCCAAGGAACGTTTCCTCCTCTGCCATTTCCTGTCCCTCCCAAAAAGACGAGGTGTGTCTTACATTAAAACCTTGTAGTTACCTCCCAGGTTACCGACGAGCATGGTGTTATCTAAACCTGGCACTAAAAAACCTCCTCAGTGGACCTATCGAAAAGGTGCATTTGGTTCATGTCAACCAAGAATTCTATCTCTGCATGTGGTTTGGCAAGGGTTTGGGGATCAACCATTGCCGTAATCTGGGTCGATCCGCAGGAAGCAAGGAGGATCACCTCTGAACCCACCGGTTCAACAACCTCAACGGTTGCCCGCAATAGTTCTCCACCTGGAAATGGACCCCTTATCTCCTTATCAAAGATATGTTGTGGCCGGATCCCAAGAATGGCTTCCTGATCCTTTGTCTTGAGATATCGGTTCCTGAGACTGCTGGGAACGGCCATCTTAAAATTTTCACCTTCGACACAAAGAGCCCCCTTCCGCTCCGTCACGCGAACATCAAAAAAATTCATGGCCGGGCTTCCAATAAACCCTGCCACGAAGATATTCTTGGGGTTGTTATATACCTCAAGTGGGGTTCCTGTCTGCATAATGATCCCATCTTTCATGACGACAATTCTTTCGGCGAGTGTCATAGCCTCTATCTGATCATGGGTGACATAGACAATAGTGGTTTCCAGTTGTTCATGGAGTTTTGCCAGTTCCCCTCGCATCTGGACCCGCAGCTTGGCATCCAGGTTGCTCAGGGGTTCGTCAAAGAGGAAAACCCTTGGCTTTCGCACAATGGCACGTCCCATAGCTACCCGTTGACGTTGACCCCCTGATAACTCCTTAGGCTTCCTTCCCAGCAACTCCTCGATCCCCAAGATTCGGGCCCCTTCCCTTACCCGTGTGTCGATCTCCTCTTTGCGAAATTTTCTGAGCCGAAGACCGAAGGACATATTTTTGTACACGCTCATGTGGGGATAGAGCGCGTAGTTTTGGAAGACCATTGCGATATCCCTCTCTTTGGGAGGAATATCATTGACCTTCACATCCCCGATATAAAGATCTCCCTCGGTCAACTCCTCTAAACCTGCAATCATCCGAAGCGTGGTTGTCTTACCGCATCCCGAAGGCCCAACCAATGCAAGAAACTCCTTGTCTTTTACCGTTAGGTTGATCCTATCGACCGCCGTGATCTTTCCAAACCTTTTCGTTACATCCCTCAATTCTATCTCGGCCACAAAGATACCTCCTTGAATATTACTTTATAGCTCCATGAAAGAGTTTGCTCAACTTTCTTTTCCCGTCTAGCAAACAAGCACAAGCTCAGTCCTTGTTCTATCTCTCACTACTAAATCAAAGCCTCTGTTGTCGAACGAAATCTAATCTGCTATGGCAGGAAAGAGTCAATCAGACCATACATTCTCCCAAATTCACTGAATCTAGGCAAAGCGATGCTTAATCTTGAATCAAAAGGGCCCTTTCGAGCTCTCCCCTATGCCCTTTTCTTGCGTCTATCATTTTTAAGCCGGGAATGGAACCCCAAACTCCTCACCCAATTGGCGTAAGATGGCAGCGTCTTGTTCTCTGATGGGACATCCCTCCTTCTCTCTTTGAATCTTTGTTCGCAATTCAGGCTCACCTGGTATCAGAATTTCATCAACTCCATGCATTTTTGGTTGGCTCTTCAAGTCAGCGAATAGTTCATCCATACGCTTTTTAAATTCCTCCATAGGGCAGAAAGCCGAAATGTCTATTGCCTGAACATAATGACCCATGAAGGCCTTATTATCCCAATCATCAAATTTGCGAACGATATGGGCACCGTAAGGCATCCCCGTGAACCGGCTCGAAAGGATTTCGATCATCAGGCCAACTGCATACCCCTTGGCTCCACTCATCGGCACCACCGCGTATGCCTTGGTGGCATCGGTCACCGGTTTCCCCTCACGGTCCACCGCCCAATTCGGCGGAATCGTTTTCCCCGCCTCTGCCGCCGCCCGCACTTTACCGAAAGCCACTTCGCTGGTGGCCATATCCATGCAAAACCAAGGATAGGTTCCAGCAGGGATACAGCAGCATATGGGATTGGTGCCGAGAAATTTTTCCTTCCCTCCAAAGGGAATCACATCACACTCCCCATCCGACATGACTAACCCGATGCAATCTTGTTTCGCACAGTATTCTGCGTAGTAGGCAGCCGCTCCGAAATGATTGGAATTTTTCACTGCAACAATACCAATACCAGCTTCCTGAGCAAGCCCCACAGCTTTTCGAGCAGCCTCGAGGGTCGATACCTGACCCAGGGAGAAATCCGCATCCAAAATTCCCACCCCTGCTCTCCTTCTCTCAAAGGAGAATTGGGGGGTTGGATTAATTAAACCCTGCTTCAATCGTCGCACGTACAGGTTGCTAAGATAGATACCATGGGTATCAATGCCTCTGAGGTTGGACTCCACCAGGATCTCTGCAACTGTTTTTGCATCCTCCTTGGGTACCCTCACTTTCTGAAGCACTCCCTCGCCAAAGGCTCTCAATTTCTCAGCAGAAATCAAATAGTTCGCCATCACAAATCCCCCTTCTATGGGTTCATAATGAATGCTAATAATTTGGGCGAAATAATACTGTTTTTGACATTCGCGTAAACCTTCCTTGCCTCTCATGTTATTCTCTGTGGAAAAGCCTTTCCCCCTTTACCCACGAGGTAGTGGTGAGAACTGAGAGAATTTCTCTTTAGCAGGGTACAATCTTCTAACCGTCCATACGAGCCTACCAATAAAAAAATATGTGTGTAGCTGATTTCATGAAGAAACCAAGAATGTTGCTTGAAGCCAGGTACAAACGTCTAGATAAGGAGATGCTGTCCCTGAAGGACGGCATGAATCTTATGCCAGAGGCACAATCAATACTGATTATTGCTGAAATTTCACTAAAAAACACTATAATAGTTTAGCAACGTTCAAAAGTTGTGGCAAGAAGAATTATAAGGATTTTTCATATCTTTCTGGAATAATATGGAACTAAAGCTCACACCATAACGATACTCACTACATAATCCAAGACCATCCCTATCTAGTGTAGCCTCTGCCTACTCAAACTCCTATGAGGAATGCTTTGAGTCACTGAGAAGATAGGGCTTTTTAGCTTCTCTCGTTCCCATACCCTCCGCCATACTCTTGGCTGATTCTGTCTTAGCTTGTCTTGCGGCATTCAGGAAGAATTTAGAAAAGGCTAATCAAATTTCATAATTAGGTGGCACTTCGAGGTCAGGGTCAGAAATTGCTCGGCCTTTTTCGTCAGAATGTCTATATGTTGTATACTCTGTGTTCGACTTTTGATTCAATGCTACTGCTATAAATAGAAAGTCTCCCATAAGTCCCCTGTCTTATGATTACTATACGTAACATGAACAGGCGGGGTGCATACTTCTAACTGTTATACGTAGATTCGTTTAATGCCAATGCATACACTATTTCATACGCTAATCTTGATCGCTCCTAATTGAGGAATTTAAAAATCAACCAAAATATCGCCTGGTCCGCCCTGAAGTCTAAATTGCAGATATCTTGCCACTGTACGTAATAAAACGATGATTGACTGAAGCTCCATTTGAGGTCATCATCTACCTGTTTTTTCTACGAAAACGAGAAAGGAGGTAGTGATGAACCTAGAATATGTTTCTGTAGAAAACAGCAAGTATCATCGTAAATATTGCCCACCCGGTCTTGACAAATCAACGGCTTCCCTCACCTATCCGCCACCATTACGTCAAGCCGAAGCCGATGAACCCAGGGTAGCTAATCCAGAAATTGATCGTGTCCTTCAAAGGTTATCCGATAAGGGGCTTGGTGGAGAAACTCATGTCATACAGTATCTGCTCTATCTCCATCGGAGAAATTGCCGTCCCAATACGATCCGAAGCAACGGCAGCACGATTATCCTTTTTCTTACCTTCCTCACCTTCATCGGCAGAAACCATCTGGAGAGCATTACCCGAGAGGATTTCAGTGCGTTCATTGAGCGCGAGCAGGACCGTGAAAAGCGCCCTTAAATTATTAAGAAGCTTTTACTATACATGACGCATTAAGTAATTGCACATAACTGTGCAAGGTTTTCATTTGGAGATGCCCATTCAATAATTTTAGAAAATACAGCTTGGCGTAAATCCTCAAGTTGCTCAAAATATTGATTGTGAGTGCAAAGCCTACGAAGCAATTTCCATACACGCTCAATATGGTTCAATTCCGGGCTATATGGAGGCAAGAAGCCCAGGCTAAAATTCTCTGAATGTTTCTCAAGCCAACTGGAAAGCGCTTTAGCATGATGAAACCTGGCATTATCAAGGACAACAACCATGGTTTTTCCAAATTCCCGGTGTTTAACTAATTCTGAAAAAAACGCCTCAATTGTTTGCGCGTTAAATTTATCTTCTTCACACGCGACTAACGTTCCATCGTCTGCCTTCACCGCGCCAATAATGCCAACCTTTTTTCGCGTAGACGCATGCCGTACAATTGGGTCTTTTTCATCTTTTGGGAACCATGCTGCTAAACGCGAGCCATGCTGCTGGAAATGGCATTCATCCATAAACCACACATCTATTTCATCATTTGTTGCCAGTTCCTTCAGTTTTTTTATATGCCTCTTGGGCTTCTTTATCTGCTTTGGCAATCACAGGTCGAGGCTTTCGACGACGAAAGCCCAATTCGTGAAAGAGGGTCTGGCACCGACGCACTTTCAACTCAACATTAAATTTTTGTTTCAGGTGATAACTCAGCAGTTTGCCATCCCACAGGTTCTGCGAATACTCAAATTCACGAGGAGGACGTCGCAGATCCTGTGCAAGAATCTCCTTGTATTCCTCGGAAAGACAAGATCGTCTTCCAGGTCGCGCAGCATCACGCAAACCCTCTACTCCGTCTTCGTTAAAACGTTTTGCCCAATACTGGACCGTTCTCAGGCCATCGCTGAAAAGCGCAGCAACTTCCGCGCATGTTTTACCTTCACAGATCAACAAAACACAATGAAGACGATGTTGAAATCGAGCTTTATCAGTTCGTTGAATTTCGGCCTGAATAATTGCTTTAGCTTCGCCAGCGTTATGAATTGTAATTCGTTTCATAGTAGGCCCTCCTTTCTGGGTCTACTATGAACTATTCTTATATTAATCGCAAGTTAAAAAAGCGTTATGTATAGAAATGAATTAATTTACTTTTTTAGGAGCGCATCACAATTCTTTGATAATTAAGGTGAGGATAGGTGGCAAAGATTGTAATGCGAAGGCAAATACAAGCATGCATAGGTATGAATAGACTAGGACAACCCAGCGGTATCTGCTTGCCGGCATAGTTTATCCGCAATGTTTCTTACAGTAGAAGCAGTTAAGCTAAAATAATTCCTTAAGAGCATGGGCGGCTGTGTAGATGCTCCCTACTCCACTAATGTATTGTGCAACTCTCAGTGCTTCTGTAATCTCTTCCTTGGTAGCGCCGGCTTGCACTGCTGCCTGGGCTAACGCCTTTACGCCCTGAACTGTTCCGTGAGATGCATCTAAGGCCATCGCTATGAGGAACTTGAATTTCCTGGGTAAGGCGCCGTCGGTAAGAGCTAATTTCCTGGTGTTTTCAACCATCTCGAGAAGCTCTGGGTCGAGTTTTTCAAAAATCTTCAATGGATTTTCAGACATTTGATCACCTCCCCTCCTAAGTAATTAATTGAATATATTTAGTAGGCTCACAAAAAGACTTAATTTCTTTACAACATTATCGCAAGATAAATCTGATATAAGGCTCTCTCGTAGAACAGAACTGGACATGCAGATACCTACTCTCTCTTAGGTTACCAGCACATTGATGCTGCAATAATTTACGACTGAGGTGTAAAAATCGTCAAGCAGAAATTAATAGAACAAATGTAGCATGAGAGACGAGTGAAAAATTTCAGAGTTGAAACGGAGCAAGACTGTGCACACTGGATATGGAGTTTTATCTCCTTTATAATACTTAACAGCCAACAATCTCTCTATAGATTCTGTGATATCTTGCAGCCACATATCGCTTCCATACACCATCTGGCACAATACTATTTAAATAGTAGACCAAAAGAAGTTTAATTCAAGAGTAAAGAGTTCTGCATCAAACGTTTAAGTACTTGATATTTTATGTATGTATCCCGCTCGGCGTACGGATCTTGCTCCTGTTGACATAACATCATAGGTAGTGCTATTTTCTGCAAAGATTGCCTACCCAGAGCATCCTGCTCGATAAGGAAGATTCCCTTGGCATTTTCTCGATGTAATCGGCACCAATATTTGATAAGAAGGAAGGCGTTCCAAAGGAAGTCAGGTAGCTGGGTAATTTTTAGTCTTCGCCAATCCGCAAACTGATGGAGAAGTCAATGAAGTTGGATTTATGGCTTTTGGGGATTTGTTCGTCCAGGGTTTTTACCTACCTGGTTTTTATGACCTATGCTGCGGCACTGCCGGTGATGCAAAAGGAATGGGAGATGTCCGCGGCTACTGCGGGATCCATTTCAAGCGGATTCCATATTGGGTATGCCTTTTCCCTCTTATTCTTTTCAACCTTGGCCGACAGAGTCGGGGCAAAACGGATTTTCCTTCTGTCAAATTTTCTCACCGTAGTTGTATCATTGCTCTTTGTCTCTCTTGCTCGGGGATACTACTCGGGGCTTATCCTTTATACCCTTATCGGCCTTTCCATTGGAGGGGTGTATACGCCGGGCATTATGATGATCGCTGAGCGCTACCCCTCAAAAGGCAGGGGGATGGCCGTCGGCGTTTTTATCGCGAGCACCTCACTGAGCTATGCCCTATCCCTTGGAATAAGCGGAGCGGCACTGCCTTGGGGTGGATACCGCACAGCGTTTCTCCTGACGTGCCTTGGGCCTCTGGTTGGGTTTTTACTGGCATGGGCGACACTGTCCTCGACGCCTAACAGGGTATTTCCTCGAGACCGAGAACAAAGGTTCTCAATCGAGGTAGTGCGCAATACCTCGGCCATGTTACTCATTGGGGCTTACTCGCTCCATTGCTGGGAGCTCTTGGGAATGTGGGCATGGACACCAGCCTTTCTGTCTGCATGCCTCGCGGTGCGCGGATCAGGGATGTTGACCGCGGTTGGCAGCGGAGCCTTCCTCGTTGGCCTCTTCCACCTCATGGGCACTGCAGCGTCGCTGTCCATGGGAACCCTTTCTGATAAACTCGGTCGAACCTCGGTGATACTGTTCATCGGGAGTATTAGTGCGGCGTGCTCGTTTGGGATTGGATGGCTCATTGGCTTTCCAATTAGCATTATCATTTTCATCGGGATGATATACGCGTTCTCCGCCCTTGGTGATTCACCGATCCTATCCGCGGGTATAACCGAGAGCGTCGAGCCATCCTACCTCGGAGCTGCATTTGCCCTTAGAGGCTTGCTCGGGTTCGGTGCTGGCGCCTTATCGCCCTTTATATTTGGCGTTGTGCTCGACTGGAGGAATCCCACCTTTCAGAGCACAGGAATCTATGCAACCTGGGCCTGGTCTTACAGCGTACTGGGCTTAGGAGGCTTGGGGGCTGTGATTACCGCATACGTTCTCCACAGAAAGCATTCCCTGTTGGGGGCATTTTGAATGGGAGAAACCTTGCGGCGAGCCTTTCTGCATAATAGTGCGTAATAGGAGGCTTACATAATTCAATAACGTTTGAAATTGAAGGATAAAGGGTAGTTGCTTGATATTTCATGTTTCGTTCTGTAATCTTCAGTGAAATCAAAAACGGGTTCGATAAGACCTATTGCAAGGATCTTTTCTTACGTACAGTAGCACGTAATCATAAGCTGACGGATTATACCCTTCGTCAAGCCAAAAGCATTGATTCTGAGGCGATTGGGAAAGGCGATTTTTCTTGACTTGAGAGACTTTTTGTCGTTCCATCAATTGAAGACTTTCCCTTCAATAATTCAACCTGTATTCAGGAGGTTACCCCGTGAAGATCCCCCTCAGAATGTGCCTACCTTGCCCCTGACAGAGCGTTGGCAGCTCTGTTGGGAGCCTGAAGTATCACCTCAATAAAGCCAAACTTAACAATGAAGAAAAAGCGTATTTTTCTTCTCCCTATAGTATAATAATAGTGCCTAATATATTGAAATAATTTTATTTTATAACAAATTCTTGAATTAGAAGCGTAAAATATTATGCCTTTTAGGCATTATAATATATATGTTGGGCGAATACTAAAAATGATGTTGACATTCCCGCGACAATATGTTTCATATAAACTGAAACGAGGATACGTGTATCAGTGATAATGATGCATATTTTACAATTTCCTGGGTCCGCATATATGGAGTAGTTATGAGCCAACATTATATTCTGATGGGTGATATTATCCGAAGTCATACATACAATGCACACATCCTGCGGCATGAATTCATGGAACTAGTGTCATCTTGCAATCAGGAGTTTGAGCGAGATATACTCTCACCGTATACGGTTACTCTTGGCGATGAGTTTCAAGGCGTTAGCCGTTCTTTACTTAGCCTCCTCAACTCTATTTTCTATCTCGAGGAGACAGCTTTGCAGAGGAAATTGAAGTTCAGGATGCGCTTGGTAGCTGTCTATGGGTTGATAGACACACCAATCAACGAGATGAAGGCCCATGGCATGATGGGGGAAGGGCTGACGCGGGCAAGGATGATCTTGACAGATAAACGAAGGAGTACTACTCGCTTCCGCTTCGAACTCAATGATGCTGATATGACAAAGCAGTTAAACCGGTTGTTCCTCGTCATTGATGGACTCATTCTAAGATGGAAACCTGACGAGGGACCTCTGATTTTAGACATGGTCAACAATACCAACAACGAAAATGTTGGCAATAAGTACAAGAAAAACCGGACTCAGATATGGAAGCGACGCAAACATCTTCTCATTGATGAATACCGGGCGCTTAAAGAGACTGTTTTGGAGTTGGCAGAATAAGGGCAGGAAATGATTATGGAATACTTACAAGCAGTGGGTATCTTTACCTGTGGTGAGGTTTTTGGCCTTATAATTTTCCCAATTCTTAGCTATTTCTTGGGACCGGAGGGAAGCAAAGCATGGGATGTTCTTACAATATTCAAGGGCATCATCGAACGATTGGTACTTTTCACAGCACTTGTTCATGGATACCCGCAAATACTGATTGCATTCGGTGCCATGAAGCTCGGTACACGTCTGCATGATGAAAAGAAGAGCACTATTTCAAACTCGTATTTCCTTTTGGGGAATCTTCTCAGTATGTTTATTGCCATTGTTGCTTCAATTGTCACGAAAGCGTTGTGGCAGGTATAGGGTTCTCAGTGAATAGAGCGATATATGGGAAGTTTTATATTACACGATAGGCAGAAAATGTATCGCTAAACACTTATAAGGCCTCCAGTTGTCAATAGGTAAAATTGTCCTACTGCGAAAAAATATTCTTCGCTCTTTTACATAACGAGTCTGACTCTATTGTCACGTTTCTGACTTGGTTTCAAAGCGGGTGCCAGGAGAAAGATCCTGCACCAAACACTTATCGAGGTTCTATCCTGCATAGAGCAGGACTACAGAGAGAATTTCTCACTGCGACCTAGAAACTATGTCGTACCCTCATGCCGTCCTAGTCAAACGCCGGGATGATAGGTCATATCCCCAGTTAGTTTCAGGCTCGGGTGAGGGGCAGAACCTGATCAACGGAGACAAAAGCTCGTTGATAGTATATCGGAAGCGAGGCGGATCGCCAATCAAGCGCTATGGTTACCGGATTTTTTGGTATATCATCTGGCGAGCGTTCCATGCCGCATGGGTTTTCTTGTCCCAGATAGATGCAACTGCATGCTCAAAGCCTTAAAAAGGTTCCAGTTAGACGTCAGGCTGATCCGCCCCCTCCAACTTTCAGAGACCTAAGAACTTTTTCTGATCAAAGGGCTCTTTGTTCTTTAACATGAAATAGGCAGCCCGTCCCAGCTTGTGTGCCAGGATAGACAGTGCTTTGCCTTTACCATGCTTTGCAGTGAGTCTATTAAGGTATCTTTTTGCGGGCTCATTTCCTTTAAGGAAAAG
>Ga0307377_10007528_pt1 | contig 11207 bp, 17 predicted proteins | sample TR3MG_FD_202535 | JGI IMG/M metagenome (GOLD analysis project Ga0307377, IMG submission 202535) | Soil microbial communities from Risofladan, Vaasa, Finland - TR-3 | ecosystem: Environmental > Terrestrial > Soil > Coastal area > Acid sulfate soil | place: Finland: Risofladan, Vaasa | collected... | reverse complement strand
CCACCATATAAGGCGGCATACGATAAAATCCGGATATACGGGCAGCATCAAACTTTGAAGATGTAATGAATTTTTCATCAACACTGTTTAATGTAAGTTGTTGTATCTCCGTAAATGGTGGCATCTTAATCCAATCTCCTGCATTAGATGGGCCGGCGTGCATTGTTTTAAGTTGTTGCATAGCCTCATTGAAAGGCTTTTGAAATGCTGCATCAGGCACAGTTGTCTTTACGACAGCAGGAGAAAAAGCATTGTTTTCGAAATATACATCTTCTGTAACATCCCTCTTCCAAGTCTTTGAAAGTTGTAGGCGAATAGCCTCAATAGGGTTCATCCCCCACACACCATCTCTTGTGTCCATTCTAAAATGAAGAACATCCTGAGAATTTACAACTTCCTTTTTATATTCTTTTGAATCTACCTTAGGAGTAAATATAGTGTAGTAGTGTTGTCCCCTTACAGTTTTATAGCCACTTACTCTATTGGATGGAATTATCTCAAGCATAATTGCTTGTCCTGTATTTGTATTTCTTCTAATACGAGCAAATGAATTGCCCTTTAAAAGACGATTGAACTCAAGTGCCAACCAGAATTGTTGGCCTGTAATGAGTCCATCAGGAGAATAATACAATAGTTTGTATCTTGGATCGGATCTTAGGTTTGTGTTGGTTGGATCATTTTCATTGAATATTCTAATTGGAATTCTTGAAAATGTGTTGGATAAAACTTTTACGCAAGTCATTGCTACCGACACTTTATCTATGTCGGAATTCTGGAATTTGTTCTTGGATTGTCCAGATGTGAGCGGAATTAAGATATTATCTTCGAAAGCCTTATCGGTCCCGAGATAAACATTCCCCTTCTCAGGAGCCCAGAAAAAATCTCTAATTTTTTCAAACATACTATTTTGTCATTTATTTTATTTATTCATTAGAGAAAGCACTCAAATCATATTCGCCATACGCGTTATGTTTTTGCCAAGCACCAATAGACATAATAGTTGAAATTGCTCCATCTATCGGATTTTCTTTCTTATCTTTTGTAAACTTTACATTACCATATCCATCCATCCATATAATCACATTACCAAAGTTCCATAACAGAACAGGATTGTTTTGAAATGTAATTTCCCCATTCAATATCTTTGTTTCTGCTAACTTAATTGGGTCATTGAATTGAATTGTAGTTTGCCTAAAGTCTTTACAATTTATACCCAAATCAGTTATCAACTTAGGGATTATCTCCCTTTTGTTATATGGATCAAAGTTGAATTGGATTATGTTAAACCTTCTTTGCCATTCAGCAATCATCTCATAGATTAAATCATAATCAATTGTAGGCTTATCACCTTGTATTATATATCCCTTATCTATCCAATGCCTAAGGGAGTGTTTTCCCTTCCATTGTATATCCTCATCATTGTTTGCAAAGAAGAAAAAAGGGAATGAATATAAGTGCTCATCCTTCTCAAAAGTAAGTGTTATAGCGGAGAAATCTCGCACTTTAGAAAAGTCCGCCCCAATATAGCAATCCATTCCCTCAAAGTCATCAAGATTTAAATCTTTAAATCTTTTTTCTAATTCTTCTCTTGAAACCCAAATTTCAGGTTCCTCAGTAAATACATTTAAGTTTTTTGTCATAAAGTTTGCCTTTTGAACAGGCAACAACTTTGTTTGTTCATATTCATTTACTAAGTAGTCGAGTGATATGAGTTCAAACAAAGCAGGATTAGATTTATACCAATTGGATGGATCACTTGGATCATCGGTGTCATCCAACGTATAAAGCATATAGAAAAATGAATCATCTCTTGTTTCTGGATTTTCTAATTGAAACTTTCCAGACTTAACCATATCGAAACATATCGAATCAAGATTAAATCCTGCAGTAGAGATGAGAAATATCATTGGGTTGTCTCTTGTTCCAATACCAGATTTGATGACATTGAATAATGAGTAGTCTCTATATGTGTGTACTTCATCCAATATAGAAAATGATGGGTTCAAACCATCTAACCTGTCGGCAAATGCAGAATATGTTTTACAAAAGCCTGGTTTTGTTTTATCAGCAAACACAATTCGATGCCTTGAGTCTTGTGGACCAAAGAAATCTAAACGTTTTCTTAACATTGGGGAATTTTGTACTAACTCACTTGCCGCATTCAAAGCAATTGAGGCCTGGGCTTTTGTGGAGGCTACTAATATCGATTGTGGATTGTAAACACCGTCTGCAAGCATTGCATACAATTGTAGTGCTGCAATAAAAGTTGTCTTACCATTTTTTCTACCACAAAACACAAATGCATATCGATGCTTACGTAATCCAGTTTCTTTCCAATAGAAACCAAACAAAGCAATGATGATGAAAATTTGATACGGAAGTAAATGAAATCTTTTATTGGGTTCAATATTTAAGAAGTAAAAGAATGAAAAGACCTTTTCTATTTTTGTAATGTCATATTCAAGGTCATCTCTTTCTAAATCATCAACGTGTCTTTCGATTGCTAACTTAACCCACTTACTGGTTTTTATTGAACCTAAAAGGATGCCTTTCATATATACGTGAGCTCGATCCCAACAGTCTTGTACGTATTCTTCTCTGCTCATTATCCAAACACCTCATCAAATTCATCGATGTTAGCCTCTTTCATTTCAAGTTGTAGTTTAATCCTTTCCCTTGGTGTTATACCCATCGTCTGAAAAAGTGTTTTGATTTCTTTCAAAGCCATAAAGTAAATGATTGTCGATTGGTTCTTTGTCCAATACGGTTCTTTATCAGGATTTTGTGTGATGTTCAATTTGTAACCTTCTTCCTTAATGTCGTTTTTACATTGCTTCATTAGGTTCATATTGAAAACGATTTCATCGATTAAGATGTCATCGCTCATTGAATAGTTACCACGCTCAGTTAGGTAGGCAATTATAATCTCCTTTATTTGTTTTCCAGACATAGTAGGTGTGTTTAATTTATATATCCCGTTAGGAACTCTTAGTACTCAAAGCATTCCCGCAACAAAATTACATTCTCAACACTCTCAAGGCACTCAATGGCTCAAGGGGCTCAAATAACTAAGGCTCCACGTTTGCAATGTTGTAAGAGCTCAACGGTTTGAAAAAACACATTGGTGAAAAAACTTTGGGACACACTATAACCTGGCAAAAGTGCCGTATCATTTACTTTAAGTGTTTTGAGTGACATAATGTCCTCATTTGTTGTAAGAGCAGTGACATAATGTCCACGTTTGAGCCTACGGTTACTCTGAGAGATGCGGGCCGGTGTTGGGAGCACTCGGAGTTGAGTACCTCTTCAACAACTCTAAATCGAATGTCGCCTCATCCAAACACTTCAGTTTGTAATCGAATGTGAGCTCATCTTCATTTATGAGATCAAATAACTTATCTTTAAATTCGTCTTCAGTCATATGATAATGTAAGTTTGTATTCAGGTGTGCACCCTCTCTTAACTAACTCCTTTGTAAGATGAAGTGATGATGGATCATACCCATCCTCAATCATCTCTAAAAGTATATTGTAAACCGTTTGTTGGTTGTTTGTGTCTCGGTTGTACCAGAACTTATCGACGTATGTCTCAACTGCTTTCATAAGCTATAAAGGTTATCCAAACCGATTTTGTTTTTATGAGTGAACGGACCTGGGTAGAGTTTTCTCCACATCTTTGCAAACGCCATCTTCGTTACCTGAGTGTAGTAAGCGAATGCGTTCTTATATTTCGGATCGAACCTGTTCCAATAACGATATAAATCTTCAATGGCCTGAGCCCTACAATCATCACGGTCCATTGGTTCTAAATATGTAAACGTATATGAGAAATGTGTTACAATCTTTTCAAACATCTGATGGAGCTCCATTGAATATACAGATGCGTCCAAACACCTTACAACTTCTTCATATAAATCTTTATTCTTTAGATAGGCCGGCATATACTTTATATGCAACAAATGTCATTCTGATTTCGGTTTTATGAGAGAAATATAGTAGCCACACGGTTCTCCTGTCTGAGCATAACGAATAACGTCTACCTGCTTTATATGTAAGAATGCTGCTGCTTCAGAAGACTTCTTAAATTTTCTTTTATGTTTTCCATCAATTCGTTTGAGTTGAACACCAATACATAAATCATCTCGGGGTCCACATAGATTTTCAACACACTCCAGGTTATCCAAACTTACGTTGTTTTTATCACTATCTTTATATCGAATGAATTGGCCATCAGGTATTGTGCCATTCCAAACTTCCCACATCAAACGGGATAAATTAACGGTGTGCCAAGAATAATTGTGCTTTTCATTTTTCTTGTAAAGCATAATCATCTTATAGCCCTTTTTATTGAATTGAACTTTCATTTCTTTTCCCTCAGGATAGCGTTTTGTTGAGAACACTCTTCCATCTTTTGTGAGGTGGTATTCAGGATATCCTGGGATGTGTTTTATGTCTTCCATTTCGTTACAGGTTTTATTTTTCTTTTCTCTCTTGATTCTTCAATTTTACTTTGAACACTTTTGTAAGTCTTTTGTGAGTGGCAATTTCGGCAAAGGCTTTGGAGGTTTGAAATTTCAAGGCGAAGCAATGGGTCCACAACAATGTCGATGATGTGGTCGACATCAACTGCTTGTTTGTAAGTTCCATTTCTCATACAGGTTCTACAAAGTGGCTCATTCGAAAGTTGTAAGGTTCGTAAGTCCTTCCAGGCTTTAGAATTGTAAAACCGGTGCCTCTGGGTGTCATCCGTCCAATCTGTTATGGGTTTCATATATATATTTATATATAAAAAGAGCCACATCGATTTAAATTTTAACATTCTTTAACATTTCGTATGGCCCAAGATTGTACGGATTGGTTATATTACATTATAATTGAAACACAAACAAAATGAAAACAAGAAATTTTGAAGCCATCATTAAGAAAGTTGAAGAATATGCAAACAACTATTTAAGGATGAAAGGCGACGTTCACGCCATAATGATGAACATCATACAGGCCGAAAGCAATTGCATATCCGACGAACGGATTGAAGAAGAAGTTGAATTATTCTTTAACAATAATTAACATTTCGAATTGCCACGTGTCATACGGATTGGTTATATTACATTATAATTGAAACATAAAAACAAAAAAATGAAAAACGAAGAAAAACAAATTAACGAATTTCTTGATAACTACAAAGAAATTAATGCAAAAATGGATGAAGGCAACGAATCTTACAAACTCATCCCAATCCCAAAACAACTTAAAGGAACTGTTGTGGCTGGATTTCAGCAAACAACTGATTTAGATGATCATTTAGGATTTGTATATCCGGTATTTTCGTTAAAAATTACATTTGCTAAATCATTACATTTAGGCAAATATATGCAAAGTCTTATTAGGGATATGGTTAGATCAAATATTCCTATATGGCTTATTAAATTCAGTTGTGGAAATGCTATACAGTTCTATTTCAATTATGAAACAGGAAAAGTTGAATTTGAAAATCTAACAATCACACTCCCAGATAACATAAATTTTTAACTTACAAAAATAAACAAAATGACAAGAGAACAAAAAAATGAAGCCTACGAGGTATTTCAACTCAACAAAAATGTGAAGCTACCTAAATGTGAAGTTGTTACTGCACTTCACCACGAAACAGGAGAAGAACGCAATATTTACAAATTCGAATATGAGGTTTTACAGGATTTTATTGTAGAATGTGGTGGTATTAAGAAAGCCATCATTTTATGCACGGTAAAGATGAAGCACTCTCAAAACAAAATTGAAGAGACATACAAAAAAGGCAAGCCAGTTGGTGGAATTATTTTTTCAAGAAAGAAATGGCAGGCAATGCGTTCAAGGCTATTCAATATGGTAAATATAGCTTGGGCTATAGCACAGGCTTACGATAATCCATTAGAGTTCACAGTTGATCTTGAGGATGCAACAACTATTATGGATGACATCAGCGAATACTATGAAAAATATAGAGATACAAGTAAAAATTGTGATTCTTTTAACATTCATTAACATTTCTAATTGCCCAAGATTGAGCAGATTGGTTATATTACAATAACATTAAAACATATACAAAATGAAAACATCAAAAAACATCAGAGCCCTTATTCTTATCGATGAGCTCGAGAAAACACGCATCAAATGCGAAGTAAAATATGGCGAAACTTTTATTGCCGTTGTTCTTGGAGACAGCAAAAAATCTTTAGAAACTCTTACAAAAATATTCGCTATTGTTAATTCTATTCCTGGAAAAGGTAGAATATCCATATGTGGTGGTGTTGGGTACACAAAAGAAACTCTTACAACTACATCTATTAATTTTTAACATTAATTAACATTTCTAATTGCCCAAGATTGAGCAGATTGGTTATATTACAATAACATTAAAACATATACAAAATGGAAACAAAAGACAAAAGAACATTAGAGATATTAAAAAGACAATTTGAGTTATGTATAGAAACTGAAAACTATGAAAAGTGTGCTGAACTAAAAAAAGAAATTAGAGAAGTTACTCTATTAGAAACATATGGCAAACTAGAAGTTGACTATAATGGAGAAATTAGATATTCTAGAAAACTTGTAAAGAGACGGCCAGGAACATTCTAATAAAAAATAAAAATAAAATGAAAACGGAACTATTTATCACCGCATACAAATGTGGAATTAAGCAATTCAAGCAACACTTCAATGGTTGCACTATTGTAAAAACGAATGCAATCACACGTAAAATTATATCCGAAATGTATCCTGAACTTAAAGGCTATGGTGTTTATGTCGACACATACGCATCTGTTGGACCTTATTGTAATGAAGGATATGGTGATATAACACACACAAACGTAGTGCTTGATCTACAAAAAGTGAACTTAGCAATTAAGAAACACAACAAAAATGAAGAAAATAAGAAGAATAGTAAAGAAAGTTAGAACATATAAATTATTCATATATCAACAATACCGTACAAAATGAGATTAACAATTGTAAATGCAGAAAATCCGGGGCACTGCGAAGTGTGGCCGATGAACTATGGAAAACATAGAGAAAAGCAAAGCTTTGTAAAATTGGAGAACAAAGCAAGGCTAATGGAGAAAAGCTACTTACTATGCACGTGGGGTGGTTTAATTCATTCAAAAGTATATCGCATAAAGAAGGCGAGAATTTGTAAAGATTGGGATGGCAACTATGAGTTGTGGTTCGAACTTGAAAGTGTGGCCGAAATGGAGTCCCACGAAAGGAGAATTGAAATTCTCAAAAAAGTTAAGAGTGCAATATACAGGGGCAAATTGAGCATACCGAAAAAACGATTTCGCCCAATGTTCCGCATAATTTAACAAAGCGATAACACTGTCATTAAAACTTTTTCATTCTTTTATATATAATCTATAGTGGTGGATACAAATGACAGCTATTTATTCAAGATGATTTATACTGATTCATCTTAACACAGAAAGGAGCCACTTCACCACTTGGCTCCTTTCATTTTAACAAAAATAATTGTTGTATGAAAAACGAAACGTTTAAGAACAAAAAATTTGATGGGTTCTATCTCAATAAAGTTCCCATTAACTTCATTAACGATAATACAATATCATCTCAGGCAATGAAGATGATGTTGTTGATTCAATCTGATTCAGACGATTTCAAAATATATCTTACAAACCTTGCGAAAAGGATGGATGTAAATTATCGTTCTGCACAACGATATATGGCTGAGTTAGAAAATGCTGATTATGTTGTGAAGAAAAGAATTGATGGGATATGGTGCTATTACGTATTTTTCGAAAAGCTTATCCCAGACAGAATTGTTATAGGAGGGAAAGAATAATGAAATACTATATGCCATATGTGTCCTCAATAATGAAGCACGACTGGACATCTGTGTCCGGTGGCCATAGGACATCCGTGTCCGGTATACTGAAGATCAAGTTAACTAGAACCCCGGTTTTTTCAGAACCGACCTACACCCACGTCGGGCGTAAAAACGCCCTCCGTGTTGTAGGTCATCCCTGGATGAAACATCCGATAAAATACAATAAAGATGAAATGTATAAATTGTAAAACAGATACGGTTACTGTATATATGAAAAAGGGTCCACACTTTGGTGGCTATTGTAAAGAATGTGGCTCATTAAAGAAATGGGTACCAAAGAAGGATGTGGATTCAGATGACGTACGTGATTCGTTTAACACAAAACTATTCTAATATGGCAGTAAATACTCTCGATAAATACTACACGCCCCAGTGGTTGATCGATCACCAAATTAAGAAAACTTTAGATGTGGTTGGTAGGGATAACATTAAACACGTTATTGAACCCTCAGCAGGAGATGGAGCGTACATTCGGGGCCTCTCTGAGGCCTTCAAAGGCATAGATATAGAATATTATGATCTATATCCAGAACACCCACAGATAACACGGCAAGACTATCTCGGGCTTCGTAAGACCTATCGTAAGGGTAGGTTAATCATAGGGAACCCTCCTTATGGTACAGCATCTAATTTGTGGAGAGCATTCTGTAAGAAGAGCGCTCGCATTGGGGATTACATTTCTTTCATCTCTCCAGCCTCCCAATATAATTCGAATTACTACTTCCCTGAAGGCGAACTTGTATATAGTGAACTCCTGAATGATGTAGAATACCTTGGAAGTGCAACTGAAGGAGGGAAGAACCAGAAGGTACGAACCTGCCTTAACATCTATAAAGTGTTTGATAGGGAAGAAACTGATGATCCAAGGGATGCACTAATTAAGAGTAAGTTAAAATTTGGTGCAGTGTTTAAAGATGAAAATGGTGAGCAGGATGATTATGAATACTACTTAGCCTCAATGACGAGTGGTTCAAAGACACATTGCACATTATGCGAAAAGGGAGATTTTTATGGATTGTTTGGAGTTACAGTGTTGGATGAAAGCATTCGTGATAAAATGGAAGAATTTCTTGATGGGTTCAAACAATATAGTAAGGAGCTAATGAGTAGAAAGTCTTCAGCCCCATTGATTGATAAGGCTTTCTTTATGATGAAATTGAAGCCATTTCTTTATCCAACAAGGGAAGAAAGGCTTGATCAAGATGTAAAAGTTGATTTACTTGATAGGAGGGATCCATTAGTGGATGATAAACTTGATAAATGGGATTGGTACATCTATAGATTTGGGAAGATTGGGCAGCCCACACAAACACCAACAAAAGACACATTTGCAATAAGAATTCTTAATGAGGATGTAAGAAATGATGTCGATAGATGTATGGGAGAAATTGATGAAAAATATATCCCGGACATATTGAAAAGAACAACAGGAACACCGGTTTTAAGTAAGTTTGTGTTGAAAGATATATTGAAGGTGTATTTGTATCCAAACCGTGATGAACGATTGGATCAGGATGTTGAAATTAGAACAATTCTTAAATTTTCAGAAAAGGATGGAAGACATTCCGAAACAAATGGGATAAGGGAACCTAATTGGAATGAATATGAATATTTCATTTGTAAATGGGGTGAAGCAGCAGGAACAATTTCTAAAACACCTGAATATGCACATAGTTTAGCCCTTAAAGTTGTAAATGAAAACATTAGAAATGATGTTGAGAAAGCCCTTAATGAATATAAAGAAGAATACCACACAAGAATAAAGAGGGCAGAACGAACAATAAACGTTCCAATGTTTAGGGAATACCTTAAAAGTAAGTTGTATCCAAACCGTTCTGAACGCTTGGATCAGGATGTTGAGATAAAGAGTGGCAATCCAGATGGATATGATTTCTATTTAGGGAAGTGGGGTGAAGGGCCTGTTGGGAAGTTTAAAGAAACAAACGACTTTTCGGATAGTTGGGGCATACGTATATTGAATGAAGATGTAAGGGATAAAGTAAAACAGTTTTGTATATCCTTTAATGAAAAATATGGGAAGGACATTAGAGAAAAGAGCAATGGAATGCCTGCGATAAAAAGGGGTTACCTGTTGGAGAAATTAAAGGTTCATTTGTATCCAACAAGGGATGAACGATTGGATCAAGATATAGCATTAGTTAAAGAAAGAGAAGATGCTGATTTCATTGTTGTTGCTTGGGGTCAGGCCGCCTTACTTACTGATGAAGAATATGTTGGTAACACTACTTACAACATAAAGGTTTTGAATGAAGATGTAAGGGATAAGTTAAGTAAGTTTCTCCCGAAGTTCAGAACTATATTTGTTGAAGACCCTAAAAACCAATTAGTTGATAGAGGACACGGTGATGAGCCTAAATTGAATTTGAATAAACCGGAACTTAAAGATTATTTGAAGAAACATTTGTATCCAACAAGGGATGAACGCTTGGAGCAAGACGTACTCATTACAAATGATGATGCAGACTATTATATTGTGAGTTGGGGGCACGCTGGCAAATTGGTTACTGATTTAGAAAAATACAAATTTATATATGGGATAAAAGTTCTTAATGAAGATATACGAAGTAAGTGTGATGAACTTATGCCAAGAATAAGAGACATATTTACATCAATGGACCAGTTTCGTAGAGCAAATAGAGATGGAAGAAACACTCCTGAGCACCAAACAAATATATCATTACCTGTATTTAAAGACATATTGAAGAAGCACTTATACCCAACACGTGATGAGCGCTTGGATCAGGATGTTGAGGTTAAAATAGTAAATTTCTTACGTGATGGAACAGAAAAACATAAAGATTATGATTACTATGTAAGCAAGTTTGGAACAATAGGAGCCCTTGGTGATAAAGGGGGTATTCCAATATGCATAAAGATATTGAATGAAGATGTAAGAGAAGGTGTTGAGAAAACAATTGAATCACTTAAGAATTTACAAAACTATTCATCCGGTGTTCCAACACTTAATGTAATGACATTTAAGGATATTCTTAAGAAACAACTTTATCCAACAAGAGATGAACAACTGGACCGAGATGTTTTAATTTCTCGATCATTTGAAAAAGAAGAAGATTGGGATTTCTATACAACAAGGTGGGGCCATTTAGGAGATATACAATATGAGTACGATATAAAGAAAGGCCCTTATTGTGTTAAAATTCTTAATGAAGATGTAAGGGATAATTTGATGAAGGCAATGGAGGACCTTAAAGAATATACCGATAAGAATATGCAACGTGTTGGAAGTGGGCCATCGATGAACAAACAAGTATTTAAGAAGTACTTAATGAAAAAATTATATCCAA
>Ga0307377_10007527_pt1 | contig 11207 bp, 22 predicted proteins | sample TR3MG_FD_202535 | JGI IMG/M metagenome (GOLD analysis project Ga0307377, IMG submission 202535) | Soil microbial communities from Risofladan, Vaasa, Finland - TR-3 | ecosystem: Environmental > Terrestrial > Soil > Coastal area > Acid sulfate soil | place: Finland: Risofladan, Vaasa | collected... | reverse complement strand
ACTTCGTGTGGAGATGCCATCATGAAAAATCCACAATGCTGTATGCACGTTGCTGAATATCACGCTATGGCTGCGGATATTTATCGTCGAGGAAAAACAATGAAAGACCTTCTCCCGTTTGAATACATGGATGGGAGTATAGGCCTACAGGGAGGTAAGCACGCAATAGGCATGCTCCAGTGGGCAGTCAGGCACGCACGGCTGGCGGCAAGAGAGTTTGTCCGGGCAGGCGGTGCAAAATGAAAACAATTTTCTTTTTGTGAGGATGCCAAACCATGATTGATGAACTCCCATCATACAAAAGTAAGGCGACGCCCGTTGAACGCCAACAGCAAATGGATTGGATGTCGAAGCAGGTGTCAGTGATTCTCAGTCAGGAAAAGATTGAAGTTCCGTCAAAATTTCTAAAGATCAGATGTGGGTGCAATAAATTCAGCCAGTGGCGGAATATGTATAGATGCCTATATTGTGGGATATGGTTTTGTGCAGACTGCGCCGAGGAACATTTCGGGATGAAGCGTGAAAAGGCAGCTGTTCCTAGCTGCGTGGCAGAATTGGAAACATCATGAGCCAGGATGATCTTCTTTCTGAAACACTCATCCAGGAACTAGCCGCAATCCGCAATGGATTGGAGCGCGGAATTGATCTTTTGGAAAAAATCAACCATAGAGCATTAAAAACAGGACTGGACTTGCGACAAGTGCCGGACTATCCTTTGCGCATGACGATCAATGACGTTGGCAGGTTGATTACCGCACACCTGGATGCAGAGCAGGAATTGCGGGACAAGGCGATGGAAAGATTGAAAGCATGATTACCGGCTGGATTGCCTCAATTATTTTTGACTGGCTGTTCGTGGCCTTCTGCTGGTGGAATGGTTCATTGTGAAAATCGTATCAGTGCGATTCACTGATTATCATCAAAGGAGTAATATCATGAGCATGATCGGAAAAAAAGTAATTGTCAGAACGACCAATGCCGGAGTCCATTACGGCACACTGTCAGCTTTGGACGGACAGCAAGTAATCCTCATTGAATCCCGGCGACTCTGGTATTGGGATGGGGCATTTACTTTATCGAAAGTTGCAATGGCTGGAGTAAATCAAAAATCCAAACTATCCGTTGCAGTCCCGGAAATATTGCTGAATGAAACAATCGAAATAATACCAGTTACAGCTGATGCGGCAGCGTGCCTGGAGCAGATTCCCGCTCATCATGAGTAATGTAGGGCGCGGGTACAGGGACGGGTCCGGGTACGGGTCCGGGGAAGGGTCCGGGTCCGGGTCGGGGTCGGGGGCGGGGTCGGGGGCGGGGTACGGGGACGGGGGAGGGGAAGGGTACGCGTACGGGGAAGGGTCGGGGGAAGGGTCGGGGTACGGGGACGGGTACGGGTCGGGGTTGGAGTCGGGGTCGGGGTCGGGGTCGGGGTACGGGGACGGGGACGGGTACGGGGACGGGGACGGGGGAGGGGGAGGGGAAGGGACGGGTACGGGGACGGGGGAGGGGAAGGGTCCGGGTACGGGTAATAAGCCATGAAAACCATCCTGCCGCATCGAATTAGCCGCTTATTTGCCGTTTTGTATGCCTTACCGATACCATTCCTTGCCGGACTGTTCGGCGGTGCGTTTTACGCAATCCTAGAGCATATTTTAAGAATAACCCCGAAGTAGCGCACTGATCCCTGCCCTTAGTAATCTGTGGGCAGGGCGCAGGCTGGTTTGCCAGGCGCAGAACGCGCCTTTCTCGGTACTAATACAGAATCCATAAACAGCTATGAATAATAAAGATAATTTAAAGCCTTTGGCGATTGACTTGTTCTGTGGTTTGGGTGGCTGGACTGACGGCTTGCTTGCCGATGGTTGGGACGTGATCGGTTTCGACATCGAGCGGCATGATTACGGGACAGGCGGCTACCCTGCGCAATTGGTATTGCAGGACATTCTCACGCTGCACGGCAGGCAATTCAGGGATGCCGCGCTGATCGTTGCCAGTCCACCGTGTCAGGAATTTTCATACATGGCGATGCCGTGGTCATTGGCTAAGCAAAAACAGGCAAGAATAGAGGCTGATCCGGTTGAACAGAAAAGGTTGACGGCATTGTTTGATGCCTGTTTCCGCATTCAGCGCGAGGCTATCGAAGCTGCCGGCCATTTTATTCCAATGATTGTTGAGAACGTGAAAGGTGCCCAAAAGTGGGTTGGCCGGTCGCGCTTTAATTATGGCTCGTTTCACCTTTGGGGCGATGTACCGGCGTTGATGACGAGGCGAGGCATCTTTGGGGATGGTATAAAAGCACCGGGTTCCGGACGGTGGAATAATTATAAGGATTTCGGTATTGTGTCTCCATCGTGGACATTAGAAGGAATTAAGCAACCCGGTATTGGTGGAATGCGAAAAAACGGCAAAGGTGATGCGTGGTTTCAGGATGGTGCCGCGCGAAGCGGAAGCAAAAGCAAAGCACGCAAGGCGGCATCAGCTGCAATAGCCAAAATACCATTTCCGCTTTCATCCTACATTGCCCGAATATACAAGCCTTTAGAAAGTTAGATATGACGTTGCCGTATCCACACGCCATAAATGGCGATGATCGATGCACGCCGGCAGCGGAGCAGGCCGCAATCATGGAAGTATTGATCGAGCTGGCATCATCATGAGCAACGATACTGCAGGAGGAAGTGCTTACAGATACCGGCTGTTGCGCACGGCGCAGACAATTCTTGCAAAAGCTGGTTTGACCTGGAAGGAACAGCATCGCACGTGCTGGTGTAGCCGTTCTATACTGTACGGCGATGAAGGATCGGGAGCGTTGGGATATGTCGGGTTCTACCGAAATGAAAAGCGCACCAATTCATCCATGCGCGGCCTGCAACGTTGCGGAAAGCTGCACACGTGTCCGATATGTGCGGCAAAGGTTGCAGAGCTTCGGCGCAAACAGCTCAGTGCTGCAATGGCACGGCACATAGAAAACGGACAGACACCGGCACAGAAAAAAAACCAGACACCAGGCAAGACAACGGCATACCTGATAACGCAAACATTTTCACATACCGCTGATGAATCACTGAAAGAGCTGCAAGATAAATTCAGCAAGGCACGCGCAAAATTCCAGAACTCAAGACAGTGGAAATCCTTTAGAAAAAATCATGGCGTGGTCGGATGCGTCAACTCGTTTGAGCATACCGTTAGCGTAGAGAATGGCTGGCATCCACACGTTCACATGCTGGTATTTTGTGATAGCCAGGCATTCGACGAAGGCGCACCGGCAGAGAACGGAGATTTGAACAGCCAGGCCATCGAGGAATTAAGTAAATTGTGGTGCAAAATTCTGCTGGAATGTGGACTCGGTAAAAAAGAAAAATTAAACGATATGCTGAGGCACGCATTCAACGTGCGCGGTGGAGAGAAGGCAGCGGAATACATTGCGAAGTTTGGGCATGATGAACGCTGGGGTGCATCGAGTGAAATCACACAGGCACATGCGAAGATTGGCAGCGCGGGCGAACGTGACGGAATGATGCATTTCACGCCGTTTCAATTGCTGGTATGGGCGGAACAGGGTGACGGCTGGGCAATCCATCGCTTCCGTGAATTTGCTGATGAAGTGGATGGAAAGCGGGCATTAACCTGGTCGCCGGGATTGAAAGAAAAACTTGGCGTACTTGATGTTGACGAAGATGAATGGGCAAAGCGTGACGACAATCAGCCGGAACAGATTTACGTTGGCGAACTGACGGCGGAACAATTTTCGATTGTGCAATCGCGCAAACGGGTTGATGAATTGCTGGAATATGTTGCAACGTGCGCGGATAGCACAGGCGACTTGGTCGAGTTTGTTGACAGTCTGCGAACGTTGCCGCCCGTAGCGTCGGGTGCATTGCTCATCAAGCGAAAAGAAGGCAGGGCAGTAGTATTTGTTACCTAGCACAGTAAAAATCCGTTTGTCAAGCGTTTGGCAGAAAATAAATAAAATATATTTCTTGCACCTGGCCGCGTGAAAAACTATATTTTGTGTGCGCACGTTGCGCATTCTTTCGGAGAAAAAATCATGGATCAACCTAAAAATTATATTCGCAGTGGATACATTGCATGGTGGGATATTGAAACACCCAAAGCATTCATTGGTAAAAATACATTGAAGGTGGATGTAATGGATGGAAAACTGCGATTTAACTACATCACACGTTCGCAGATCATCTCAACAAGTCTGTTGAGCATCGAGGATATTTTTTATTATCTGCCTTCAATTCTTGCCCACATGAACAAACAACAGGAGAAAGAAAAATCATGATCGTTAATAAAGATGAAGGATCAACAAAAATTTGCGTACATGTAGTTGCGTCGCTCGGTCAAGACGCAACGTGCCAAACATCAAATTGCATGGCATGGCGTTGGGTATCTGAACCGGATGGCATTAACAAATTAGGATATTGTGGTCTGGCCGAGAAGCCTAGTGATGTTATCTACGATGAAATGAGGCAGGCCGTAAAATTTTTAAAGGAGACATTGGATCATGTTTGACTCTCAAATTTTTTTGACGGTATGTAGTTTTTTGCTGGGCATGTTTGTTGGAATTCGTATTTCAGCACCGCTTGATGATGCAATTCACGAAATCAATACAGAGCCAAAAGACAACGGATTGCTGGGCCGATTGATTGTCGAGAATACAAGTACGGGTCCTATTTTTTTCAGCACAAAAAATTGGGAACCGTGGGAACCGGAACCGAAACCGGAGCAACAGGACAACGGATTGCTGGGCCGGCTGATTGTCGAGAATGCCCGGCTTCGCGTGCGCCTGGATGCAATCGAACTGCCACATGCAACACATAAATATGTCTGCACGCACTGTTCGCACATGTTTAACGTTGGCCGCAATCAGGAAGTTTTTATTTGTCCGGCATGTGGCGGCAGCAGCGAAAATTAAAAAGGAGACATTGGATCATGTTTGACGCTCAAATTTTTTTGACGGTATGTAGTTTTTTGCTGGGCATGTCTGTTGGAATTCGTCTTTCAGCACCGCTTGATGATGCAATTCACGAAATCAATACAGAGCCAAAAGACAACGGATTGCTGGGCCGGTTGATTGTCGAGAATGCCCAGCTTCGCGTGCGCCTGGAAGCACAGGAAGTTTTGATTTGTCCGGAATATGGCAGCAGCTTCGAAAATTAAAAAGGAAAATCCATCATGGAATTAGATTTGAAACAACTCCAGAAAAACGAGGAAACGCTGGTAAGCAGAGTGCGGCTTATTTTGTATGAGGCAGACTCTTTTGATGCAGACAGGTTTAGCACTGCATGGAATGGCCTGTTGACGTTCTGGATCGAAAAGAAATATCTGATGATGAACAGCAATCCGAAATATCTGGTGATGAACAGCAATCCGTTTAAAGCTGGAGTGAAATAATCATGAGCAAAAAACCAAACTTTGAAGGCATGAGTTTCCGCGTTAACTTCATTACGGACGGCGGGCAATTGCTGTTGCGCTCGGAATGGTCAACGGATCGTGATGCAGTGATCCATCTGGTAGATTCGCTCAACAGGGAGAAAAAGGGAATACGCGCACAGATAGAATCAAAAGGCACCGGCTATGTTGCCTTGCCACAAAACATGCCGCACATTCGATAAAGGAAAAATCATGAACCTGCATATTGTTGCTACACAAGGAATAGGTTTGTTACTGTTGCTGGCCGGATGTTTGCTGGCCGTGGAAGAGGTATTCAAGGGTAAGGGTACGATTGTGCCATCGACGGTGGCAATCCTGGGCTGGTTTGTCTGCCTGTTCGTTTACATCGTGATGCTGTTCGGCATGAACAACGCAAAGGCCGATGAATTCCTGATTGCGAACGTGGCCGCGCATCACTGGAATAATGATGCAAAATTCAATCAGAAAAATTACGGGCTGGGAATCGAAAATATTTTCGATTGCGTGGGAATCATGGGAAATAGCTGCGATGGTGACTTGATGGGCGAGATTGGATTCTACAAGAACAGTCTGAATGCTCAATCTGGTTATGCGTTGCTGGGTTACACGCCGCTGCACCTGGGCGTGCTGCGCGTTGGTGTGATCGGCGGAGCGGTGACAGGCTATCCGCTCATGCCGGTTGTGCCTGCCGCTGGCGTGCTGGTATCGCTTCGATACGAAAAGGTGCTGGCAAACATCATTATGACACCTAACGTTGAACGATATGGTGTAAATGGTTTTGCCGCGTTGCAGGTTGGGTATCAATTTTAAAAAGGAAAAATCATGAGTGAGAAAAATAGCAAGGTTCATCTGCTGCACCGGGAACCGGAAAAACCGGAACCAATACGCGCAGATTCATGTTCGCTATGCCGGTATGCGGCAATCCAGGATGATGGAAACTCGTATTTGTGCCATCGTAACCCGCCTCAAATGTTGGCTGTTCCAGGGCAGGATTTTGCCGGTCGGATGATGATAAAACTGCAAGGAGTATTCCCGGCAGTGGACAAAACATGCTGGTGTGGAATGTTTCACGTGAAACAAGGTGAAAATTAGACTGTTTTTTTGGCTATTTGTAGTAATCTATAGGCACATTCTTAACGGGATGTGCCTATTTTATTGCAAAGCAAAGGAGAAAAGATCATGGCACCACGGACAAAAGCACAGGCAGAACGGCTTTATCAGGAACAATTGGCCGCTGCAAAAGAGGAAATGTTGAAAAATCAGGAAGCGGCACGGCTGCAACAGGAAGCGGAAGCGGAGGCGGCAGAGCTGGAAATGTTTAGTGGTGATGCGGAGCCGGACGCATACGCGAAGATTCGTGCTTATTGTGCAACATCCGGCACGGAAGATTCGCTGGGAATCTACCGGCAATTGCCGCAAAAACAGGAAATGTTCATCTGCAAGATTGCGGCAGACGAGTTTGATCCTGAAATCATCAAGGCGCGGTTCGGCGGCGGAACCTTCATCATCAAAGGCTATGATGAAAAAAACCGGATCAAGCTGCGGCAGTTTATATCCATCGAGGGCGAACCGATTATCGAAAGCAAGCCTGCGGTGCCTGCGGTGGTTGCTGCGCCTGCTGCGCCTCAATTCGACATGCACGCCTTGGCCGCATTGCTGGCGGAAAATAATCGGCAATTGCTGAATGCCATCGGGCAGAGCCAGGTCAAGCCTCGTTCGACGGCAGAGATACTGGAGGAAATGAAATTGATGCGGGATATTCTCGCGCCTGCCAGTGCCCAGCCCGCCCAGCAATTCAATCCGGTTGAGCTGTTAAAGCTGGGCATGGAAATGAACGGCGGCGGATCGGATAACGCCTGGGCATTGAAAGCGATGGAAATGTTCGGCAAGCCGATAATGGATGGCATGATCGCGGCAAAATCACAGGCTGCAGTACCGGCAAGGGCGGCGTTACCGGATCGACAAACAACGCCGATTGGACAACAGCAACAGGAGGAATCAGCCGTGAACTTGATGTTGAAAGGTTATATCAAAATGGTAGGGCAGGCGGCGGCACAAAATCAGAACGTGGAAGAATATGCGGATACGATCCTGAACCTGGTGCCTGAATCTCAATTGCCGGAAGTGGAAGCATTGCTGCGTGCTGATGATTGGCAAACGAAGCTGGCCGCATATTCTGCTGACGTGAACACGTATCCGCAATGGTTTGCGCAATTGCGGCAAACACTGCTGGCCTACATCGACGAAGATCGGGCATTGACTACGGGACAGGCGGGTGATAGCCTCATTGCCCATGAAAATGCAAATTCCAGTAAAAATGCAACGGGTGGTGACGCTGGCGGCCATTCCTGATGGCGTTGCAGGCACCAAGGCCACACTCGCGCTGATGGTCAACCTGGCACAGCAAAGCCGCTATGACTTTGCTGTGCGCAACCAGGCATTAAAGCTGGTGCAGACTTTGCCATCAAAAAATTACATGGCGGAAGTCGAGGCAATTCACAAATACGTGCGCGATGATATTCGCTATGTGAAAGACATTGACGGAATTGAAACGGTGGCATCGCCCAGGGAAACCATGTTGAGCGGCCAGGGAGACTGTGACGACAAGGCGTTATTGGCCGCTGCATTGCTGATGGGATTGGGGCACCAGGTGCGGTTTGTTGCGGTCGGTGATGCACCTGGCGACTTTTCTCATGTGCTGATTGAAACGATGGTCGGTCGGCGGTGGTGGCCAGTCGAAACGACAGAGCCGGTTGATGTTGGCTGGTATCCTACAAGCCTTCCGTATCGCCTGGTTTATTATGTTCCGCCTGCGAGGTAAATAAAATGCAAATGAATGGATTGGGTGAAAACTTCGAAGCAAGACGTGTGGGAGCATCAAGGCAGGCAGCAAAACGTGCGGCAGCAGCGGCAGCTAATCAAGCATTATTGAACGTCCAACTGCACAATTTTTATCTGGCAAAGCTGGCCGCTTATACAGCGGCATCGACGGCGGAAGCAAAGGCATTGCTGGGTGTGGCAACGGCCAATGCCGGGACAAATCAGACGGCCATCAATCAGGCGGTGAATACCGCGCTCATCTGCGAAAACAATTCCTTGATGGCATACGCCGATATGAGTTCGGCAGCACAGCAGGACAATACCTTGCAGGCGCAATTGGCAGCACAGGCAACGGCGGCGGCATACGCTGCTGCAAAGGCTGCATTGCTGCCTGCGGGCGGATACTGGAATACCGGATCGCCCATGCAGTATGCAATCGACGCGCCAACTTTCGCGGCCATGCAATCAGGCCGGACAATCTATAACTGGTGGGGCGCAACATCCGTGATGCTGGGCAGGCCGGTTTTGTGTTTCTGCAATAACTTTTATCGAGCGAATCCAAAATGCACCCTGGATCAAGTCAATTCCTATGGTGGACAGCTTGAGCAGGCCGCGCAGAGCAGTGACAGCTTTGGATCATTCCTGATGGGAGCCTTGCCTTACATCGCAATTGTTGCCGTGATTGCAACGGCGGTTGTGTTTACGGCGGGCGCATTGGCACCTGCCGCTCAAGGTTTGTCTACAGGAGCTGGCGGCGCGTTGACAACAGGAGGCGGTGCCGCTGGTGGTATGACTAATGCCCAAATTATTTCTGCTGGTATGGCGGAGGGCGATGCGGGCGGCGGAGCTGTTGCCGGAGGCCTGGGTACAGGAGCTGGTGCTAGTCTTGGAACTGGAGCTGGCGGCGCGTTGACAACGGGTGGAGGAGCAGGCGGCGGCGGAATTTTAACCACGCTTGAAACAGCGGGCGGAGCGGCGGCAACATCTTCGATTGAATCAAAAATTGTTGGTGGAATTAAAAACCTGTTCAATCCACAACCTGCGGCACCGGCACCTGGCGCACCAGTTGCGGCACCTAAACAATCTTCATTTTTAACACCGGCTATTATGGTTGCGGGCATTGGCCTGGTTTTTGAACTGTTAAAAAATTGACAATTTACGGGCTTTAGGTTCATTATTTGTCGGGCATTGTCAAATAGTTTATTGATGGAGGGTTGGATCATGAGAGTGGCACAGGCAAATCTTAAAAAAAGCGGGCGCGGCATGGGCATGGTTTTGTATCGCGGCGGATTGCAGGGAATGGGTGCGGTTGATGCCTATGGCAATGCCATCACTTACGATAACAACGGAAATGAAATCCTGAATTATCCTGATGGCTCACCGACCACGGATGCGTCCGGGAATACGCTGTCTGATCCAAACCCGATTGCCTCGGCACAGGTATCACAGGCTTATGCAACGGCAGACCAGACGTTGACGACACAGCAGGCAAATCCTCCATCATCGACCAGCGCAACGCAATTGCTGACCAACATTTTCAGCTCGATATTCAGCCCGGCACCGGCAGCAACACCGGCACCGGCAGGGAGCGCGGTAGCTGTTTCGTCCGGTATCTCGCCAAACATTAAAATCATGGCGATTGTTGGGCTGGGCGGCCTGGTGGTTTTCAAACTGTTCAAGAAAAAATAAGGCATGGCCACTGCGCTGGACAAACCGATAACGGATTTGCGCAAGCTGGGTGAATCGTTGCAGCAAGCCATCATGCTGACGCGGAGCAGGTTGCCGGGAATCAAGAATGTCCGGTTGAAAATACAGGTACAACGCACGCTGGATCGAGCGGAGTACATGTTCAAGGTTATGTCGCAAGTGGTGCAGACGGTTGATGGCCTGACCTCATTTTTGAATTCTGCTTTTGGCATCGACATAAAACAAATGCTGACCAATACCAGACAGACGGAACCCTGGATACATGGATCGACGTATAGCTCAATGTTGCTGGCAAACGAAGGCATCCATCGCGTATTATTGGAACTGTCCGAAGTCAACAATAAAATGGATCGAGAGGTAAAGCAAAATGGACATTAGTTATTCTAAAGAAGCACAAAGGGCTTTTAATTCTTCGCCTAAAGTAATTCAACATTATGCAAATTCTCTTTTGGCTAGCTATGCACAATATGCTAATCGGCATTCATTGCCCGGAAAGAGCACGCTGTCAAATATCTCTAAAACAGCAAGATCACTTTTAAATTTGCCACCTGGAACAGTCATTTTTGTGAGAAAAGAGAAAAGTGTTCCACGTGGAACAAATCCCGCTCCCCGCATTGGAACAGCTCACCCAAAGCGCAAATCAGAAGCTACAAAAAAGACACCGACAAAGCGCCTGGTTGCTCGGCGTAAGCGCAATACGGATGAGGGATATTTTCCGAATCCGCTTGAGTCACAAGTACATCGTACGCGGACGAAGAAAAACGTGAACCATCCGATAAATTTTCCGTATGCTGTTCAATATAAAAATACGGGTTCGGGTGAGTGGCACTCGCTGTCAGCATTTAAAGAACTGGAAAAGGCTAAAGAATACGCGGCAGCATATGCAAATGCTCACCCTTACATGTATGTCAGGGTTGAGCACGCGACGGAGATTTAATCATGCCACGCCATCGTTGGCCAGTTTGATATTACTCCGGCACAGAGAAAATCACTGTTGAAGGAATACGGAAAATGAACGCATCGCAACGGGTTCACTGGCATGAATTGCAGACAAGAAAACATCTTGCCGTGCATGAGGCTTATCAGAAAAATCCGAAAGAGCCGGACTTTTCAAAATCATGGTTCATTGAATTTATGATCCAGAAATATGAGAAGTTTTTGGCTGTTTCACGTGAAACAATCGGTGCCTGACCATGCCTTTGAAAAGCGGATACTCGCGCAAAACCTTTGATGAAAACGTGATCGAAATGATCGGTGCCGGG
>Ga0307377_10007525_pt1 | contig 11210 bp, 17 predicted proteins | sample TR3MG_FD_202535 | JGI IMG/M metagenome (GOLD analysis project Ga0307377, IMG submission 202535) | Soil microbial communities from Risofladan, Vaasa, Finland - TR-3 | ecosystem: Environmental > Terrestrial > Soil > Coastal area > Acid sulfate soil | place: Finland: Risofladan, Vaasa | collected... | reverse complement strand
AAAGATGGTAGGTATTGGCAAAAAACACTAGCTTGTGTTAAGGATATGAATACGGCTGCTTCAGTTGGTGCATATGCTGAAAGTTTATCTTTGGGTAGGATGAGGGTTATAATGGCCCACGAAGGTACCCCACAAGATTTGAAAGACATGTTTGCTGTTATTGAACCAGATGAAGCGTATCATGCAAGAATTCTAACTGAGATTGGTGGTAAGTTTGGGATGAAAGAAGTTAAAGAATGTCATGACGATGGTTTAGAGGCATTAGGTTTAAAAATTAAAAGTAGTAATGATTGATTTAAGTATATATAAGGGAAAGAAGATATTGGTTGCCATGAGTGGTGGTCTGGACAGTACTATGTCAGCAGTCTTATTAAAGGATGCTGGGTGTGATGTTATTGGTATGACCATGAAGACATGGGATTACGAATCATCAGGTGTTGGTCCATCAGCTAAGACAACTGGTTGTTGCTCATTGGATGATATCAACGATGCTAGAATGATTTGTGTTGAAAATGATATCCCACATTATGTACATGATATTAGAACAGATTTTAACGAATCAGTTATAAATAATTTTATAGATGAATATATGGAAGGTAGAACACCTAACCCATGTATTTTATGTAACACTCATATTAAGTGGGGAGCATTGTTAAAGATTGCTGACCAATTGAATTGTGATTATATTGCAACAGGCCATTATGCTGTCATACGTAACGAAGATGGTAGATATATCCTATCAAGTGGTATGGATGCGTCTAAGGACCAATCATATGTACTATGGGGATTGACACAAGAAGTATTGGCTAAGACAATCTTCCCAGTAGGTGGGGTTGAAAAGTCAGTATTAAGAGATATGGCTATTGAAAGAGGTTATACTCAATTAGCATCAAAGAGTGAAAGTTATGAAATCTGTTTTATACCTGATAATAACTATAGGGCTTTTTTATCAAGAAAGAGAGAAATAGTTAAGGGTGAATTTATAGATACACACGGTAAGGTTATTGGATATCATGATGGTTTTCCATATTTTACTATTGGACAAAGACGTGGTTTAGGTTTGGGTAGTATTATGGATAATTTATTACCACATTATGTAACAGAAATAAACCCTAAGACTAATCAAGTAACATTAGGTTTTGAAAAGGACCTTATGAGAAAGAGTATGATTGTTAAGAAGGTTAATACTGTTAAATACACATATGATGAGTTGGATGGTAAAGAAGTGATGGCTAACGTTAGATATCGTGGTAAGACTACTATGGCCAAGGTGACGTGTTTAGGTGACGAATCGGTTAGGTTGGACTTCACACACCAAGTGAAGTCTATAACGGCAGGTCAATCTACGGTGTTTTACGACCCAGACAATATAGCTGATGTTATAGGGGGTGGTCATATATACTCAGTAATTGAATAAAAACCAACACATAATGTTGGTTTTTTATTTATTGAAGGTATTTATAATATAAAAAGACATGAAATCATTAATAAAACAGTTATTAAGGGAAAATCTTCACAATTTAACTGAAATTGATTGGACAAATCAGTTCAGTGATGTATCTAAAAAAGGTATGTCAGTAGAACAAGCCAAAGAATACCTTAAAAAGGTGGTTGGTAATTGTGATGCTAAACCGTCTGATAAAGATAAATTATCTCCAGATAAACCATATATCCATGCCAAGAAGATTCAAAAAACTACTGATGGTGATATAGATATTGAGTCATTTATCAGTGATATTACTAGAATGCCTAAAGAAATTTTAAGTGTTAATGCTAAAATGGCTAAATCGTCAACAGATAAGTCATTGTCAGTTAATATGGGTATACCAGCTTTAAGAGGTTTGGTTTATGATAAAGATGAAAAAACTTTTTATATCGTAAACACCTGTCCAGGAGCTGGTTCATGTGCTTTAATCTGTTATGCTAGAAAAGGGAGTTATATCATGTTCAAAGATGTGTTTATTAAACAAACTAGAATACTTAATTTGTTATTAAACCATCCAGATATATTTGAAAAACTCTTATTAAGAGAATTGGAGTCATTAGCTTTGAAGAATCAAGATAAAGAGATTCAATTTAGATGGAATGATGCTGGTGATTTTTTCACTAAAGCATATTATGATATAGCCATTAGGGTTACAAAACAACTAAAAGCCGAAGGGTATAATGTTAAATCATATGCATACACCAAAATGGGTGATATTGTTAATTTAGCAGACCCAGATTTCATAATGAACTTTTCAGACGATGCTAATAAAAAACAAACCTCAAAAGTTAAAGATTTGGAAAATACCAAAAAAGCAATAATAGTTAGTAAAGATGTATTTGACGATTTATTGTTGAAAAATGAGAAGGGTAGAAATTACGCTATTGATGAAAAGGGTAAAACAATCTTTAAGGAGGGTCAAAAAAGTTTGAATATGTTAAAGGCTAGATTGAGTAAAATCTATAACGTAGATATAAACTCAATATTAACATATACTGAATTACAATCAACACCACTCAATAATGATGCTAAATATAACGTGATTATAATGCCTAAAGGTGATGGTGATAGAGCAGCACAAAGAAATGATGTTAGAACCAGTTTCTTGTTATTCCATTAACCCTGACCTACACTTTTCTTTTTATAATTCTTAGACCTTTTAATCTTAGACGTTTTAGACTTAGCGTGTACCCCTTTTCTTTTTTTCTTAGGACCAGCTATTCTGATTCCACTGATATTTTGTTTAGCCATAATATGTTTTTTTTTATATAAATACTTGATTTATATGAAAAATAGCAGTATATTTGATTAAAATATAAAAATATGAAAAACGTACTTTACATTGAAATTGATTCTGATAGTGACCAACCAATAAAGATTGGTAAACCACAGGAGATTAAACAACCAGAAACAGACGCAGAGACGGCTGAAATGATTAAAAATGACATGTCTTGTTGTCTAGAAGCTATGTGTAGCTTAATAAGTATGGCCGATGTTAATGGTTATGGTAAAAAGGAAGAATATGTACAAGCTTCCATTAATCGTCTAACTGACTTTTTGGCTTCCACTACCACCCCTCAACAACCAACCGAAGACCCAAATAAAGAGTAATTAGCGTATATTTATTTGTATGAATATTAAGAATAAACTAAGGACAGCTCTCTTGAAAGAAGGTAGTGTAAAAAATAAGTATGGTTGTGTTATGGTCTATTTATCCATAGATAAAGATAAATGGAATACCTTCTTAGATAGTATTGATGATGATGATATCTACTATGAGGGTGATGACTTTGGTTTGGAAACAGAACCACATGTAACCATATTGTTTGGTTTGCATAGTGATGTACCAGATGCAGATGTTGAAGAGATTATAGATGAAATAGGTAACCCTGAAATTACAATGAAAGGTATCTCAATATTCGAAAATGAGAAATACGATGTATTAAAATTTGATGTTGATAGTCCAGCTTTAACTAAACTTAATGAGAGATTTAAAACATTACCCCACACTTCAAACTTTCCTGATTATCACCCACATATGACAATAGCTTACCTGAAGGTAGGTAAGGGGAAAGAGTATATTGATAAGTTAAGTAAACTTAAAACACCAGAATTTGAGTCTGATAAAATTGTCTATTCAAAGGTTGGTGGTTCAAAAAAGAATTATAATTTAACGAAATAACTTGCATTTCCTATAAAATATTTGTACCTTTGTCTTATGAATGGTAAATTAAGAAAAGAGATAGTTGGTAAAGAGTTGTATTTATATAACGGTGAGGGTAAATTAATTTTTAAACGTTGGTTGGATTATGGGTATTCATATACATTTGATATTATGACATATGATAAACATACATTAACAACTGTTACTGATGAAGGGGTAAAGAAGAATTTCTTGACTTAACAGTGATTTAGGTTATATTTAAGGTATGGCTAAAGAAAGAAAAAAGGTTAAACCTAAACCACTTGCTAAGACTTTACCTAAGAAAAGACCAGCAAGGGCAAAGAAAATTAAGATAAAGGTTTTGGAAGCTGAAACTAATACATCAACAAAGAGTTATGACCCAAATAAGTATTTTAGGGTTAAGGCTGATGATAGTGAGAGGTTTAAACAAGCTGGTAGTATGGTTTTATCAAAGGAATTGAAAATGGGTTATTACACCACAGAAAACGATAAGGGTGTATTTTATTATTTAATATTAAATAAATAGTTTTATGAATTTAAAAGAAAGAATCAACAATGATTTCGTTGTTGCTTACAAAAACAAAGATATGGATAAAAAGAACTTTTTAGGTGTTCTAAAAGGTGCTATCCAAACTCAAGAAGGTAAAGGGGTTGAATCAACTGATGAGAATGTACTAAAGGTATTAAAGTCAGTATCTAAGGGTTTAACTGAAACAATTGAAACACTTAAGAATGGTAATTTAGATTTCTCAAATGAAAATAAGGAGTTAGATTACATCAATGAGTATATGCCAACACTTATGAGTGAAGACGAAATAAGAGGGTTGGTTAAAGAAATGTTATCTACAGCTGAAAATAAGAACATAGGTTTCTTAATGGGAACATTTGTTAAAACAAACAACGGTAAAGCATTTGATGCTAAGACTGTATCTAAAGTAATCAACGAAGAACTAGTATGATAAGTATATTAGACGTATTAATAATTTGGTTTATTCATTGGGTGGCTGATTTCCATATGCAAACTCACGAAATGGCAACTCAAAAGAGTAAGAGTAATTATTGGTTAAGTATGCATGTATTAGTATACACTGGTGTTACTTTATTATTTTGGCATTTCACATTATTACGACCAGCAACCGAATATACTTTATGGGAATATGCCATGTTTAGTGGTTATATTTTTATAGGTCATTGGGTCACAGATTATATAACAAGTAGAATGACAAGCAAATTATATGCTGAAGGTAAATTCCATGACTTTTTTGTGGTTATTGGTTTTGACCAGTTTATACACTTAGTACATTTACTAATAGGTTACCACATTTTTATTAAATAAATTTATGAAAAAAGAAGAATTATTCACAAGCTTAGATAACATGCTTAATAACCCAAAAGCTAAGGGTTTCTTAAATCATTTGATTAGAAGTTATATCCCAGACACTAATGTAACGAAGGTAATGGAGAAACCCACTGGTGAGTTTAAGTGTGTTTTGAGTGGTGATGAACTATTTTCAGCAGAAGAAGTTTTAATTGGTATGGAAACAGAAGAATTCAAGGCTAACTTGTTTGAGCATTTAAAATCCATGTTTGATGTGAAAGCTGATAAAGAAACACCAGTATCTAAAATGATTGGTGATAAGAAGTTTGGTATAACAGGTACTAAAACCACAACATTTATGTCATACCCAACATACCAAATGTTTCTTGAGTGGGTGATGTTAAAATCATTAAACCATGATAAACACATCAATTGGTTATTGGGTAGTATTAGAGGATTTAAGAGTAGGGAAGGTAACAACAACAACAACAACAATGACAAACCTAAAGGCAGTGCAACATTTGCATTAGGAGATTTAGGTGTTTTACAAAAAATAAAAGAAAATTTAGAAAAGAATGAATAAAAATATTTGGGTGTCTAGTGATACCCATTTTTCACATAAAAATATAAGTGGCCCCAAAGTATCTAGATGGGGTGGTGGTTATCGAGATTTCGAAAACGAATTCGAAATGAACAAACACTTAGTTAAAATAATCAATAAATATGTTAAAGAGGATGATGAGTACTATCACTTAGGTGATTGGTCATTCGGTGGTATTGAGCAGATATGGAACTTTAGGAAGCAAATAAACTGTAAGAACATTCATTTGATATTCGGTAACCATGATGAACATATTAAACTTAATAAAGTCTTACCTAATGTTTATGAAGATGAAATGACTGGTATGTTTTTAGATGGCCCACCAGACCCTGAAGCTTTCCACTTAGAAGTAAAAGCACAAGAGTTATTTACAACAACTCAAGATGTATTAGAAACTAAGTTTGGTAAACACAGATTCTTTATCTCACATTACCCACACCTATCATGGCACCATATTAATAAGGGTGTTATAATGTTACATGGTCATGAACACGCTAACTTTAATAAGTTAAATATTAACACCAGCAGAATGGATGTGGGTGTTGATTCAGCCAAATTGATTCTAGGGGAGTATAGACCATTTAGTATTGAAGAGATTATCCAACACAACAACAGCAAAACTATAAAGAATTTAAAACATCATTAAATATTTGGTGATTCCAAATATTATTCGTACCTTTGTATTAACTTATAAAATATAATAATATGAAATTAGTACCAAAACAAGACATTAATCCAGACAATTTTGAAATTGGTGTGATTATAGCAAGGATGCAAGTTCACGAACTTCATGATGCACATGTCGCAATTTTAGACAATGTTTGCGACAACCATAAGAAAGTAATTATATTTTTAGGTGTATCTGTTATATCTAACACAAAAAACAATCCTTTGGATTTTGCTACTCGAAAAGCAATGATACAATCCAAATACCCACAAACCGTAATTTTACCATTAAAAGACCAACGTTCAAATGAACTTTGGAGTCAAATATTAGATAATGAAATCAAGATACCATTTGGTGAAAGAACAGCTTTACTATATGGTGGACGAGACTCATTTATACCACACTATGTTGGTAAGTATCCAGTAACAGAACTGACAAGTGATGTTTATTATAGTGGTACTGAAGTACGTAAATTAGTATCAAGGGAGATATTAGAATCTAGTGATTTCAGAGCTGGTATTATACATGCCAATTATGCTCAACGTCCAGTTACATACCCAACAGTAGATATTGTTGCCTATAATGATAAGGGTGAGCTATTATTAGCTAAGAAGCCTAATGATGCTAAGTACCGTTTTATTGGTGGGTTTGTTGACCGTGAAGATGAAACATTTGACATGGCAGCTAAGAGAGAGTTTATGGAAGAAACTGGTGGTTGCGAGATTGGTGATATTAGATATGTAGCTAGTGCTAAGATTAATGACTGGAGATACAAAAAAGAAGAATCTGGGATTATGACAACATTATTTGTTGGTAAATACCTTTGGGGTCCAATAAGACCATCTGACGACATATCTGAACTTGCGTGGATTAGTCTTGATAAATTAAATACTTTTGTATCTGATGATACATTAGATGGGTTTATCGTACCAGAACACTTAGAGTTAATGAAAACTTTTTTAAAAACATTTAAAGCACCAGTAGGTGTAGTATAATAAAAGTTAAAAATATATAGTTATGCAAAGTACAGCCAGAAAAATTAAAAGAAGTAAAGGACTTCAAACGGAAATTAGAACAAGATTAGCGGAAGCAATCAAGAACAAAGATTGGGCTGAAATAGAAGGTCTTGAAGAATTAATAACCAAAGCATTGTTAAGACCAAACAATTTGGTTTTATTAGGTGATGCTTATAAGTACTCTCACCATAAGTTTTATGAGGATGGTATGACCAACATGTATTCTTATATGGAATCACGTGGTGGTAGATTTAGTGAAACTATTTTTTATGGTTTACAAATTTTCCTTAAAGAATTTTTAGAAGGTGTTGCTATAACACAAGCTGACTTAGATGAAGCAAATGATTACTTAGGAACCGAGTATGGTGTATTTGGTCGTGAGGATGTATTTGATAAATCTAAATTCCAATACATTATTGATGTTCATGGTGGTCGTTTACCAATTAGAATAAAAGCCGTTCCTGAAGGTACTGTTGTAAATGTTAAGAACGTATTATTAACCATTGAGAACACCGATGATAATTGTGCTTGGTTAACCAATTTCTTAGAAACATTATTATTACAAATATGGTACCCAATAACAGTAGCAACTCTATCTAGAGAAGTTAAGAAGGTGGTACAAAAAGCATTTGATGAAACATCTTGTTTACCTCCAGATGTTATGGCTATAGTTATGGAGTTCGTATTGAATGACTTTGGTTTCCGTGGGGCAACTGGTACTCAAGCAGCGACTCGTGGTGGTTCTGGTCATTTGATTAACTTCAGAGGTTCAGATACTACACTAGCATCTAAACTAATCCGTGATATCTATAATACTGATACCATATACGGTCTTAGTGTTCCAGCAACGGAGCATTCAATTATGACCATCAAAGGTGAAGAAGGTGAATTGGAAATGATGAAGAGAGTATTGCTTAAATACCCAACAGGTATTGTAGCTTGTGTATCTGATTCATTTAACATCTTTAGAGCGTGTAAGGATTATTGGGGTACTGAATTAAAAGAGTTGATTTTAAGTCGCCCAGCAGAACCAGGTAATCAATTGGTTATTCGTCCAGATTCTGGTCACGTAATTAATACACTTAGAGAGATATTTAATATCCTTTTTGATAAGTTTGGTTATACAACAAACGATAAGGGTTATAAAGTATTACCACCACAAGTAAGAGTATTACAAGGGGATGGTGTGAATATCAACTCAATTATTGAAATTTACGCATTGCTTAAAGAAGAAGGTATTGCTGCTGAGAACCTTGTGTTTGGTATGGGTGGTAAATTACTTCAAGCTGATGTGAACCGTGATACTCAAAACTTTGCAACTAAAGCTTGTTTTGCTATTGTTAATGGTGAAACTAGAGCAATTGTTAAATCACCAACAGAATTAGATGCTGATGGTAACATTGTTAAATCATTCAAGAAATCAAAACAAGGTCGTTTAAAACTTGTTAAAAATGATGATGGTACATTTAAAACTGTTACATCATTAGAAGAAGGTTTTGAAGATGCCATTGATGAATTGGTGACAGTATTTGAGAATGGTACTATTGTAAAAGAATATACATTCGAAGAGGTACGAGCAAGAGCAGTACTTAAAACAACTAAATTAGAAACAGTATAAATTACATAAACTATGGAAGTAACTAAACAAAACGTACACGGTGAGACAATTACAATCAAGATTAAAAATGGTGTTATTATGGTACACCATGAAGATTGTACCAATGATTTTATAACATTAAATAAATTGTTTTATAAGTTCATATTAGACGCTCACGAATTAGTGTTGATTTATAATGGTATTAAAGAGCTTTATGCGGCTAACGAACTTACACCAGAAAAGCTTTCAAAGGGTAAAAAGAAATTTGAGGGTGAATATGGTATTAAACTGGGTTAATTTGTTTTATTGGAAATAAAGTTGTACCTTTGTATTTTAATCAAATAATACCTTTTTAATTATGGCTAAAGAAGATTTTATATTTTTTTGGGGAGGTACTTACAGTCAGTGGATGCCATCACCATTTAAGATTGATGGTGTTACTTATGTAACAGCAGAACAATACATGATGGCTAAGAAAGCCTTATTATTTGGCGACTACGATGCATTAAAGGGTATTATGGAGACCAATGACCCATCGGAACAAAAAGCGATAGGACGTACAATAAAAGGGTTTAACAAGGAACGTTGGGAAGCTGTTTGCCTTAATATTGTGATTGATGGTAATTACGCTAAGTTTAAACAAAACCCTAAGATGTTGGAAGAACTATTAGCAACGGGCTCAAAAGAAATAGTTGAAGCTAGTCCTAACGATAAGATATGGGGTATTGGTTTACATGAAACAGACCCTAAGGCTTGGGATAAAGAAACATGGGAAGGTTCAAATTGGTTAGGTATTGCTATAATGGAAGCAAGGAGTAGATTACAAAAAGAATTTAGTTTTAGTGTTACATATTAAAAAAACCCCTTTAAGGGGTTTTCTTATTATTTAATGTTCATATCTTATTATTGGTACATTATCGTCATCACCATAAGTGAATGATGGGTATTTTTTCTTTTTCTTAATATATTTTCTTTCGGCAAAACCTGCCAACGTATCTACTATATCTAGAGTGGTTATAACTATTGGACCACGACTACTATTAACAAATATAGTAAGTTTTGTTTCGGAAGAATTAAATTGTATTGATTCTATAGGCATTTGCCCTTGGAATTTAATTGATACGTAATCAAATATCCAAGCGGTATCATTAGCAAGTAAAGAATACATATGTACTTTATACCTGATAACTACTTCATTAACCATAAAAGATACGTAACCTAATTCTAATAAATCTATATAGATTGTTTCATTAGTGTTAGGGTCAATACACTTATACACAAATACACTAGGGTCTCTCCACCCATCTGTAGTTGATAATGTATCGTTTTCTTCTATTCTTGTTATTTTTTTAGCTTCAGGTCTTTTCTTTTGACCAAAAGAAATTGATGTGAATCCAATAAGTAGGATTAGCACTAATAGTTTTTTCATCTTTTTAAATTTTAAACGTTTCGTTATTTACCATTCATAATCCCAAACTCTAAAGTGGAAAAAATTGGGGAAATTTCAACCAATTTTTCTTTAAAGAATGCGAAATGTTTGGTGTAATCTTCACAAATAATACTCTCCACCCCACCTGAAACGCTTTTATAATCTAAAACACCTGGTCTTTTATAACCAGTTAATCTAATACCAATTGTATAATACGAAAATGCATTATCAATATCGGCATCAACAACCATTCTTATCACATTAATAGTTCTTACACCAAAAGGTGTGGTGCATGTGAATGAATCACCATAATCACCCTTATTCAATGTAAAATCAACACAACCTTGACTAACTAAGAATTCTTTGGTTATTTCTCTAAATTCTTTTTTATATCTTTGGTTAACTTTATTAGAGTATTTATCAACAACCAATAATCTACGATAATACGAATCTAAATCCATTCTAAACCACTTTCTATTCTTATTCAATAATGTAGCAAACAGTAACCTAACCTTCTCCCTATTATCAGGTTGTAAGGTTATACCGTACTTAATTACTGGGTAATTTTCTTCTCGTCTAGCATTAAAATAAATCATAAATTCTTCTCCTTTTGTCTATTATAAATATCTAATTTTATACAATTGTGCCCGAAATACGTAATAATATTTAAATTATTCTCTTTGGTAATCAGGGTTTTAGGTACTTGTAATATATATTAATTTTAAGTATAAATATCACTTGTTTTATTAAAAAATAATTTGTATCTTTGCAGTATGAAATTTTTATTGTTAGACCATGATGGACCTATGGTTACGGCTCAAAATCGTAACCACAACAAGAATATATGGGAAAAACCTAGGTTTGATGATAAGAACGTAGCAGTATTGAACCATAAAATACGTGAAACAGGG
>Ga0307377_10007524_pt1 | contig 11210 bp, 6 predicted proteins | sample TR3MG_FD_202535 | JGI IMG/M metagenome (GOLD analysis project Ga0307377, IMG submission 202535) | Soil microbial communities from Risofladan, Vaasa, Finland - TR-3 | ecosystem: Environmental > Terrestrial > Soil > Coastal area > Acid sulfate soil | place: Finland: Risofladan, Vaasa | collected... | reverse complement strand
CAGCACTTCCCTGGCCCACAGCGGTCGTTTCATGTCGTCGCGGAAGGTTGTGCCGATGGCGGTTCGGGCCTCGGCATCAGTCCTGCTGCCGCCCGCCAGCCGGCGGAACATCCGCAGCACTACCACCCGCTGCCACGGGTCCGGGATGAGCTTCGCCTCGCGGATCAGGCTGGCCTGGTCCTGCCCCTTGGGGATATTGGTCACGCCATCCATCGCCTCGAGGAACGCCTTGGCGTCTTCCGCGATCGGGCCTTTCCGATCCTTGGCGATCCTCGAGAAGATCGCTTTCGCTAAGGTATCCTCCATATACACGAAATGGCGGATCGCCTTCAACATCGTGGGATCGCTGATCGACCGTTTGCTCTGCTCCGCGATCGCCACGATCTCCTCGGAGTGCTTCTGCACGAAATCCGCGCCCGAAAGCTCATCCTCGAGGATGGCGAGTATCGGGATGACTGCCTTCCAGTTGGCCTTGTGCGACTCCTCGAGCATTTTCTGGAACAGCATCTCCGCGTACCCTTCGTTGTTATCGGCGATCAGTTTGTCCACGTCATCGCCGAACTCATCGTCCAGATCAGCTTCGGCCACCTTGTCCCTCAACTGTTTGAGAGCATCGCGGGCCGCTTCGTATTTGTTGCCGGCCGCGAGTGCGCGGGCCTGCTCCAGCAGTGCCTCGATCTCGCGGGAGCTGGCAAACCGCGCCGCATCCTGAAACCGCCTGCGGATGTTCTCGCCCCGCTCCGCAAGGTCCGGGTTCCCCGCGGCCGCATCGAGCAGGTTCGCTGCATCCTTTGATCCCGTGTAGTGAGCGAGCAGTGCCAGTGCGATCAACTGGTCTCCCCCGGCCTGCTGGGCCAGGTCGTTCAGCGTTTCGGGCGACAATTTCTCCCACGTAACCTTCATCTCCATCGCCTGACTCTTCAGCGTGAGGGCATCGGCCGATGCCTGGCACGACGTGGCCGACATGCTCTGCCCGGTTCGCAGCTTCAGTGTGCGCGGCGCCTGCGCGTTCGCGTTGATGTGGTCGATCACTGATTTCTTCAGGTTTGCCAGCGCGGCGAGGTCGGTGTCGTAGTCGTCGATCAATGGCAGGAGCTTCTCCGGGCAGCCTTCCCGGGCGGCACGATAAGCCTGAGCCGCCTTGTCGAGCTGAAACACGCCGATCTGCTCGGCTGCCGCGTAGACGGCTGCCCGCACCTTGTTCTCGACCCGCCTGTCGACCGCCTGCTCTTCATCGGGCTGCGCTTCCTCAGTTGCGGCGAGTGCTTCAAGCGCATCGTGGGCCTTCTTCACGATCTCATCGATGCCGAACCGCTCTTGGACGGCCTTGAACATCTCGCGGGCCGCATCGGACTTCCCGTCGGCGATCAGCTTCTCGGCCTTGGCCGTGATCTGTTCGAACGCGGCGGCGGCCTGCTCGCGCAGCTTCGCGATCTCATCGTCTACCCGCTTCTCCGGCAGGCCGGCAGCCTTTGCGGCTTCCCACAGCTTGATGGCCTCGCCCACGCGCTCGTCCTCCAGCAACGCCGAGACCTTCTCGCGCACGCCGTTCAGCTTGATCTCGATCACGTCGAGCTTGCTGCGAAGCTCGTCCACCCGGTCGGCCGCGAGCCTCGCTTCGGCGGAATTGGGAAATTCCTTGATGAGCGCCCGGTAGCGCTCGATCGCGTCCTCCGGAGCGGCGGCGTGCTCCTTGCGGAAGGTTTCAGCCGCGGCGAACGCGTCGTGGGCGAGATTCGCCCGGGCCGGCTCGCGCTTCCCGGGCTCGGGCGCCGCCTCGGGCGCCGACGGCTCCTCTGGCCTACCCACGGCAGGCCGCGGGGCAGGCTCGGATGGTTTCTTCCTCACATTGGGCAGCATGATCATGAGGGCGATGGCAGCCGCCGCCAGAACGGCCGCCGCGGCTCCCGCCGGCGCCAGCCATCCCCGGCGTCGAGCCGGCGCCATTCCCGCTGCCGCCGGCGCGATCGCCGGCTCGTTGCGCCGCGCCATCGCATTCTTGATGTCTTCGATCAACTCCTGGGGCGACTGCGGCCGCTGGGTGCGGTCCTTCGCCATCAGCTTCCTGATCAGCACGGCCGTCGGCTCCGAGAAGTCCGCCATCATCTGCTGCAGCGGCGGAAGCTCCTCGGTAAGCTGCCGGGCGAGCACGGCCGCCGCGGTATTGCCCGCGAATGGCACGCGCCCCGAGATCATGTGGTAAAGCGTTGCACCCAGCGAGTAGAAGTCGCTGCGGGTATCGATATGCTTCTCGCCGTCGGCGGATGGCTCGCCGCGGGCCTGCTCCGGCGAGCAATAGTAAGGCGTGAGCGATGCCGGGCCGCCGGAATCGCCGTCGGCCGTGGGGTCGCGTGTCAGGCCGAGGTCCGCCAGTTTCACCACTCCGGCAGAGGTCACGATGATGTTGTCGGGCTTCACGTCGCCGTGCATCAGGCCGTGTGCGGCGGCGTGCTCGAGTGCCGCAGCCACCTGCAGGGCGATGCCGAGCGCGCGGTCCTCCGGAATCCGCTTCTCCCGCCCGATCAGCTCGCGCACCGTCTGGCCTTCCGCGTACTCCATCACCAGGTAGTGATAACCGTTGGACTCGCCGGCGTCGTAGCCGGGGATGACGTTGGGATGGTTCAGCATCGCAGCCGCGCGCGCCTCGCGGTAGAATCGATCGACCGCCGCCGGATCCTTCGCCAGTGCGGGCGACAGTATCCGGAGCGCCACGATCTTGTCGATCCCCTCCTTGTGAGGTCGGAGCCGATCTTGGAGAGCAGCTCGTAGCCGTTGATGATGCGGCTCTGGCGCATCTTGCGCTGGATCGCAAGGGCCTGCTTCACCTGGTCGTCGGTGAGCACGCCCTCATGCACCAGCAGCTCGCCCAGCGGAATCTTCTGGCTTCCCATGCCCTTCTGCACCTGCAAGTATTGGTCCAGGTGCTGTTCGTCGATCCAGTTTTTCGCGAGAATGATCTGGCCTAATAGCGTCTTGTCGGCAGCCATGGGTAGCCTCCAGCGTGGGTGGAGCGGTGGCGCGGGCCGCACTGCAACTCACATACTATCATGAATGTAGGCGAAAGTCAACATCTGGCTGAGGACGAAATTCCGGAAATTCCCATGCCTTCCCGCGACTGGGCCGTTCCCTCCTGCTTCAACGTTCTTCGCTCGGCCCCTCAACGCTCGCTGTTTTCCGCCTCTTGCCCGATCCTCCACTGCTCGCCCTCGATCATCGGCGCCGCGTATTTTGCCGTGATGCGGCCGGTCTTTTCCAGGTGATCGATGCATGCCCGCATGCAGCCCCGGCCGCCGCAGATGCTGCGATGCCGGAACCGGTGATCCAGAAAGCGGTAGTATCCCGGCGGATTCTCGCGGCTGGAATTCTCATCGAGAAACGGCGAGTACTGCGGATCCCACCCCTGGTGTACTGGTACGCAGGCGTCGCAATTGAACGGAGCGTGCCGGAACACGCGGCTCTCGATCGGCAGCTCGATGCTCCGCGCGTCGCCGATCGCCCCGGCCGGGCACGCCCGGGCGCAGGCGCCGCAGTCGGCGCAGATGCTCCCCGTAAACAGCGGGTCCGACGCCAGCGGGGCGTCCGTGACCACCGCAAACATTCGCTGCCGCGGGCCGAACCGGGGCGACAGGAACAGCTTGCTGCGGCCAAGCTCGCCCAGCCCGGCCGCGCAGCCGACCATCCGCAGGCTGATGTGGCCGTCCGGCCGCACCCCGCCCGCCCGCACAGGCCGGCCCATGTCGGCACCGAACGGATTGTGCACCGGCACCGACGTATAGCCGTGGTCCTCGAGCAGCAGCACGACCTCCCGCAGAATTCGCGGCGCCGCCACCTCGTTCAGATGCTGGTACGAGCTGCAGTTGTAGCCCTGCCAGTAGGTGCCGTCCTCGATGGTTTTCAGCGTCCCGCGCAGGATTCGCAGGCCGATCGCGATCACGCTGCGCGTGGCCGACATGATCGCGCGCGGATTCAACTCAGGCGGAGCGTTGTCGAACCGCCCGATCGCCGCGATCCCAACAAGATCAGCCCCCGCCCGCCGTGCTGTTGCCTTCACCGCCTCAGCCAGCCGAACGTCGTCTGCCATGGTTGCGTCCTCGCGCGCTCGTTTCCCGGGAATCCCATCACTTGGGTATCATTATAGAGTCGGCGGGACGAAAAGCAATACCTTCGGCTGCGGGCTTGCTGTGGTGTTGTGCTGCCATGGAAATGAGGGGCGGCCTACCCTCAACCGCCCCAAGGGGTGAACTCCTTCCTCGCTCCCTTCTGCGGGCTGGCTGCTTCCCATTGTCGTCATTACTGCTGATCGGCGTTGCCGCGGCCGCGTGCGGACGCCCGCGCGGCTGCTACAGTATTAAACGCAGAAGGTATGACAGGTATGGTCGCACGGTTTTCCTTTTCCGGTGGCAGCCGGTATGACAGCTATGGTCGCACGGGCAAGGGGTTGTGGCAGGCAGGCCGGGCGATCGGCCTATGATGTGGTCAGTGGCAGGAAAAAAATTCTTGTGAAACGGAGAGATTCTTCGAACTCAGTGGACCAAGTGGACCAAGTGGACGCAGTGGACTTCTCTTCATCCCATCATCTCTTCATCTCCTCCTCCGTCCTCACTTCCGCCTCATACGCTTCCGCCGCGGCAGCCAGCTCGGCGGCTACATCGGCTGCGAACTCCTCCGGCTGCAGCACCACGGCGTGCCGGCCGAATCCGAGCACCCAGCGCTTGAACTCCGTGGTATCGCTGAGCCGGAACTCCGCGATCACGCCGCCGTCGCCGTCTTCCTTGATTCGCTGCGTGGGGTGCCACTGCTGCTCGCGCACGCTCGTGGCGGCCCAGCCGGTGAACCGCACGGCGACAGCCTGCACCTCGCCCGACGAGAACACGCCGAAGCCCCCCTGCATGCAGTCTTCCAGCGTGAAGTCGTCGGGCCGCTCGAACCGCTGGGCGGTCAGCTCCACGCCGATGCAGCGCGACAGCTTCAGCTTGCGCAGCTCCTCGCCGTGCTCGTGGCCGAGCAGCCGCCCCACGCAATACAGCCCCGCACCCAGCAGAACCATCCCGTAGGGCTGCAGGACCGCGTCGAACGCCTCCCGCCCCGGCGGAGCGTAGCGCAGCTTCACCGCCCAGCGCTCGGCGATCGCCTTGTTCAACACGCTGATCTCCTTGCTCTGCGATGAATAATCGTGGAAGGGGGTCGTCTTCACGAACAACGTATCCGACAACCTGCCGAAGTGCCCGAGCGTCTTGCGGGGCAGGAGTGCCTTGATCTTCTCCATCGCGCTCGTCAGGCCGTCGCCGAACTGCGTGCCCGACAGCGGCGCCAGCAGCTTCTGGCTCAGCAGCAGGCTCAGGCATTCAGTCACCGACAGGAGCAGGTTTTCGTGCGCGATGAAGTTCGGCTCGAGCTTCCAGAATCGCTTGCCGAAGTCGCGCTCCTCGAACGTGATCGGAAAGCCCACGTCCTGCATCACGTTCAGGTCGCGCTGCACCTGCCGCTTGCTGCAATTAAGCCGCTGAGCCAGCTCGCCCACTCCTATGCCGAACCGGTGCACCTGCAACGTCTTCAACAGATTCCACTGCCTGATCAATGGCTCGCCTCGCGCCATGGTGAAAGCTCCTGATCTGTGCTACTATGGCGAACAACCTTGGGCTGGTGCGTAGGGGCGGGCTGAGTGCCCCCGCCCGAACGAAAAGGGCATCGGTTGCGAAAAGAACCCGCAAATACAGATCAATCGGGCGGGGCACGAATCGCCCGCCCTGCTCGGATCCCCTCGCTGACCGATGCGTCACATGAATCCTGCGACCTCTCGTTGTTTCCGGATCACAAAGGGCGGGCGATTCGGGCATCGGATTTATCCATGTTCATCGATTCACCGGCGCAATTGCGCCATTTGCAGTCCTGCGATGCCCTCAGCCCGCCCCTACACGCCTGCCCTCAGTTCTTGCAGCATCGTAGTGCTAACTGCTCAACTTCCTCCTCGCCCGCTCCATGATCCGTTCGATCTCGTCGCGCTTCAGGAAATAGGGACAGGCACCGTTTTTGAAGCGACCGAACGTCATCGGAAAACGGTGCCTGTCCCTATTTTCCCCTATTTTCCATTTTCCGGATGTTAGCATATCATCATGCGAGACGAGGATCAAGACTGAATTCGCGAAAGCGCGAATCATCTCAATTCCTCCACCTTTCCCACTTGAATTGCGGCCCTCCCCCTGCTATTCTCTCCGCATCCGAATTCGCCTCATCATGCACCATCTGAACGGGTAGCACCAATGACCCCTCTCCTCCACTCCATCGCCTCTGCCCCATTCACCCCTCTCCCCTCCGGTGCCCTCACCGTCCCTGCCGGCGTGCCGATCCGCTTCGACATCACGTCGGGCGGATGCTGGTACGGCCACGGGTTCGCGCACCGGCAGCCGTATCCGCTGAACGCGGAGCCGGTCGTCAACACGGCGTTCGCGGTGAACAACGCCCAATCGCCGATCTGGCTGTGCTCCGCGGGATACGCGATCCTTGCCGAGACTGCCGCCGGCCTCTGCGTGCGGTTCAACGAGCGCGGCAGCGGCATGTTCGAGCTGTCGTGCGCCGAGCCGCTGAGCCTGCGGGTTCTTCGCGAAGACAGCCTGCCGGCGGCGCACCGCTCGCTGATGGCTCACCTCGGCTGGCCCGGCCCGCTTCCGCTGACGATGTCGGACGCCGCCGCGGGCGACTGCCTCTTCTGCACGTGGACGCAATACCCGCGCTGCATCAGCCAGGAGCGGGTGCTGGCGATGGCCCGCGAAATCCGCCGGCGCGGCTATCCCTGCTCGTTCTTCATCATCGACGACCGCTGGGAGACGGCGTTCGGCGAGCTTGCGTTTTCGCGCGATTTCCCCGATCCGCGCGCGATGGTGGAGGCACTGCACGGCCTCGGATTTCGCGTGCTTCTGTGGGTCACGCCGTTCGTGAACCGCGAGGCGGCCACGTTCGAGCCGCTGGCCGCGCGCAAGATCCTCGTGCCCGATGCCTACGGCCGCGGACCCGCGATGCTCACGTGGTGGGGAGGCACCGCCGGGCTTGTCGACCTGACCAACCCCGCCGGGCGCGACTGGTTCCGCGATCAGCTCCGGCGGCTCCGGAATGACGCGGGCGTCGACGGCTTCAAGGTTGACGGGGGCGACGCGAAGTATCAGCCGCCGCCCGCCCGATCCGCCTGGCACCGATACCGGGGGCCGTCCGGTTATGCGGACGAACTGCTCGCCGTGGCCGAGGAAGTCGCGCCCGGCGCCTGCGAGACCCGCACCGTCTGGCTTTCGCAACGCCGCAACATCATCTGGCGGCAGGGCGGCAAGGACTCCCACTGGGGAATAGACAACGGCCTGCGGGCGATGGTCAATCTCGCTCTCCACATGGGCCTGATGGGCTACGATATCCTCATGCCCGACATGATCCCCGGCCGCGTGCAGACGATGGTGTCCGACTTCCCGCTGCCCACCGACGAGCTGATGGTGCGGTGGACGGAGGCGACGGCGTTCATGCCGCTGATGCAGTTCTCGTATTTCCCGTGGAACTACGCGGAGGCGACGGAATCGGCGGTCCGCGGCTATGCCCTCGCGCACAAGGCGATCGGTGGCTACCTGCTCCGCCAGGCCGAAAACCGCACCGCACCGCTCATGAGGCCGCTGTGGTACGACTGGCCAGACGTGGACGCATTCTATTCGACCGCCGACCAGTGGCTTCTCGGCTCCGATCTGCTGGCGGCTCCGGTGCTGGCGGAAAACCAGGTGGCGCGCGACGTGCTGCTGCCGCCCGGCCGGTGGCTCGACGCGTGGACGGGCTGCGCGTTCGACCGGCCGCGAATCGTACAGCATCCCGCGCCGTGCCCCGGCATGCCGCTGTTCGTGCGCGAACGCAACCGCGAGCTGTTCGACGCCCTGCACCGCGCCCTCGCGGCGGTTGAGCGAGGCACGATCGCATCCGGGGAGACGAGCACGACGTATCGCGCGGGATTGGACCGGGATCTTTCTGTAACAGGGTAGGGGCAGGTCGAGGGCGACCGCCGCGGTCGCCCGAGTTGCCTGCCCCATGATTTTATCAACCGTTCACTGCGATCCGCACTTCTGCCCGAGCCTGTTGCGAACGAAGATGAGATCAAGGACGTCCACCACGCCGTCGTTGTTGCTGTCCCCGGCAACGCAGTAGCGGTACATTGCCACCACCGAGTGATTCTGGCTCATCGTGAGCACGAGAATCTCGGAGCCTGGCGCTTTCCGGCCGTCAACGATCCAGTAGTCAAAGCTCAAACTCAGTCCGGCGACCGTGGCGCCGGCCGGGGCCGTGAGGACAACCTGCTGCTCGTCGGGGATGCATTCCACCGCGTAGGGCGTGACGCCTGGGGCCTGCTCCGATGCCACCGCCAGCCCCGCGGGAAGCGAGGCAACGTCCAGCCGGCGGCAGAGGTAGACGGCTTGAACTTCGTGGTCGCCGTCCATCAGCACCGAGACGCTTGCCGCACCCTCCGGCTGGTCAACGCCATCCTTCACCCAGCGGACGAACATGCCTCCCTTCGCGGATGCAGGGGCGATCAGAGTCACCGTTGAATCCTCGGCGCAGAGGGCGGTGTAGTCGGTGGTGCCCGGCTTATCTCCCGAGATCGGGGTGCCTGTCGGCGTCGAGCGAACAGCGAGATTTCTGTGGACCGGCTCTGGCGGGGCGATGAGTTCCTGGACGGTGCCCGCAAAGCTATCGACAAAGTAGAGCTTGCCGCTCACCTCGACAAGATCGCCGTTCCTGGCGGGAGCGTTCAGCGGCGGCATGGCGGTCCAAGTCTTGGTGGCGGGATCGTAGGCCCAGACATCCGCGCGCATCGGAGGTTCGAGCGAAGGCCCCTGTCCTCCCGCCATGTATATTCGCCCCTGATAAGCGCACACCGCATGCCTTGACGATTTGTACGGCATGGTATCGACAAGTGACCACGGCCCGTTAACAGGATCGCTTGTTGCATACACGCTATCCATGGCATTGTTCTGGCTGCCGCCAAAGCCGCCGAGGATGTAAGCCTTGCCGTTACACTCGACTACGCATGAACGCAGGATAGCGCTGAACGGGAGGTCCGCGGCGCGAGTCCACAGGTTGGTGACTGGATCAAAGCACTCCACAGCGTTCAGAAGGGACATGACATTGTGGCCGCCAAGGGCAAAGAACTTGCCGCTCATGCACAAGGCGCCGACATCCAACCTTGGCACGGACATCGGCGGAAGAGTGACCCAGCGATCTGACGAGGGATTGTACTTCTCGACGACGATTCCACAGCCAGCCAGGCAATCGCCGATGGTATAGATCTCGCCATCAAGGACGGCGCAGGAGTAGAAGTAACTTCCAGTGGAATGGGAACGGCCCATGCTCCATGCATCGGAGGCGGGATCATAGATTTGGACGTCACCCCCTACGTCGAAGCTGCCGCCGATCACGTAGATTTTTCCGGATACGGCCGCGACCGCAGGCATCGACGTACGCCACGGTATGTTCTCCTTGTAGATCCAGCCGGCCGACTCCACCAAAGAGGCAGCCCGGAGGCCGATCACGTTTTCGGCGGCATAGGTGTTCCAACTGCCCCCGCGACGCGGTTCGGGCGCGGTCTCGTCCGCCGCAAAGGTGTCTGCGAGAGCCGATGCGAACACCAAGGCTCCCAGAGCTAACTTTGCGCATCCCAACGTGATTCCCATAGTCGACTCCTTTCTTGCTCATATCCCGCCTGACTTGAGCGAAGGCCCTGGGGCCATGTTGTCCCTCTAATAGAATTATATCGTTACATGGCCACATGTCAATCCCGACGTCACCCCATATTGCCTCTGAAAAAGCACCGGATCGCACTATCGGCCGTCTCACAGGCGTGCTCGATTGCTCCGCGTTCAGTACTTTCGCATCGGCACTTTCGCACCCTCTTGAAAATCATCCCTCAATCGCCATAATAGCACGCATCCAAAATCCACGGACTTTCACCGACTACACAAGGACTGACCATGGCCATTCAAATCACGAAGCTTCTCGATTCCGACAAGACGCTGTCGCTCGCCGGGACATGGGTATGGGCGGCCGGCCGCGAGCTGGACGTCGACAGCTACATCCGCCTGCGCTGCACGTTTACGATCCCCTCACCCCCTGCCCCCTCTCCAAGTGTGGAGAGGGGGAAAGGTGGCCCGTTTCCAAGCGTGGAGAAGGGGATTGCCAAGGCCGCAATTACCGTGGCAAACGCCGGCGGCGAATACGAGCTGTGGGTGAACGGCCAGTGGGCCGGGCGAGGCGGCACGCCGTCTACCCCCGAAGTGCATTACGCCGACGTTCACCGGATCAAGCGGCTGCTCCAGCCCGGCGCGAACACGATCGCGATCCTCGCCCACGGCTACGGCTCGGGCGGGCAGTGGTGGGCGTTCAGCCCGTCGGGAATCGTGGCCGAGGTGAAGGTGGACGGGAAGGTCGTTGCCGCCACCGCCGGCCCCGGCCCAGTATGGAAGGCGACGCCGGCCCCGGAGTTCTCGCGGCGGGCGCACCGATTCCTCTTCTTCCTCGGATTCGCCGAGATCGTGGACATGCGCGACGAACAGCCGGACTGGACGAAGCCGGAGTTCGACGATTTCGGGTGGCCGGAGGCTGAGCCGTGCACGCAGCTCGGCTCGCACGCGATCATCCCGCGCGAGGTGCCGCTGCCCCGCACTGCGTACTTCCCCGCAAAACCGAGCGGGGCCGGCAAATGGATGCTGCCCGGGGGAGTGCAGTCGATCTACCTGCCGCCGATCGTCAAGCAGCACGGGCCGGGCCGCTACCGGCTGGCATCGTTCGTGATGAGCCCGGGCGTCGAGCCGAAGCTGCACGTGGCGGCGGATGCCGACTACTCGCTGAAGATCAACGACATCGAGGTTGCCCACCGCTACGGCGGCGAGGAGGCCATGCTCGACCGCTACACGGAGCCGCAGTTCCGCGGAACCAGATACGACGCGCTCAACCCGCCCGAGAAGGTGCGGCTCGAGCCCGGCTGGAACGAGGTGGTCTTCGAGATCGACGCCACGGAGCGCACCGCGCACGTGTCGCTTGTGCTGATGCACACCTTCTGGATGGCAAGCGTGATGCCGGCCGTCTTCTCGGCGGCGAAGAAGCTCGATGAGCCGGGGTGGATCGTGGAGAAGCTTTCTGGCCCGACGCCCCCACCCCTGCCCCTCCCCAAGGGTGGGGAGGGAGACATGGCC
>Ga0307377_10007522_pt1 | contig 11215 bp, 12 predicted proteins | sample TR3MG_FD_202535 | JGI IMG/M metagenome (GOLD analysis project Ga0307377, IMG submission 202535) | Soil microbial communities from Risofladan, Vaasa, Finland - TR-3 | ecosystem: Environmental > Terrestrial > Soil > Coastal area > Acid sulfate soil | place: Finland: Risofladan, Vaasa | collected... | reverse complement strand
CCTCTAATTATCTCTTCGTACATCTTGGTCAACTCACGAGCTATTACTATCTTTCTCTCTCCCCAAACATCCAACATATCTTTAAGTGCCCTTTTTAGTCTATGCGGAGTTTCATAAAAAATAATGGTTCTCTCTTCATTTTCTATACTCTTATAATATCTCTTCCTCTCTTTAATTTTACGGGGCAAAAATCCCTCAAAAACAAATTTATCGGTAGGTAATCCTGATACAACTAAAGCAGTAATCAATGCCGAAACACCGGGTATGGGAATTATTTTTATATTATTTTTTAAAGCTAAATTTATCAATACATATCCTGGATCAGAAATTCCTGGCATACCTGCATCGGATACCAGAGCGATATCTTGACCATTTTTTAATATTTCTACCAGATAGGGAGATTTTTCAAATTTATTGTATTCATAGTAACTTGTTATTTTTGTATTTATCTGGTAATGATTTAATATTTTTTTTGTGTGTCTGGTATCTTCAGCTGCAATCAATTTTACCTTTTTTAAAATCTTTAAAGCTCTTAAGGTTATATCTTCTAAATTTCCTATAGGTGTCCCGCAAATGTATAAAATTCCTCTTGTTTCATTTTTATCCAAAATACTTATTCATCTCCACGTTTTTCGTTAATATTGAAATATAGGATTTTCGATTTTTAATTCTTCTTTTCCCCCTTTTATTCCCTCTAATAATACAAAACTTGCATTTTCTCCTTGCCGGGGATGAATGAATTTTACAACCTTTGGTTCAATACCGTATTTTTTTAAAGCTATTACTAATTTTATTAGTTTCGAACTTCTATAAATTAAATAAATTCTTCCCTTATTCTTTAGCAAATAATTACTTACGGAAATTATGTCCTCTAAATCACCTTTTATTTCATGCCGGGCAATGGCTCTACTACTCGAAGGATTAATCTTCCCCTGCCCCAGAGAAATATAAGGAGGATTGCTTACTACAACATTAAATTGCTGATTTTGAAAAATATTTTTTAGGTTTCTAAAATCTTCTTGAATTATAGTTATATGATCTTGTAAATTATTTAATCCAACACTTCTTCCAGCCATATCTGCTAAATCTTTTTGTATCTCAATTCCATAAATAGACAATCCTTTTCTTTTACTAAATAAAAGTAGAGGGATTATCCCAGAACCAGTACCCAAATCAATTATTTTTTCATAGTTTTTAACTCTAATAAAATTAAGCAGTAAAATAGAATCCACCGAAAAACGATATGAATCCCTTGCCTGGATAATTTTTAGTCCTTGTTCTCCAAGATCTTCTATTTTTTCATTATCATTTATCATCATTATTTTTTGTACTTTTATTTTTTGTTAAGAGTTCTCCGAATTCTTCTTCGAGTATCTTAATTCTTTTCTTAATACCGCTATTCTTACTATTGGAATCGCTTTCTAGTTCAACTATAATATATTTTTTTAACACATTTATTTCTATAACTTTTCCTATGCCTTTTTCTGTTTTAATATTATCTCTCAATTTGGGATATTTTTTTAAGCACTCTTTATAGAACTCAGATTCGTAAGATAGGCAGCACATTAATCTACCGCAAAGGCCTGATACTTTAGATTGATTCAAGGCAATTTTTTGTATTTTAGCCATATTAATATGAATTGGAGTAAACTTTTGAATATAAGAAGCGCAGCACACTTCTCTCCCACAAATTCCCATTCCACCTATTAATTTTGTTCCATCTCTTACTCCAATCTGTCTCAGCTCGATTTTAGTTTTAAAGACTTGGGCTAAATCTTTAACCAATTCCCGGAAATCTATTCGTTGAGTAGAAACAAAATAGAATATTAACCGACTTTTATCAAATAAATACTTTACGTAAACTAATTTCATGGGCAAGTTATATCTTTTAATCTTCTCTTTACAGATATTTAATGCATCAATTTCCTCTAGCTTTACTATTTCGAGTTTCTCAAAATCCTCTTTATTCGCTTTTCTAAGTACACTCTTAAGCGGGGTATCTATTTCATCATTTTTTATATATTTGTAAGGGATCACTACTTTGCCCAAGTCTAAACCAATAGCTGTTTTTACTAAACAAATATCGCCTTTCATTAATCTAATTTTATTATTAATTTTAAAATAATAGATATAATTTGTTTTGGCAAATTTTAAACCAGTTACTTTAGGCAATACTAAACACCTACCATCTTTATATATAATCTTTCTAGAATAAGACGTGTATTTACATTTCTTATCAGATATTCTTCTATCTGTTCTAAATAATCCAAAATATCAATTAGAATTTCCTGAGAATAGATTCGAGATTTTTCAACAAGTATTTCTAATTTATCGCAATTGGTAACATACTTTTGATCTCCTGTATTTTTAATAATTAAAATATCCCGATACCATAATTTTATCATTTCTAAAATTTCTTCTATTCTATCTATTTCGGATACTATCCTTTCAACTTCTATAAAAATATCGTCACCATATTTTTCGGGAGATATTGCTGATAAGTAGTCTAATATTTCTTCTCTTCTAATAAAATATTCCTCATCTGATAACAATTTTGAAGCGTTTCCGATACTCCCTTGAGCTAATTTGGAAATAATTTCGGCTTTCTTTTTTTCTAAATTATTATTTTTATTTAATAAAAACTCTTTTATTTTATAGGAGGATATTAATCCAAAATTTACCATCTGGCAACGTGAAACTATAGTAGGCAAAATTGGGTCTATCTTTGAGCAAATCAGAATTATTATTGCGTAATAAGGTGGCTCTTCAATGGTTTTTAATAAACAGTTTGACGCCTCAAGGGTCATTTTCTCTGCTTTGTCTATTATGTATATCTTTTTTTTATTTTTAAAAGGCTTCAGTCCAATCTCTTTTCGCATTTCTCGTATTTGATCAATCTTTATCGAACCCTTGATTGGTTCAATTATTTTTAAATCCGGACTATATTGCTTACTAATCTCATTACACGATTGACAGTCTTCGCAAGATTCTGAATTTTTACTAAGGTTCGGACAATTTACCGCCTTGGTAAATTCTATTGCCGTAAGCTTTTTCCCAGTCCCTTCGTTCCCGACAAAAAGATAAGAGGAGGAAACCTTATTCTCTTTTAAAGATTTTGTCAATATTTTTATTGCTCTTTCCTGCCCAACTATATCTTTGAAAGACACAAATACCCCCTTTATTCTCGTATATCGTATATCGTATTGCGATAGAAAAATAGAATTCAGAAAGCGTATATAATTAGTTAGCTGGTTAATAAATTAAATCAAATCGGCTAACTAAGGCTTAAGAAAAAAGTTTTAAATTTTAAATTTCTTACGATATACGATATACGATATACTATTTACGTTGTTTTTTATTTTTCTATTCACAATTTTGATTATCTCTTCAAATATATCTTCTTTGCTCCTGTTAGCATCAATTATTTTAATTCTTCCTGATTCTTCTCGAGACAATTGGTAATAGCCTTGTTTAACTCTTTCCAAAAATAATTTCCCTTCGATAATTTTTTTATTTATAAATTCTTCTTCAAATCTCATTTCACGCGAATTACCGAAAGAAGCCGATCTCCTTAATCCCTCGTATGGATCAATATCTAAAATAAAGGTTAAATCAGGAATAGCTTTTCCTACGACCAAGCTATTTAGGTGCTTGATAATTTTTAAATCTATACCTCTTCCGTACCCTTGATAAGCAGTAGTAGAATCATGAAAGCGATCAGATATAACTATTTTCCCCCCTTCTAAAGCTGGTAAAATTATTAATCTGACATTTTCTGCCCGAGAAGCTAAAAACAATAGCATTTCGGTTTTATAATCCATACCATCATTTTTTTGGTCGAGAAGAATTTTACGTATTTTATCTCCAATCTTTGTTCCTCCCGGCTCTTTAGTGTAAATAGAAGGTATTTTCTGTTTAATTAAAAAATCAAATAGCATCTTTGCTTGGGTAGTTTTTCCACAACCTTCAAGCCCTTCGAAAGTTATAAATAGCCCTTTTTTCATTATATATTTCTTTAATCCTTTTCAAATAATTAATTAAGTCAAATAAAAATATTTTTTAGTCCATCTTGTCATCTTTAATTTTTATTATTTCCATTCTTCTCCATAAGAACTCGGCAAATATCAGTTAGAGTTACTATCCCCACTAATTTCCCATCTCGTAAGACAGGAAGTCTTTGAATTTTATTTCTAATAAGTAGATCCGCCGCTAAAACTTCGTTATCATCTTCATTGATAGTAATAATATTTTTTCTCATAAATTCTTCTACTGGACGTTGAGAATATTCCTTTAAACTTTTAGATAATTGTATGAATTCAGAAAGAATAGAATCACTATTTATAATTCCCAAATAGTTCGGCAGAGTAGCTCTGATTATGTCGTGTAAAGATATAAACCCAACAATTTCTTGATTATTATTGACCACTGGGAGCCCGGTAATTTTTTGTCTGGATAATATACCCAGTAAATCTACTAATTTACATGTGGCTAAGACACTGGTAACATCACGAATCATAATATCCTTTATTTTCAATTAGATTGTCTCCTCTCCCTCTACTTCTCTTTATAATTTCTTAACATTAACATATTGAAAACATTTCTCTACTTCTTCCCTTGAACTAAATTCCTCTTCTTCTCTCAAGGCGCTGGCTAAAGCACAGGACATAGAAAATTCTATTGCTTCTTCAAGATTTTTTCCTTCTTCGGTTAAGGCAATTGCAAATCCTGCAACTAAGGCATCGCCTGCACCGATCAAATTTACGATTTTATGATAGGTAGTCTCTGCAAACCATATTTCATCTTGGGTGGCAATTATATCTTTTTCATTTTGCAGAGAAACTACACCTATTTTAGCGCCTCTTTGGATAATTTGCTTTGCTGCTTTAATAGCATCTTCTTCTTTATTTATGGCGATTCCGAATACTTCGTTACTTTCTCTAAGGTCAGGTTTAGCCAAAAAAGGGCTTTCCTCCAAACCTTTTATAAACTGTTCTCCGGAAGCATTTAATATAGTTTTTACTCCTCTTTTCTTTGCAATAGAAATTAAATCACCATATATATTTACAGGAACCCCTCGAGGCAAACTTCCGGAAAGCGTAACTACACTACACTGAGACATAACTCGATAAAAGATTGATTTTAGCATCTCTAAGTCATATTCTGTAACTTCAGGTCCTGTTTCGCTAAGCAAGGTATGCTCTCCCGATTTTTTATCTGAAATAATTGTATTACTTCTAGTCTTCTCTTCGATATGCCAAAAATTAGTAGTTATACCTAATCCTCTTAATTCCTCCTCAATCATTCTCCCCCTACCGCCACCTAAAAATCCCATAGCGATAGTTTCTCTGCCACATCCCCTAGCGGCTTTGGATACATTTATGCCTTTACCACCAGAAGTGGTATGTGCATTTAAAACTTTGTTGTAATGATTTATTTTTAAGTTATTAACCTCTAAAATCACATCTATTGCAGGGTTTAAGGTAACAGTTCCTATCATATTATCCCTTCCTTTTTATCATAGTAAATATTATATTTTTTAATATTTTTAAAATTATAGCTTACTTAATTATATTTATCAATCTTTACATATAGTATCGGGTGTATAGTATCGAGTATCGAGTTAGGAAAAAGAACTACCCCACTAAAGTTTACACTAATTCATATGTCGTATATTAGCGTATAGCGTACAGCGTGTAGCGGATAGGAATATAGTATCGCGCAAAGATATCGATTTTTTTTACTTTTTAGTTTAGAATTATTTTTATTCTAAATTTCTTACGATATACAATATACTAATTAGTTAGCCAGTTAAAATTAAAACCTCTAACCAACCAACTACATAACTAATTCTTGCCAAGATACGATTCACGAAATACGAGATACGAATTTTTTCTGTCTTCTTCTTTTTTAACTCTACGCTCTATGCTGTACGCTATACGCTGCAATACTATTCAACAAACGTTTTAAATAGTTTAATTATTATAACCCCACAAATAAACCCGCCAATATGAGCGAACCAGGCTACTCCACCTTCACCTGTTCTAACCGCCAAAGAAGATATACCATATAAAAATTGGTATATTATCCAAAAACCTAATACTACTACCGCCGGAATCTTAATTAATCTTATAAAAAAACCAAAAATAATCACTGTGGTTACCTTAGCTCGAGGATAAAGCAACAAATACGCACCCAACACTCCAGCTATTGCTCCACTTGCTCCCACCATTGGCACTCTAGAATCAGGATTAAATATTATCTGTGTGAGAGCCGCAACTATTCCACAAGAAAGATAAAAGATTACAAATTTATTCCTACCTAAATAATCCTCTACATTATTTCCAAATATCCATAAAAACAACATATTCCCTAATAAGTGAACAATACTGCCATGCATAAACATAGAGGAAAATATAGTTAAATAGATAGGTGATGGACCGGAAGGAAAAAGATCGATATGATGAGTAATTTCAAAAGGAAGCAATCCCATTGAATAGATAAATTCAGTGACCCTTTCACCTAAGGATATTTGATATAAATATACTATTGAATTCAGTACAATTAATGCTACTGTTATTAAGGGAAATTTTTTTGTTGGTACATCGTCCCAAATGGGAAACATAAAAATATCACATCCTAAATTAGTCGTTACTATTTAGTATTTCGTATATAGTATATCGTATTTTGTAAAAAAACAGAAGTCAGAAGCAAAAATAGTATATAGTATATCGTATTGCGTATTGCGTATCGCGTTAGGATTAGGAAAACAGAAATCAGAAACAGGGAGACAGAATATCAAAAAGTAAATAGTGTGGAGCATTTAGCGTATAGCGTAGAGTTTGGAAAGAAGGAGCCAGAATAAGATAGTATCAAGTATATAGTATTTAGTATACGTATATCATAAGAAATTAAGAATTCAGTAATCAGAATTTAGAATAAAAATAATTCTAAATTAAAAAGTAAAAAAATATCGGAATCTTTACGCGATACGAAATAACTAAACGCTAAACGCTGTACGCTATACGCTAAAAAGATTCTAATTTATTTTGCTTTAAATTCATCAGGAGATTGATCAATTAAATTAAAATTATATAGTATTTTTTTAACAATTCTTTCTGAAGCTTTTCCATCTCCGTAAGGATTAATCCTTTTTGACATTTCCATATATTTTTCTCGACTGTTTAATAGGGTATCAACCTCTCTACAAACCCTTTCTTCACTAGTTCCAATCAGTTTTACTACCCCCGCTTCGACTGCTTCTGGTCTTTCTGTTTCATCCCGTAAAACTAATACCGGCTTTCCCAAGGAAGGTGCTTCTTCTTGTATCCCGCCAGAGTCTGTAAGTATAATATATGATTTAGACATTAAGTTAATCATATCATCATAATCTAAAGCATCGAGAAGTAGAATATTTTTTCTATTTTGCAAGATCCCTTTAACCTTCCTTCTTATTTCAGGATTTTTATGCAGAGGGAAAATTACGAATGCATTAGAATGCTCGTTCATTATTTTATTTATTGCACGACAAGTTTCTCTTAATGGATCTCCCCAGTTCTCTCTCCTATGCATAGTCACTAAAATAATTTTTTTCTCTAATATTTTTTTATCTTTTAATAAAGGTTCTCTAAATATATGGTTCTCTTTAATCATTAAGAACAGAGCATCTATTACGGTATTTCCGGAGATAAAAATATCTTCTCTTTTTACTCCTTCAGAAAGCAAATTTTCACACGATTGTTTGGTGGGGGTAAAGTGGAGATCAGTTAGCACGCTGGTTAGATGGCGATTTACCTCTTCAGGAAAAGGATAATATTTATTATTAGTTCTAAGTCCGGCTTCTATATGACCTATTTTTATTTTCTGATAAAAAGCAGCCAAAGCTCCAGCAAAGGTAGTAGTAGTATCACCTTGCACTAATACTATAGACGATCTTTCTTTTTTTAATATCTTTTCAATACCTAAAAGACTATTATTAGTAATATTTGATAAAGATTGACCTTGTTGCATGATATTTAAATCATAATCAGGGTTAATTTGAAAAATCTCTAACATCTGATCTAACATCTCCCTATGTTGACCAGAAACTATGATTCTACAATCTATAAGATGGGGGTATTTTTTTATTTCCAAAATTATGGGAAACATCTTTATAGCTTCGGGACGAGTTCCGAAAATAATAGCAATTTTTATTTTATTCATAATGAAACTCAATTACTCCTGCTTCTTTTAGCATATTTCGTGCTAATTCATCAGGGTATTTTTCCTTATAAATAATCTTCTTTATTCCAGAATTTATAATCATCTTAGCACAAGTAACGCAAGGTTGAGTTGTACAATATAATACGCTGCCTTTTATACTTAAGCCATGTAATGCAGCCTGTACAATAGCATTTTGTTCAGCGTGTAATCCCCTGCATAATTCCTGTCTTTCCCCAGAAGCAACTTTTTTTATTTCTCTTAAACATCCTATTTCCAAACAATGAGGCAGTCCCCTGGGAGCACCATTATATCCAGTAGTAAGTATTCGCTTATCTTGCACGATTACTGCTCCAACTTTTCTTCTTAAACAGGTAGACCGTTTGGAAACTAATTCAGTTATCTCCATAAAATATTCATCCCAAGTTGGACGGCTCATAAATATATATCTCCCTTAATAATATTGTTATTTAGCGGGTAATATAGAGTCTAATTTGTAGCGAAAAACTATATTAGTTAGTTAGTTACATGGTTAACTGGTTTGATATTAATTTCTAACTAGCTAACCAGGTAACTAACTAACCAAATAACTAATTCTTAGCGAGATACGATATACGAAATACTATATACTAATTTACTAATTTATTTCGTGCCGAATAATCTATCCCCAGCGTCACCTAAACCCGGAACTATATATCCATGTGAATTCAATCTTTCATCAACAGCTGCTGTGTATATATTTACATCTGGGTGGTATTTTTGTATCATATTTATCCCTTCCTGAGCTGCAATTATGCACATAAATTTTATATCATCTGTACCACATTTCTTGATATAGTCTAAGCAGGCAACAGCTGTACCTCCGGTTGCTAACATGGGGTCGACAATAATAACTTTTCTTTCTTTAATATCAGATGGTAATTTAGCATAGTATTCTACAGGTTTTAAAGTTTCAGGATCACGATACATACCAATGTGTCCTACTTTTGCAGGAGGAATAAGTTTTAATATTCCATCAACCATGCCCAAACCTGCCCTTAAGATAGTTACAATAGCAATGTTTCTCCCTGAGATTACTTTACTTTTAGTCTTACCAATGGGAGTTTCAATTTCAATTTCTTTTAATTCTATTTCTCTGGTTGCTTCATAAGCTATTAAATTAGATAGCTCGTCTACTAATTCTCTAAATTCTTTCATTTGAGTATTTTTGTCTCTTATTAAAGTTAATTTGTGTTGTATTAAAGGGTGGTCTAAAATAATTACTTTTGACAATGGCTCTTCCTCCTTGTTTTTCGTATCGCGTATTACGTCCGATTTCATTTAAAGATTTTATCTTCTTCTTGTTTTATTTTATTCAGGCGATTAATATGTCTTTCTTCCTGGCTAAACTTGGTATCTAACCAAACTTTTACAATTTCTTTAGCTAATTCCGAGCCAATAACTCTACCTCCCAGGACTAAAATATTCGCATCGTTATGTTCTCTGGAATATCGGGCAGAAATTTCATTATGACAGAGTGCCGCCCTAATACCTTTAACTTTGTTAGCAACTACAGACATGCCAATTCCGGTTCCACAGATTAAGATTCCTCTGTCACATTTTCCGCTTTTTACTTCTATGGCGACTTTAAATCCAATATCTGGATAGTCTACAGATTTCTCATTTTCGCAGCCAAAATCTATATACTCTATATTCAATTCCTTTAAATACTCTTTTAAATTTTCTTTTAACTGATAACCTCTGTGATCACTGCCTAAAGCTATCTTCATCTTATATCTCACCACCGTTATTTATTATTTTCTTCAAGAATTTTATCTAATATATTTTCTAAGTTTTCTTCCAAGTCTCTTGCTATAGTTCGATAAAATTCTATAGGTCTACCAAGAGGGTCAACTACTTCATAGTTTTCGTCAGTTTTTTGTATACTCTTAAATTCACTAATCTGAGCAAATTCTTTAAGCAAATAAATTTTATTTTGAGCAAAAGTAAATTTTGTTTTAATATAATCTTTATGTGTTTTGGACATGACCAAAATTAGATCTGCCTTTTTAACTAAATCTTCTTTTACTTGGGTGGCTATGTGCCGCGAAATATCAATACCTTTCTCAGTCATAACCTTAATAGCTTCGGGTGTGGGGTTCATGCCCGGCAGAGCAGAAATTCCAGCTGATAAAATATTAAATTTACTATCATCCTTTGTTCTTTCCTTTAATATTTTCTTAAATATACCTTCTGCCATAGCGCTTCGGCAGGTATTACCGGTACAGATAAATAAAATGGTCTTAGTCATTCTATTAAAACTCCATATATTCGTATCTCGTATATGGTATATAGTATATCGTATTTCGTTCAGATTTATTTAGACAGATTTAACTTTCATTAATGCTGGCTCGATGAATCGAACCCATACAGATTACTCATTACGGGCAGACACAAGGTCTGCCCCTACATGTTGTATATTATTATTTTCTTCATGAGATACAAACTTTGCTTCTGTCTTCTATTTTCTTAACCAGTTAACCAGATAACTAACTAACCAACTAACTAATCCTAAACGAGATACGATTTTTATTTGCGATGCGCTATCACTACTCTCTCTATCCCCAAATAATCTTTGATAATTTCTATATTTTGATCAAAATCATTCTCTCTAATAATTAACTCTTTGACTATTTTCGACTGATTTAAACCCACTTCTAATGCCATAAAACCGCTTCTTTTTAAATAATAAGGACTTTTCTTTATAATTTTGCGATAATAATCTAAACCATCAATTCCTCCAGATAAAGCAATTTTAGGTTCATTATCTTTTATTTCGGGTGGTAATGATTCAAAATCGTAAGAATCTATATAAGGCGGATTAGAAACAATTCCATCTAAACTATTTTTTTCAATTCTCCCCATAAATGGTTCAAATAAATCTCCATGCAGAAATATAATTTTATCTTTACATGCGTGTTTTTGAGCATTTTTTAATGCTACTTGCAAAGATTTTTTGGAAATATCGGTTGCATAGATG
>Ga0307377_10007521_pt1 | contig 11216 bp, 16 predicted proteins | sample TR3MG_FD_202535 | JGI IMG/M metagenome (GOLD analysis project Ga0307377, IMG submission 202535) | Soil microbial communities from Risofladan, Vaasa, Finland - TR-3 | ecosystem: Environmental > Terrestrial > Soil > Coastal area > Acid sulfate soil | place: Finland: Risofladan, Vaasa | collected... | reverse complement strand
TAAAAGTTTATGGCAATCTCGGAGTTGTCTACCACAGAACTAAATCTGTTGACATAGCAAAAGGAATTCTTGAAAAAGGCTTTATACCCGGAGAAGGGGAAATGTATGGGAGAGGGCTATATACAACGTATGATCTTGAAAGTCAAATGCATGATAGAATGATTGATGTATACGGCCCTATTATTCTTAAATTCAAAATTTCCTTACATAATTTTTTGATTCTTGATTATGATGTTGCAAAAGTTGTTTATGGAACAGACTATACACTTATAGATCAGATGAAAAAAATAGACCCTTCTTTTGGGGAAATATCTTGGAAACTTCTAAGTAAGATGGATAAAAACAAGATTGTCAAAAGCACCTATATCAAGATTGTAATTAATAATCATTCTTTTGATTTCGGTCAACTATCTACAGTATCACCAGAGGCACACGAGAGTAATACACCGGAAAATCTTGCCGCTGTACACAAAGTAGTTACACATTTTAGAGATAAAACAAACGATTCTAATGTGTATCTCCTTAATCAAATATTTTTAGATAATTATGAGAAGTATGCTGTTGAAGGGTATCGAGAAGTGGACTTTAAAGATGGGTCTTCAGCGTTTATATCAAGTGATTGGCAAGTATTTACAATGTCTTCTTTGAACCCTTCTTTAGAGAGAGATCTTGCTTTTCTTAAAGATCTATCAAGTAAGTTAGAGAACACAAAGTATACCTCAGAAATAGCAATAGATCTTAGCGAGTGGGCACAACAGAATTCTAAAATTAATGGTCTTGTATTTACAGGAAAAAAAGATGGAAAAGTTGCCGTTGTTTATAACTATGATGCCGTAACACCTATGGCATATTGTGACGTTCCTACTCTTGAATGGTCTGCTTTACCTAAACCTAATGCAAAACCGATTACAGGAGAGTATCTGCGTGACTTAATCAAAACAGCAGGAAAACTTGATCCAGAGTTAGGTGATAGTGAAGGAGAAGGTTTTAGAACGTCTATAACACCTTCAATAATTATTTTCCGTGATAAGAGATTTTTCCGAAAGGCGAAACCTGTAACAATTGTGAAAAACAAATTTATGTTAGCTTACCTTTTAACAAATACCGGTACTTTATACGTTTATTTTGGAGATGAAAGTGAAGGTATTGCCATTTCAAAAAATAATGAAATGAAAGGTGTTAGTTTATATTGGCTTAAGGATTGTGATATTCAAAAAATTGATCCAAAAAAGTCTTCTACATGGATACTCATTAAGTCCCCACAGGCTACTCAAAGAGCATTTCAAAATTTGATGAAAGGTTATCATTCATGATAGTGTTAGAAAATTTTAATGAGAAAGTTTATGGCAATCTCGCAGTTGTATATCATCGTACTAGAACAACAGATATAATCAATGGCATTCTTGAAAGAGGATTTAACCCCGGTTCAGGTGCAATGTATGGAGAAGGATGGTATTGTACTTATGATATTGATTCTCAGTTGAATAAACACATGGTAGATAACTATGGAGGCATTCTTCTCAAACTAAAAGTTAACTTACAAAAATTTCTTATTTTTGATTATGATGCAGCAAAGACTATATATGGTACTAATTATCGTTTACAAGATCAGTGGAAAACAATAACAGGGTCCTCTCATGCAAATCCAAAAGTAATAAAAGTAAAGATCGATATTCAAACTCCATGGGATAGAGCCTCATTAGAAGCAAAATATGGAAGTAAAGCAAACTCGGAGAATGTATTTTCAAGAGCATTTGATAAAATTATGCATAGTTATTATGCTTCAAATTTAGCATATTTTACAATACCGATTGAACAAGGAAAAAGTGAATTTGGGTATATTACAGTTGAATTGAAAAACGGTAAAAAGTACCAGTTTACTCATAAACTAAGAGAGTCTTTTGTACCTAATTTTGCAATCCCTTCCGAGTCCTTTACTGATCGGGATATGGCTATGTATAAAAAAAAGTATGGTTCCAATCCTGATTATCTTGAAGGTAACCCGGAGAACCTTTTTTATGCTATTGGTAAAAATGAACGTAGTCTAAAAACTGACTCTGTTGTAAAGAGACAAATTCTTGATGTTTTTCGAATTGCTGATATAAAAACAATCTCTTATGGAGAAGATGTATCTAATTTAGGAAATGAGTCTAAAATCGGCACAATTTCTTCACTTTTAGAAGAACTAAATGCTGAAATAGAGGCGTCTGGTTCACACACAGTAACAGCTTCTTTTGCACTTAAGGTATATAAAAGATTTCCAGAAATACAAAAAAAAGTAAGAGGATTATTATTTACTGGCAATACTGATGGGAGGGTTGTAGTAGCTTATGACTGGGAATCTCTTACACCTTTAAGTTATTGTGAAGCATATGGAAATTTTGATACAAATACAGTTGTTTTTGTTAAGGAAAATGCAAGGTCTCTTGATTTTGAATTCTGGAAAAAAGAGTGGGATGATTTTGTCGCACAAAATGGAGACAAAATAAAAGAGGTATTTACTGTTATGAATTTGGTTTGGCTTAATCAAAAAACACATGAGTGGGTTGTTCCGGGACGTATTACATATAGTTACTTTTGGGATGCTAATAGTATAGCTCTTTCAGCATCTATAACGCCACCGCCTTACCTTCTAAATTTCTATAATACAGAAGACACACATGGAAATGACTTTTTTGTGTATCCAATGTCACGTATAGAGATTATTCAACAGGTGGACCCAGAAAAACCTTCTACATGGATACCTATTAAAACACCAGCTGCAACACGAGCCGCTTTCAAAGCACAACAAAAGTTACTATCTACATAAGATAGGACTAATACAATATAGAGGTTTACTATTATGACAACAGAATACCAAGTTATTGTTGCTGCTGCAACTACGTCTACTCCTGAAGTAGTGGAATACAATATATCACGAATTCTTCTTTATCTTTCATTTCCTAATGGAACTACTACTGGTGCTAAAGTTCAATTTACTTACAATCCTCAAATAGATGTTGCCAATGGTGTAGCTGATTGGTTTGATTGGACTCCTATTACTGTAATTGTAGCAACACATGCAGAAGTGGATGCTCCTTCTGCTATTAGAGTTATTAACTTAGATTCTGTGCAAGAAGCTAAACTTTCTGTAGCAGGAAATTTCTAATGATTACCGATTATGAAATCACAGTAGGTCCCTTACTTACTTCTGATCCTGAATATATTCACCCTCAGACATTACATTTAGAAATGTATCTTTCATTTCCTAATGGAACTACTACCGGCGCAAAAGTTCAACTTACTTGTTCACCTCATAATGAAGTAAATGGTAATACTGCTATTTGGTTTGACTGGACTCCGGGAGTAGTAACTACAAATACATTTAATTCAATGTTTGCAGTTAATGGAATAAGAGTTGTTAATTTAGATTCTGTCAAAAGCACTACTCTATCAGTCAGGGGAAATAATACATAATTTGTCACTAAGTATATAAGAAGGTACAAACTATGAGAACTGAATACTCAGTAATCGTAGGCATAAATTCTGTTTCAGCACTTGAGTTAATTACATATGATATTGCGTCTATTGAAGTTCATATTTACTATCCGCTTGGAAAGCCAACAAATCAAAACTCAACTATAGTAGAAGTTTCTTATAGTTCTCAAGAAATAATCAAAGCAGGAACAGCAGACTGGATTGAGTGGTCATATGGTCCTGTAAAAACTGAAACACTTGTGTCTTTAAAAGCTCCCCATGCAATTAGGATAACTAACCCATCTACAACCAAAACAGTAGGTGTTTCTATTCGTGGAAACTATGCTTAGAGTAACTTAATAGAAATTTTGTAACTAATGTAGCATGAGTAATCAACAGACTACATTTTATTACAAACTATTTGATGCAATTCTGGAAACAAATACTACAGACACTACTGTATGGACCAATGAAGAAAAATACTCATTGGACGTTATACTGAATAGCTCTAGTTATGTTGTGAATCTTTCTTTCATTGATTCAAATATTCGATTTGTATTGTTTCAGGGTAGTGGTCAGTATGTTATCACTATGGTAAGCAGTGGTCAGACAGTTGTTTTCAATGTTCATGACTTATTTGTGTTTACGCCTCTTCCTGAATTTATGGCTAACCTTACAAGCCTTACTATCTCTTCTCCTGATGCAGTGAATACTACAGTTAGTATTAGGGCATTTGGTGAATATCTAATCCCTAACACAGACGTTATTTCCTTTACTCCTATTGCTGGTTCCTACACAGGCTCACAAACTGTTACTTTAACAAGTACCTTAACAGGTTCTACAGTCAGATACACAGTAGATGGAACTACACCAACAAGGACTAATGGAACACTATACACAGGGTCAATTACTGTTGCAGCAACAGAAACTATCAAAGCAATTTCCTACATGGATGGATATGCTCTTTCATCTGTAGCAAGTGCACTGTTTACAATAGCATAGGATGTAATGAATGAAAAAATTGAATGAAAATATAACAATAATGTGGAATGAGTTTACATCACTTATGATAAACTCTCAAATAAGAAGTATTGAATACGGAATGGGTGATACTTATGTGCATGTAAATGGCCCCTTTGTTGCTAACAGTGGTAATGGAGATTTAGAACTTAAAGGCAGAAACAGTGTTACTTATATAAGTGAAAAAACGTACTAAATATACAGATGCATTTGAATGGGAAAATGATAATGCTAATTATGGAAGGAAAAAGTACTCTCTCTATAGAGTACAGAAGTAATAGGAGTTAATGATTATGAGAATTCTAAAAGAAGCAGATACAAAAGATATCAAGGTAACACACCCCGGTGTTTTGGATGTTCCAGAGGGTAAGAGTTTTTCCTCATTGCCTCTTTCACACTTTATTGACATTGCAAAAAGCAAAGGTAAAGGCGAAGTAATGAAAGCACTCCTTAATCTTGAAAGATGGAATAAAGAAAAAGACCCTTCTGTTTCTAAAGCAGCGAGAGGAATTATTGATAAGCTTGAAAGTTCTAATGAGTGGAAGAATATTGCTGCAAAGAGTGAGGCAGTAATGAAACTTCATCCTCAAATGCCGTCTTATGAACAATTCAGAAGATTCTTTCACTAAGATATAAGAGGAATATATTATGAAGATAAAGCGTATTGTGATAACCAAAAAGACTCACCTTGAAAATGTCATTTATAAAGGGCAGTTTCATGAGGATGTTCTTCTTGAACCCGGAGATATGATAGATGCTAATCAGGCTAATCAAATGGTTCCAGATTATGAGCCAGAAGGTGTCATGATGGATGATGCTGATTTTGGTGGTGGTAGTACTGGTGGATTTTATGATGATCCTGTAGACGAGGATGAGGATGATGATTTGTCTTCAGACCCTTCTTTTGATGATATGGATGAAGATGACTTTGAAGTTGATGAAGACCCTATTACACTTACTGAACCTACCGAAATTGAAGGTGATGAGTACGACGCTGGTACAGAGATAACTCCGGTTTACACTGGAGACTATGACGAGGTGCCTTATAGTGATCCTGATGATGATGGGGACAATGATGCTTATCCATCTGAAGATACAGATGATGATATGGACGACTTTGACATTGATGACGATGATGACGATTTTGATATGGATGATGATGATATAGACGAGGATGAAGATACATCCACTGTTGACCTACAGCCTTATGGCAATGGTAATGGTATGAATGACTTTTCTGAAGAGATGGAAGGAGATAATTCAAAGACTATTCATGATGTTGAAGGTAACCCAATTGACCCTGCTTCAAACAATCCATATGTGTACAATGGAGAGGCACCAGAGTTAGGTGCATTTACTGAAACTTTTACATTCACTGTTCCTGCTATGTCAGTAGTGAAAGTACCCGGTTATAGAGTCATTCTTGAAACTGGTGATAAGGTGAAAGTATTTTCAAAGAAAAGAATTAGAAAAGAAGGTAAGTAATGGATATTGTACTTGCAGAACCAAAGCATATTACAGAATTTCTCAATTCAGACAAATCATACTTTACTGAAGCTTTCGGTTCAGGCAAAGGCGGTATGGTTGTAGGGAAACTTGCTTCTGTCCTAAACAGACGTACTGGAAAAAAAGTATCCTATTCACGCTCAAGTATTGACTATGTAAATGCATATGGTAAGTTTTCAGGGTATCTTATTCAATTAGATCATGACATAGTTATCAGAGTAAATTTTAAACTTGGAAAGTCAGACTCTATTGAATCAATAGACTACTATGTGGGAAAGCGACTAAGTCATCCTTCATATACAGTAGATGTGAATGGATTGAACATTGTTCAAATAGTTGATCAGTTGGTGATCAATCTTCCTGAAGCTGAATTCAAGTCTATCGCAGAGTCTATTAAAGATGAGAAGTACAGGAAACAGCTTGTAGAAAGATTTGATGAAGAGCGCAGAGAAAAACTTTTCATGGACTGGTTCAACAGCAATCCAGATATTAATTTGAAGATGCTTGTTGAAAAGCCTCTTTCTGAACCATATAACAATTCATTCTTACGTTTCTCAGACTGGAACAAAGAAATTCCTTTCTACTGGTTTACCTACATGGCTAAGAATTTTCTTAGTGCACGCGGAGTAAGAAATAAAACTTTCAGAGTAAGGAAGAAAGGTTCAAAAGAGCGAGTAGTAGAAGACCCTGAAAAAGAACAGATGCTACAAGATATTGTTGACGGTATGACATGGGAAAAGAAATTTGAGATGGTCGATAACTCTGTCAAGATGATTGTAAAAGGAATTGTTCATAGTCTTGTAATCTACGGAAGTCCCGGATGCATTGATGGCAATACTGTTCTTAGGATAAGCAGAGGAGATAACAGGTCTACCTTTAAGGAATATACTATAAAAGATGCATATGAGGAATTAAATAGAATTGACCCTACAGGAAGCTCACGACCTATAGGATATCATTATTGGAGTAAAGAAGAGCCAACAAGGATTATGTCTTATAATTCAGATGGGTATCTTGAACAGAAAGAAATTCTTGCAATTGTGAAGTCTGGTCCAAAAGAAGTTTTTAAATTAACAACGGATGACGGGCATACAATTCAAGCCTCTAAAGATCACAGATTTATAGTTGACGGAAAATACGTCTCACTTGAAAACTTAAAAGTGGGAGATACAGTTTTAGTCCAAGATATAACACAACCCAAAGTATCTTATTCTCCTATCATTTCAATTGAATCTCAAGGTATAAAAGAAACATATGATATTCAGATGAAAGATTCTGATCAACCTAATTTTCTTGCTCAAGGTATTGTTGTTCATAATAGTGGTAAAACTGAAGAAGTAACCCGTGTACTCACTTCGTTGAATGCACCTGCTACATACTATAAAGGAACAATCAAAGGACTTGAAGAACTACTCAGAATTCTTTACAATCACAGAGACAAAGAAATTCTTGTATTTGATGACTTTGATACTGTCTTTAGAAATAAGGATATGATTCTTATCTTCAAAGCTGTGCTTGAGAATACGCCTATTAGAAAAGTTACCAGTGTTGCAATGAAGAACTTCACTGATACCGGCAAGTTGAAAAGAAAGGCTGTTCCCGCTCAATTTGATTTCACTTCAGGGATTATCTTCATAAGTAATATGACTCACTTTGACTCTGCTATTTTGAGCCGATCAATCAACTTGAGAATTGATCTTACTAATGATCAGATGATTGACAAAATCAATAAGACCATGAGTGACTTTCATCCTGAAGTGCCAATGCCGCTCAAACAAAAAGCAATTGCTTTCTTGAAGGAAATTTCTGCCGGTGTAAAGGCTATTGACTATCGACAGTTTGAAGTTGTAATTGCTGTTATGCAGGTTGATTCAAGTAACTGGAAAGAGATGGCTCTTCTCATGCTTACATCACAATAAGGATATGCAAATGATAGAGTTAGACGAACAAACTAATACAGGAAAAAACTTAGCAAAAGCCATTCTAACTCAATTGAACAAAATGAAGTTCAAAGAACATGAGTTGTATAGCATTTCCTATTGGTTAGGAATTGCTATTAGGGAATCAGCTGAAACTCATTTTGGTAATCTTTCTATTGATGCATCTAAAGCAGCAAAAATGGGCTTCTTATCTGGTATGGATAACGCACACATGGATAGGTTGTAATTATGATTAAGTTATATGAAGAAGATGAAAACAGGTTTTCTATTGCTGATGCAAGACGTATAGGCGATGAGTTAAACCTTAGCTGGAATGAGTTTGACATAGTTCAATTCTGGATGGGACTGAACGTAGAAACAGAGCACGATGATGTTACTGACGGTGATCCTATATTGATTGCTAAAATTGCCTTAGCACACTTGCGTGAAGTAAAAGATTATTATACCAAACTGAAAGAATTCGTGGAGAATAGCTAACATGAACTATAGACTAAAAATCAAAGAGGATATTCAAATACAGAATGTTATTTTAGAAGCGGGTGATGTTATCACTATTCATGAAGCTGAAACTGTAGATATTAAAAAAATTGTCAAAGACCTTCAAGGGGATTTTGGTGGCAATAACGATAGTCAAATGAAAGGTGTACAGCTTCTAAAAGGGCTTGCTACCTCAGATGATCCTTTAGCGAATAAATATATGAATTTACTGAATACTGCTACTACAAAAATCAGCAAAGAAGTCTTAGGCGAATAAGGGGTAAATAAGGTGCCAATTCCTAAGCCTAAAGCAGATGAATCAAAAAATGACTATGTATCCCGGTGTGTAAAAAAGCTTTCAGATGATGGAGACTTTAAGGATCAAAACCAACGTCTCGCTGTTTGTTATGCTCAATATAAAAACAAAGAAGCAGTAAGTGAAGGAAGACCTTATTTGTATATTCCCATACTTGAAGATGTTCAAGTAGAGAACAAAGTTATTGAAAAAGGTGATATTGTGAGAATCTTAAAAGAAAATACAGGTGAAACCATTTACAAGCAAATCAAAGCAATGGACCCTAGAGCACTAATGGCATGGGGTGCTAAAAATTTAGCTGTTGAAAATGGTGTCAACAATGGTATCATAGGTTATGAGCATAAGAACTTAGGTAAATTCCAATTTGATGCAAGAGGACCAAAGCTCAAAGGTAGAATTATTATCATGCTTATGCCCGATGACACCTATACAGTAATTGCTGGTGTTATACGTAATTTGAATTGGTCTGTTAAGAAGACTGTTGAGGATGTTTATGTGGATGTTCTCATACAGGTAATTGACGACATTGTAGGATAACTTAACTACGCAGCTACAATTACAAGAACTATGAAATAATGTATACAAACATTCAACATGAAAGGTGAGTTGTACTTTATCTTTATGCGTAACTCCTGATATTATCCTACTAATATAAGTAGAGGATATCACAATGGCACTCAAAGTTTCTGACAAAGCAAAAAAGATATTTAAGTATATAATCATCTCTGTAGAAGTAATAGCTGTTGCAGCTTTTCTGTTCTATCTGTATAGAAAGCTTTCGGGATTAAAAGTAAGTGGTACTACATCTGCGCAGAAAGAAGCACAGGTACAGACACAAGCCACAGTAGACCAATTAACTACTACAATTAAGACAGTTGAAACACATCAACAGAATCTTCTTGCACAAAGGGCACAGACAATGCAGTCTAAAGCACAGAGAGACAAAGTTGCTGCATCAATATTTACAGTAACAGATAACACTACACCTGTAGACCCGACAAAGAAGTAAGGTACACTATGAAAAAAATATTTGTTTCCTTTTTACTTGTCATAGGGCTTATTGTTACTCCTTTTGTATTTGCAGATAAAGTAACACTTCAGACTCCCTATACTAATAAAACAATTACTATTGACATTCCTGCTGATGCTGGACCAGACGCAAGAGCTATGCTTATTACAGTTTCACAACTTTACTGGGGTGAGAGATATGATTTAGAAAATACTCTTGCAAGAGAATCACAATGGAACTCTATGATTGATAGCCTAAAGACTCCAATAGATAATGTGTCTACTCAAGTAAAAAACTTAATTAAAGTGTACAATACTCCTATACTGTTTGCACCTTTTTCATTGTTAGGCGCTTCATATGGGCTTAACGGTAATATCCAGATGAATGCAGCTGTAGGGACTACTATTCTTGGAAAATTTTCTATAATGGCATTAGTTCAATTCCCTACACCAACTGTAGGCTTAATGTTTGGGTTTAAGTGGTAATTCATGGCTAAAGTAGTTGGTTATTATGACAATCAAAATTTTGTAAATTGTGTATACGCTGTTGATATTGCTATGACTACTTATCTCGCTTCTCAATTCTTCAGTGGGGATCAATCAAGAATTGTCTATGCAAAAAATGAGTATGCTTTGTTTCAAAGAGCAAACCCTAATTCACCTGAAAAAACTACTACCAGTAGAAAAATGAGTGACTTAGATTTACCGTTTATGAATATAAAGTTAGCAAATAACCAACCGGGATTACGAACATGGTGGAATGCAAAGGCTTTTACAGACGGTATCTATATACCTGAAATAAATGCCAAAGTTCAATTTCGTCCTTTAACACTTTCTTATGAATGTTCTTTCTGGTGTAAAAGAGATTCAGAATTACAGTTTGCTATGAATACAATGGGTTGGATAGCAGACAACAAGACTATTGTTCAAGGCTCTGTTAGTATTAGTAAACAGGATATAGCTATTCCAGCATGGATGCAAGTAACAGACTTAAACTGGGACCCCCAGTATGCAGAGAAAGACTGGTTAGACCAAAATAATATTCATACCCTTAGTGCTGGTTTTGATATTCAGACATTTCAATTGCAGACAGATACAAATATATCTGTTACTGAAACAGTCATTTTCAACTGGGCTTATAACCATAACTACACAGGAGCCAACTTTGATGAGGCTTATAAACTGTATTTAGATACAGTAACTAATGAGCCTGTTCTTACTCGAACGCTTTAACTTTTCCTATTTTCTATCACTAAATGGGTAATGACTCTTTATGTGTTAGAAATTAGGAGAAAAACTCAATGACTTGGCGTTTAATCATACAAACAAAAGACCAATCTTCCACAGGAGGTGGTACAGTAAATACCGATGGAGCTATGCTGGTACGTTCTCCAAAAGGAAGAATGACACCTTTCTATGTGTCTCCCGGTAATGAAACTGCAATTATTAATCAATGTGGAACTCCTTCTGTAAACTATCCTGATATTTGGGAA
>Ga0307377_10007519_pt1 | contig 11218 bp, 14 predicted proteins | sample TR3MG_FD_202535 | JGI IMG/M metagenome (GOLD analysis project Ga0307377, IMG submission 202535) | Soil microbial communities from Risofladan, Vaasa, Finland - TR-3 | ecosystem: Environmental > Terrestrial > Soil > Coastal area > Acid sulfate soil | place: Finland: Risofladan, Vaasa | collected... | reverse complement strand
TACAAGAGGAAAATTTGTATATAGAAGAGTAATAGAACCTACTATTAGAACAATAGATAGAGGCGGTGGTAGCGCATTTGTTGAAGAAAAAATACCATTTGTATCTATCTCTAGAGTTCAGGAAATAAAAAAGAAAAAGAAAATAATAAAAGTTACATTATTAGACGAGGTTTAAAATGATTAATTTAAACATAAACGAGAAAAAGTCATTACAATTTGATGTTAGTGTAAGTGGTATTGAAACAAGAGATTTAAGAGGCTCAATGAAAATTGTTATGAATAAAATCCAGTATGGGTTTCCTATTGTAATAATGGATGGTAAAATAGTAGTCGAGATACCCGCGCTGAGTGGTTTTCTCAAAGAGGAAGTATTGAATGAAAAGAATGTAGAGGCCAAGCTTGAAATTATTGCCAATGATACTTACTTGGTGCCGTGGGAAGACCAGATAACATTGGAAGCTCCTATGAAAGTTGAGGCAGCTTTGAGTAGCATTCAAACTATGATGGAGAAAGTAGTATTGCCATCAGTCAAAGTTAAGACTAGCCCTAAAGTTATAGTTGAGGAAAAACCAGTTAAGGAAGAGTCGATTGAAGAGAAACCTAAAAAGAAATCTAAGTTTGTGGAGGCATTGAGCAAATGAGACTAACACAATATATTACTGAGGATAGTTTAAAAGTTGGTGATTATGTTGTTCAGAAACAAAGCGACTATAATATATATGCCTTAATAATTACACAGCAAAAGAACGGCTCTTTTAAAGTTGTTTCTAAAAGTGAAGATACAGCAGGTCCGGCAAAAATAGGGAGTATGAAAGGATGGTATCCATCGCCTGTTAAAATTGATAAAAATAAAATACCACCTAAGATATTGGATAAAATACATAAGAAGGCTGGCAAATGAGACTAGAGAAGTATATCAAAGAAGAACTTAATACAAATTATATTTATGATGTTGCTAAAATTCTTCAAAGAGATTGCAAACAGATTATAAAAGAAGTTAAAAGAGCTGGTGATTTTCTTTATAGAGGAACAACTGAAAAAAAATTTGATGGTCTTATAAGCAAACCAATAACACCAAGAAAAAATAGAAAGGCTGCCTATATATCCAATAAATTACATACTATGATGGATGATGTGTTGTATCAAATATTTGGATGGGCACCAAGAAGTGAAGGATTATTTTGTGGCAATAGAGGAATTACGCAATCATTTGGAAATAAAGTACATTTAGTGTTTCCTATAGGTAATTTTAAATATATATGGAACAATGTTGATGATCTTTGGAATGATTTTTTTGATACGAAACATGATCCATACTATGATGATGAAGATGAGGCACCATCTGAACTTGTAGATGAACTTGAGAAATATAAAGATAAAAATCTTTATAAGTGTTTAGATCCAAAACGTTTTAATGATAGAATGGAATGTATAGTAAACTGTAAAAGTTATTATCTCGTTGTGAATAATGAAGGTACAAGAGATACATTATTGAAAGTATTTTAAAAGGATAAATGGAAATGAATTTTAAAGAATATATGTGTGAGCGTGAAAAAGTAATTAATGAATTTTTAAATCAGCCTATAGATGTTATTGTAGAAATGATTGATTTTGAAGATGTAAAAGTTGATGAAATAGGGTCAACAAATAATGCTACAAGATATTATTTTGGTGTAGATGAAGAAAGATATTTAGTTGTATTTAGCGGACCATATAAAAATAATTCTTATGAACTATCATATTCGCTTGACAAAAAAGGTGAAGAATTTACAAGTATATCAGATCTATATAATGCCTCAAAAATATATGCTGGACTACTTAAATCTGTTAAAATGTTCATTGAAAAGAATGAACCAGATAAAATTACAATGAGTATAACAATACCAAAAGAAAACAATGATTCACAAAAAAAGAAATCAAGTCATTTTCAAAAGATGATTAAGTATGTGTTTAAGAAATATCAAGAAGTGTTTAAAGAGTATAAAATTGGTAATGTAAAAAGAAAGAGTATGGGCGATTTTGCACTTGATACGTTGACAATAGAAAGGAGAAGTAATAAATAAAGAGGGAGGACAGAGTTTGGCCACTTTGATTAACAACCTTAGTAAGTTAATCTAACTCCCATATAATAAATCTACTAAGGAGATAGTGTTATGAAATACGAAGAAAGATATGGTATTGAACATAAAAAAAGAATGTTCAATGAAGTTAAACAATTTGTTGAAGAAGAAAATTATATAATGATATCAGAATATAATGATTATGTCAATGTCAAAAGTAAACTAGAAATGTTATGTCCGGAAATGCATCACATTTTTATAAATCGTAATAACTGGTTAAGTGGTAAAAGATGCGGCCCTTGTTCAGGAGGAATGGGAATAGTCGATGGAAGAAAAAAATGTACAGTTTGTGGTCGATGGTTAGAGTTGAATAATTTTCATAAAGGAAAGGAAAAATGTAAAGAATGTAGACTGGATTATCAAAGAACAGAGAAGGGTAAAAGATCTCAAAGAAAAAGAAACAAAAAATGGGAACAAAGTAAAAAAGGTAAAGAATTTAATAGAAAATATAAATTAAGTAGAAATTTATCAAATTCAATAAGAGCATCCTTAAAGGGTAATAAAAATGGTGAACATTGGGAAAGCATTGTTGGATGGAAGTTAAAAGAGTTTAAATATCATATGGAAAAACAATTTAGACCAGGTATGGATTGGGACAATCATGGAGAATGGCATATAGATCATATAAGACCAATATCATCGTTTAACATAATAGATTATAATTGTGATGATTTTAAAGAGTGTTGGTCATTAAGTAATTTACAACCATTATGGGCTGAAGAAAATCTTAGAAAAAAGGATAAATGGGATGGATATATTAAATAAATTAGAGTTAATAGAGAATGAAAATATTTTGAATGAGTCTGGAATTCGTAACATGAAAAAATGGGCCAAAAAGTTTAAGAAGGCTGTATGTTACTATCATCAAGACACAGATGGTGTTACCAGTGCCGTTTGCATGAAAGCCTATCTAGAGCAATATGGCATAAAAACTATAGATGCTCATATGATACAATATGGCGGCACCGAATTCTCCGTGAAAGCACCGCCTAGAGGAGTAATGGTTTACGCCGTTGACTTCGCCCACGCGAAGCCTTTGTTTCATTTATGGACAGACCATCACGATTCTGAACATATAGGAGCAACAAAAGACATGTCTGTTTCGTTTATTAAATCACCTGCAAATGTCTCGCATATATCAATGACAATTTCTCGTAGAGATATATTTCCAAATAAAGATATACAAATAATAGCAACAGTTGACTCAGCAGACTTTGCATCACAAAAACTAACACCAGATGATATTATGAGAGCAGCATTCAAAGTAGATAAGACAATATCCATCGAAAAGAATCATAGAGCAATGGGTCTTGTTGCTAATAAATTGTTGTTATCATATAAAAATAAGCCTGGATTCCTTGATAAGTTGGTTCTTACAGCAAAGCCATCATTGATATCTATATTTAATACAATTGTTAGTATGGCTAAAAAAGAAGGATATATACCACCAGAAGAAATAGATAGAAATCAAGCGGCATATAATGCACAACAAAAGGCAAAAGCGAGAACTGGTAAATTAAGTGACATTAAGAATATAAAATCAGGTGAATCAATATTAGTTGGTAGTGTTGTTTGTCAATATGGTGGCGGTGCAATGGGTAAAGGAAAACAATATGATAGATATACTGTTTTCAAAAATCATCCAACAGCAGAATTTCTTTGTATAGGATGGGCTCTTGGATTGGTTCAAGCATCGAAGAACCCATTCAAAGGCGGTGATACACCAGTTCATTTAGGCAAACTTGTATTAGGAAAAGTAATGTTGAAATATAAGAGTAGTTTTGAATCTAAATCCGTTGACTTATCAACCTTGAAAAGAGTTTATGAAATGGATATAACAAAAAAAGGACTTGAAGGTGCTGTGGGGTATACATTTGATGATCTTATAAATTCCTTTAAGAATAGCCAAATAAGAGGACTTGATCTTGAAAAAACAGGTAAATGGAAAGATATTGTAAAAGATATAACAAATAAACAATTTAGAGATTTAAGTTATAAACAAAAACAAATACTGAGCAAAGTAAGTATTAGTGCATGGGATATTATAATGAGTCAGTCAGGTGGACATCCGGCAATCACCAATCTAACAAATTTAAATTTTCTTGGTAAGGGATATGTTTCCATTTTAAAAGAAATCATGACAGACATTGTATCAGAGCTACAAAAATATAAGTTAAAGGATTAATGAGTAGATACGTTGAACTATAAACAAACAAAGAGTATAGAGGGGAGCAATAAAATGGAAAACAATATATTATTAGAAAGAATTGACAAAATTTTGATTGAGAGTCCTATGTATGGAAAAATGAAGTCAAAATTGTGGATGAAGTATAGGGAAGAAATAGTTAGTGCCAAAGATAAAAAAGCTCTTACTAAACTTATGGCTGCTATTGAAAAAGATACCAAAAATGGAAAATTGATAGATAAAGAAATGATGGACTTGATAGATAAAGTTGATCAAAAAGCAGTAAATTTAGGCAAATAATATTATAAATATTAGATGGTGAGCAATAGATTTTTGAAGGTATATAATGGCTGAAGATTATGTAGGGTTTGATTTAGATGATATAACATTTGATGGTGAGAGTTTAGAATTTGGATCAAATTCTAGTTCTTCTAGTAGTGAAAGTTCAAGTGAGAGTTCTTCTAGTTCTGAAAGCTCAAGTGAGAGTTCTTCTAGTTCTGAAAGCTCAAGTGAATCAAGTAGCTCAAGTGAATCATCAAGTGAGAGTTCTTCTAGTAGTGAAAGTTCTAGCTCAAGCTCGGAAAGCTCAAGCTCTTCAAGTGAAAGCTCATCAAGCAGTGAATCTTCAAGCTCGTCAAGTGAATCTTCAAGCTCGTCAAGTGAGAGTTCTTCTAGTTCTGAATCTTCTAGCTCTTCAAGTGAATCTTCTAGCTCTTCAAGTGAAAGCTCTTCAAGCAGTGAATCTTCAAGCTCGTCAAGTGAATCTTCAAGCTCGTCAAGTGAGAGTTCTTCTAGCTCAAGTTCTGAAAGTTCTTCTAGTTCAAGTTCGGAGAGTTCTTCTAGTTCAAGTTCTGAAAGCTCTTCTAGTTCAGAAAGTTCTTCTAGTTCTGAATCCTCTAGTTCATCAAGTTCTGAAAGTTCTTCTAGCAGTAGTTCAGAATCTTCTAGTTCATCAAGCTCTGAATCTTCTAGCTCTTCAAGTGAAAGCTCTTCAAGCAGTGAATCTTCTAGCTCTTCAAGTGAGAGTTCTTCTAGTTCGGAAAGCTCAAGCTCAAGTTCGGAAAGCTCAAGCTCGTCAAGTGAGAGTTCTTCTAGTAGTAGAAGTTCGGTTGATCGAGAATATTTGAAGTTTGGTGGTGACTATGTAAAATTTACTGATGATAGATTGTATTTTGGATCTAGTTCTTCACGATCATCTAGCTCGTCAAGTGAATCTTCTAGTTCAAGTTCTGAGAGTTCTTCTAGTTCTGAATCCTCTAGTTCTTCAAGTGAAAGTTCTTCAAGCTCAAGTAGTGAAAGTTCTTCAAGCTCTTCAAGCTCAGAGAGTTCTAGCTCATCAAGTAGTGAGAGTTCTTCAAGCTCTTCAAGTGAGAGTTCTTCTAGTTCAAGTAGTGAATCTTCTAGTTCAAGTTCGGAGAGTTCTTCTAGTTCAAGTTCGGAAAGTTCATCAAGCTCGTCAAGTGAGAGTTCAAGCTCGTCAAGTGAGATGTCTTCAAGCTCAAGTAGTGAAAGCTCAAGTTCTTCAAGTGAGAGTTCATCAAGCTCATCAAGTGAGAGTTCATCAAGCTCGTCAAGTTCGGAAAGCTCTAGCTCTAGTAGTTCGGAAAGTTCTAGTTCAAGTTCGGAAAGTTCAAGCTCTATTAGTTCACAAAGTTCTAGCTCAAGCTCGGAAAGTTCTTCTAGCTCGTCAAGTGAGAGTTCATCAAGCTCGTCAAGTGAGAGTTCATCAAGCTCAAGTGAATCTAGTTCTAGTTCTGAATCTTCTAGTTCTTCAAGTTCAGAGAGTTCTAGCTCTTCAAGTGAAAGCTCATCTAGCTCAAGCTCTGAAAGCTCGTCAAGTTCTAGTTCACAAAGTTCGGAAAGTTCTAGCTCGTCAAGTGAAAGCTCTTCTAGCTCAAGTTCGGAGAGTTCTTCTAGTTCAAGTTCGGAGAGTTCTAGTTCTTCAAGTTCACAGAGCTCTAGCTCGTCAAGTGAATCAAGTAGCTCAAGTGAGAGTTCTAGTTCATCTAGTTCGGAGAGTTCTTCTAGTTCCTCTAGTGAGAGTTCATCAAGCTCGTCAAGTGAGAGTTCTAGCTCATCAAGTGAGAGTTCTAGCTCATCAAGTGAGAGTTCTTCTAGTTCACAAAGCTCAAGTTCGTCAAGTGAGTCATCAAGCTCTAGTTCTTCTAGTTCACAAAGTTCTAGCTCAAGTAGTGAAAGCTCATCTAGTTCAGAGAGTTCTTCTAGCGTAAGTTCAAGAAGTTCATCTAGTTCTTCTAGTTCACAAAGTTCTAGCTCATCAAGTGAAAGTTCTTCTAGCTCAGAATCTTCTAGCTCAAGTTCGGAGAGTTCTAGCTCATCAAGTGAAAGTTCTTCTAGCTCGTCATCAAGTGAGAGTTCTTCTAGTTCAAGCAGTGAATCTTCAAGCTCGTCAAGTGAATCTTCAAGCTCGTCAAGTGAGAGTTCTAGTTCAGAGAGTTCTAGTTCACAAAGTTCTAGTTCAGAGAGTTCTAGTTCACAAAGTTCTAGTTCACAGAGTTCATCTAGTAGTGAAAGTTCTAGCTCTTCAAGTAGTTCTGAATCATCTAGCTCGTCAAGTGAATCATCAAGTTCTAGTTCTTCTGAATCATCAAGTTCTAGTTCTTCTGAGTCATCTAGTAGCTCGGAAAGTTCTTCTAGCTCGGAAAGTTCTTCTAGTTCTTCAAGTGAGAGTTCTTCTAGCTCAAGTTCTGAATCATCTAGCTCATCTAGCTCTGAGAGTTCTTCTAGCTCAAGTTCGGAGAGTTCTAGCTCAAGTAGTTCTGAGAGTTCTTCTAGCTCAAGTAGTGAAAGTTCTAGTTCTTCTAGTTCAGAGAGTTCTTCTAGTTCAAGTTCGGAGAGTTCTAGCTCGTCAAGTGAAAGTTCTAGCTCGTCAAGTGAAAGCTCATCTAGCTCAAGCTCGGAAAGTTCGTCAAGCTCAAGTTCAGAGAGTTCTAGCTCTTCAAGTGAAAGTTCTTCTAGCTCAAGCTCTGAAAGTTCCTCAAGCTCAAGTTCGGAAAGTTCTAGCTCGTCAAGTGAAAGTTCCTCAAGTTCTAGTTCAGAGAGTTCTTCTAGCTCTAGTTCAGAGAGTTCTTCTAGCTCTAGTTCAGAGAGTTCTTCTAGCAGTAGTTCAGAATCTTCTAGTTCGTCAAGTGAGTCATCAAGTTCTAGTTCTTCTGAGTCATCAAGTTCTAGTTCTTCTGAATCATCAAGTTCTAGTTCTTCTGAATCATCAAGTTCTTCTAGTTCTAGTTCTGAATCATCATCTTCACAAAGTTCTAGCTCTTCAAGTGAGTCATCAAGCTCGTCTTCTATGACACAAACGGATGTGGATATAGATTTAGATGTTTTCACAATGACATGGACTATATTAGATCATGTTCTTACAATTATTAATAATCCAGTAAGGATAGAACCAGAATATATAAATACAACAACAAATTTAAAATTTTATTTAACATAATATAAATAGATATTAGGAGTGTGATTTTATGTCAGTTTTCGATGCATATGAAAAAATGTTAAAAGATGGTACGGCTTCCAGGCCAATAAAAATAGCACAGCCAACACCAGATAATCCAGATGGTGGAATGCTTGGTGGTTATGTTGATCCAGAAAAATCAGCATTAGGAGAAGTAAAAGAAAATACAGATGGATGGGGTGTGTTTGATTCCAAAATGAAAGAATACATAGATACAAAAAAATCAAAGAAAAAGAGTATAAATAAGACAGACATATCAGAAGTTGAAAAACTCAAAAAGAGAATTGATCTTCTTGAAGGTGTTGTCGAAAAAATAATGAAAGCACAAATGGATTTTTTGAAAAATGGGTAAGAATGAGTGGGAATTATATGATATTTCTAGTAATACAGAGCAGGATTTATTCAAGGGGTATATTACAGAGTTTACAGATATCGCTGGAATAAAAATAGAGTATTATATAAGAGATGAAACTATAGCGATGGATGACCTATATGGTGAATCAACAAACACAAGTTATTTGCCAGCTAGAGAGTCTAAAATTGTATATGATCCAACAGAAGAACCAACAATGACAACTGGTTTTGGTATTCATTCAGAAGAACAAATACAATTTGCTTTGATGCCGAAATTTACATTCACCAGAGATGTTAGTGCCGGATATCATCCAAAACCTGGTGATGTTATAAAAACATTATGGAACAGTAGAACATATGAGATAGCTGATGTAAACGAGGAAGAACGAATTTTTCAATTGAATAAACCAATTTGGGCATTTATTCTGAAACCATTTAGATTTAGTGATCAGTCTCAATCAACAGCGAGCAGAACCGGCCCAGATGATATAACAGAATTTAATAGAGATCCATCACCTGCGTTAGATCCGGATACAACTTCACAACCACTAACAGCTTATGGTGATAATGAATATATAGAAGAAGAGAGTGATGAAATATATGATTATGATGATTCAGTATATGGATTCGATTAAAAGGAGAATATAAAAATGGCAACATATAGAAATTATGAAGAAGAAGAAAAGATAAATGAGATTTACAAGAAAGTTCGTGAGGGTGACAAGGAAAGATTTGATGAAGTTAAAAGAGATTTGGATAAAGCATTCAAATGGACAGAGAAGATAAATGATGCTTATAAGAAAATTGTAGAAGGTAAGAAAGAAGAAGTAAAAGAAGAATAATTAAATGGCTAGAACATATTTTTATTATAAATCATTTAGAAAAACAATAATCCAATTTCTTGATATTTTTGGCGGAATAAAAGTTGCTAGATATGAGAGAGATGGGGTTACAATAAACAAGTATGTAGATGTCCCTGTAAAGCTTGCAATCAAAGAAAAGGCTTGGTATTGGTTGAATGAAAGAAAAGATGACCAGATGTTACCAATGATAAATGGCTGGATATCATCAATTGATTATGGATCAGATAGAAAAGTCAATTCAAATTATCAAATAGTAAGCACAACAGATGTAGATGGTGCAACAGTTTCAAGATATATTTTACCAGTGCCATATAATTTGACATTCACATTAAATATATGGTCACTACATATGAGTGATATAGATCAAATACTTGAGCAAGTGTTGCCTTGGTTTGATCCTTTCATACAAATAAAAATGAACATACCAGAGCTTGGATGTTCATATGATATAAAGGTAACATTTCAGAGTTGTACGCCTGAAGTTTCGCTTGAAATGGCAGATGAAGACTATAGGGTTATAAACTATACAATTGATTTTCAAGTAGAAACATATCTATTTAAACCTATTTCAGATAGTGGAATTATAAAAAGTATTATAGCTAGCTATTATACAAACGAAGATGTATTTGAATCAAGATCATTTTCATCATCAACTGTTTCGGCTGCTCCGTCTGGTGGTATAAGGCAATTGACAATAGGTTGGAAAGATGATGATAACAATACAGTAACTAAATTAGAGGAGTTTGGTCCATAATGTCTCTTTGTGGCGATGCAAATATAAGCTTAAACAAGGCTGCACCAACAAATTTTATGTTGACGTTTCCATTATTGCCAACTCAAACGTCTTTGTCTGGTGGTATACCATTGGTTTTGAACATCTTTAGTGCTATTGTGCCTTCTCTTAGTTTAAATACTGAAGAGAAAATGTGGCAAAATACAAAAGTAAAGGGTGCTCAATCACCTATGGAATTTGATCAATGGCTGGTAAATTTTGTTGTAGATGATTATTTTCAAAACTGGAAACTTCTTTTTGATTGGATGGCATATGTCAATAATAACAATGATAAAATGATGGAAAGAGAATCCAATTTTAAAGTGGATGCTTCATTGATTCTTATGAATAATTTCAAGGTAAAAATTCTGAATATAACATTCGTGGGTATATGGCCCACGACTTTGGGAGAGGTATCCATGAACCAAAGAGAAGGCGATGTCTCTCTGGATTGTATGGTGAATTTCAATTACGACTACTTTAGAGTAGAAGATATATAAATTGATAAATATATATAAATAGAATATAAGAGGACAGAGGGTAGCTCCCTTTGGTAAAATACCTTACTTATTTTACCTAACTCTATATTTAATAAAATCTAGTAAGGAGATTGAATTATGAAAATATGTTGGGATAATTTAGAAAATATACAAATAAGTAGACGTGGTGATTTTTATGATAGAATTAAAGGTAAAACATATGTATATGTTGAAAAATGTAAGGAATGTGGCAATGACTTTTTGAAATTAAAGGGTAGTAAAGGTGTTTTTTGTAGTTTTGGATGTATAAGGGTTACAAAAGAAACAAGAAGAAAAATAAGTGAGTCTAAAAAAGGAACAATAACATCTGAAGAAACAAAAAAGAAAATAAGTAAACAGTCCATAAAGTTATGGCAAAATAAAGAACATAGAGAAAAAATGAGTAAAATGTTTTCTGGAAACAGAAACCCATATTGGGATGGTGGATATGCTTCTGAAAATATTCCTAAATATGATATTTATGCTTCACAAATTGAATGGTGTGAAAGCGTTAGAAGAAATAAAGAAGATCAAAACATTCTAGAAGTCAAATGTGCTTATTGTGGTAAATGGTTTATACCTAAAAGAAATAGTATAAGAATGAGAATACAATCCTTAAATGGAAGTGCTGTAGGTGAAAACCGTTTATATTGCTCTAAAGAATGTAAGTTTGAATGCCCTATATACAGAAAAATAAAATGGCCAAAAGATTTTAAACTATCAACATCTAGAGAAGTACAGCCTGAGCTAAGGCAAATGGTTTTAGAGCGAGACAATTGGACTTGCCAGAAATGTGGTTCTACAAAATCATTACATTGTCACCATTTAAAAGGCATACATTGGGAGCCTTTAGAATCAGCAGATGTTGATATGTGTATGACGCTTTGTAAGAGTTGCCATATTAAAGAACATAAAAAGCCTGGTAACA
>Ga0307377_10007515_pt1 | contig 11223 bp, 26 predicted proteins | sample TR3MG_FD_202535 | JGI IMG/M metagenome (GOLD analysis project Ga0307377, IMG submission 202535) | Soil microbial communities from Risofladan, Vaasa, Finland - TR-3 | ecosystem: Environmental > Terrestrial > Soil > Coastal area > Acid sulfate soil | place: Finland: Risofladan, Vaasa | collected... | reverse complement strand
GAAGGGAGGATTGGACGATGATACTACGGACAAAAGAACACAGTGTTCTTGCAGAGGCGCTTCGCCGTCGCTGCCGATTCAATGGCAATGACAAGCAGAGCATTCTCAAGCAATGGACTGGCCTTGGGTGCGCCACAGAATACAAGCAGGCCGTTCAGGGTGGATACATGGAACACGCACAGAAGCCGAACCCCGGCGCTATGTGCTGGTGGAAGCTAACACCGAAGGGTGCCGCGATTGTGGCCTACTGGATTGGGCTTGGCCACAACCATGTGAGCGTTGAAAATAGCGGCCTGCCGCCTGCGGTAATACCGGATGAAGTGGTCTAACCCCTGCCCCCGCGCGTTATGAGGGTGCGGGGAGAGCGGTTAGCTCTAGTAACCGGGCCGGGAACCTGCCAAGATAACCGGCCCGCACATCGGGCAATCTTGAGGAGACAACACGATGCAAGGACATTGTACTACGGCAAAGGGTGGCCGGCCATGACACCAGCCGATCGCATGACGACAGCGGAGCGGCTGAAAGTCGGGGTGATGATCCTCGATGAAATCGACCGCCAGCGAGACAAGCGGCGCAATCCATTCTACGCGGGCACGGCCGAGCGGCAGACGATCACGCCCCACCTCGACGAGCTGGCGGGCGAGTGGCGGGAGTCCGGGTACTCGCTTCCCGGGCAGAAGCCGCGGCGCCGGGGGTGGTTCCGATGATTGTTTGGGCGCATCGCCGCGGATCCTATCGGCCAGATGGTGGCCTCATGTGGCCTCTGGCGGTAGCGGTAGCCGTGGCGCTGGCGCTGGTGTGCATTGTGCAGTATGGCTGAAAGGAGTAGTCTTATGACCACGTTAGGCGAAGGAAAGACCTTGAAGCGGCAGACGGCGGTGAAGGATCGCGGGCGGCTGCTGAATGTGGAGATCCACGATCGATACATCGAGCTCTGGAGGGCGGGCACTCGTACCGAACGGGTGTCGGTGGACTGGGAAAGCATCTTCTCCCTGGGCCTGAAGCGTCTGGCGGCGGCACACGGGGTGAGCGTGCCGAAGCGTGCGGGCGGGCGGCGGCGAAAGCGGATTGGAGCGTGAGTACGGACCTGATCGGGCGGCGCGGGTCGCCCGCTTGGGCCTGCTCTCATGCAGGAAGGAGATTAGGAAGATGGGGGGCTACTTTGACATCGAATACAACGAGCGGCGGCCGAGTGGCCGGGGGTGCGAATCCTTGCGGCACCAGCTCAACAAACAGTATGCGGGGGCGCGGCGCTGGGAACTCCACGCACCCGATGCGGCGGGCACGCTGATTGTGTGGGCCCGGGATGAAGACGAGGCACACGATCACCTGCTCAACGCTTTGTGGGAGATGATATTTGCCAAGCATCGCGTAGCGGCCTGGCTCGAGAATCCCGCGTGCATCTACTGCGGCGGGACAACGGAGAGCCGGGGCCGGAACTCTGCGGGTACCCAGGTCTGGCGGTGCAAGAGTAGAGGGTGTCGGCGGAGTTTTGTGCTGGACCGGATATTCCGCGGTGGGATCCACCACCCGACACAATCAAAGAAGCCGGCATTCGTGCGGCTGGTGTTTCAGGAAGGCGTGCCGGTTGCGGAAGCGTGCCGGCGGCTGCAGATCAGCCACGGCGCTGGCGACAACTGGTATCAGAAGGCGCTGGCCGTGCGGCGCCAGATGGGTCTTGACACGGATTTGCGGTGTCCCTGCGGTCGAGCGTTGCGCCACCGCGGAAGCTGCTGGTATAGGATGGGCAAGGAGAGCGGCCGGAAGGCTGCGTAAGAAGGAACACAATGCTACTTGAATTCAAAACGAGAAAGGGCGAGACGGCGCTGATTGATCCGGCGGAAGTCGTCGCCATGATAGCCAGCACCATGCCGGATGGCGAGCACAACATCATCGTCAAATTCCGCGGGGATCGCGGCGGGTGCTCACTGGAGTACCACGAGGAGTACTTCGAAATGGTCAAGGCTGCACAAGCTGAGAGTGCCGCCCCGGCTGTTGAGGTTCTGCCGGTCCACACCGTTAGGACTGACTGACCCCTGCGGGTGCCCCGCCTGCTCCGCCTTCGATGAGGGCGGAGTGGGGAGGGTTGGAAAGGAGACATGATGCCAAGATCAAATTTCCCAATGTTTCTCTACTTGTACGGGGCGGATGGAATGCACGATAGGCCAATCGAGATCGAGTCCGAAGAGGTTTTGAATGGTGCTGGCGTGCGTTTCATGGTGCGATCGCACATCGACGACGGGCTCGAGGTCCGGATCACGGATCCCGGCGACCATCTCGTGTTCCACGCGGAGCACGGCGAGGTCGTGTGGCCGACCAAGGAAGAGATTGAAAGGCAGCAGCATGGACACGAAAACGACAGCACTGGTGCCGCTCACAATTAGGGCGGTCGCGTCGCCTCACACGCGGCGCACGTACAGCCGGGGCCTGCGGGCGTTCCTCGCGTGGACAGAGGACGCGGGGCAAGCCAGCTTCAGCCGGGATACTGTGCTGGCCTATCTCGATCACCTGCGGCACAAGGGCGCATCGGCGGTGACGATCAATCAGCATCTCACCGCGATCAAGCTGCTGGCCAAGGAAGCGGGCGCGCGGGGCATGGCGCACCAGGACGTGCAGAGCATTACCTCTATCCCGGGGATACGCCAGCATGGCGTGAGGATGGGCCACTGGCTCTCGCAGGAGCAGGCCCAGTCGCTGTTGCAGGCCCCGGACGGTGCTCACCCACGCGGCAAGCGGGACCGGGCTCTCCTTGCCCTTCTTTTCGGGTGTGCCTTGCGCCGGGCCGAGGCCGCGGCGGTGACAGTGGAGCACATCCAAGTGCTCGACGGCCGGGCGGTCATCCATGATCTGATCGGCAAGGGCGGCCGGGTGCGAACCGTACCGATGCCGGCGTGGGCTCACGAGCGCGTGCTCGAGTGGTTGGAAGCGGCTGAGATCACAGAAGGGCCGGTTCTGCGGCCAGTGAATAAAGCCGGGCGCTCGAACGGGCGCGGCATGACGGACTCGGGGATTTACTGGGTGGTGAAGGGCTACGCAGAGCAGTTGGGCTTCGAGTGCGCGCCGCACGATCTGCGGCGGACGTTCGGCAAGCTGGGGCTCAAGGGCGGCGCCGACATCCGGCAGATCCAGAAGACCTACGGGCACTCGGCCCAGGCGACGACGGAACGGTATCTGGCGACCGACCTGGACCTGGAGCACCCGGCCTGCGACTATCTGGGGGTGGAAGGATGAAGAATATCGAAAATTTCCGGGCCTTGATTGGCAAAAAGCTTTCCTGCGTTGAGACTAAGCGGCATGGTGACTTGTCCCTGTATCCCTACGTTGAGGTTACGCTTACGTTTTCCACCGGGGAAGCCTTGACGATCACAGCAGACAATATGGATCTGGCGGTGCATGGGACCGACGATCTCATAGAGCAGTGGGACGAATGAAAGGGGGTGATGCGATGGTTGGGTCATTCAGAGTTCGCCTCGGGCGCCGTATGCCGGTGAAGATACTCAACGCTATCTTGACGATCTTAATCGGCAGCTTCACGCCGTCCCTAGCGGCTCAGGACCCGCCGCGCCGTGGTAGCGGGCACACGGCGGCGGATTAGACGACCCGCAGCAAGGGAAAGGAAAGGAGAGAATCAGCGGCCCCGGGCTTCGGTCCGGGGCTTTTCTTTGCTCACGTCTCATTCAGATCGCTCGGATCCCTGACTAGCACGCCTTCCTTCGGTGCCAGAATCACGCCGGCCTCGGGATGCGTTTGCCATTTGAATACGGCCCCCGGCTTGATGTTGCGGGCGCGGAATTGCCGGAAGCATCGCAGGAGGCGCTCTTCCTCGTCGGTGAGGATGAAAGCCTTCTCCTGCTCAACCATCTCAGTCAATTCCGTCTGGATGGCGGCCTGCGCCTTCAGGTGGCGATCGAGATACATCTCCTGATATCGGCGTGTCGCATTTTCGTCCAATTGTTGAAAGTTTTCTTGATTCATATCGTCACCCTTTTGTTTGGCGTCGGACACGGTAGGTCGCAGAGGCTGGCCAGTATTCCGCAACAAGCTGCCGTTCCTTCAGACCCTTTTCCCACTTTTCTTTGATCGACTCCAAGTAGGAGAAGTCCGGTCGACGACCGTCCTTGATAGCCATCGCGGCGGAGATGAAGTCAGTCCTTTCATCGCGTTCATCAGAATCGAACGTGTGCAAAAACGTACTCGTCACGATGAGGTGATCGGTATAGTTCAATTGCTGCTCAATGCTGTTCAGTAATTGATCTAGCGTGCCCTGGGGGGACGGCCTCCATCTCTCGCTCATATCGTCACCTTGAGCCCGCCGTCTGCGGGCGCTACCAACACCTTTCGCCGTTCCCGGGCCACGATGAACATCGCCTCCACCAGCTCCCGGCGGTTGGAGACCGCGGACACATGGGCCAGGATCACCGTCTCCGGCGTGGTGTTGCATCCTGCCAGGAACTCTCCCACCTGGTCGTTGCTCAAATGGTTGTCGGAGACGCGGCATTTCAGGGCCGCATCGTATTCGCAGGTGGCCAGGACATCCTCGTCGTAGTTGCAGTCGATCACGAGCGTCGACACGTCGCGGGCCTGCGGTACCGGGATGCTGCCGGAATCCAGGATGATCGCCACGTCCCACCGATGGTAGGCCCCCCGGCGGAAGCGGAAACCTCGAGGCTCAGCGGCATTGTGACTCACAGGGAAAGAATCAACCCATACTTCAGGACCGCCAAACGGAGCTAGCAACTCCATGTCTCGATGGAGAGCAAAACTTTGTACCAGTCCTGTGAGATTGAGCGCTTCGAGGGTTCCCTGACTTGCGTAGACCGGGATCTGCAACCCGCCGGCCACGCTCCTCACCCCGGCCGCATGGTCGCCGTGCTCGTGGGTAACGAAGATCGCGCGGAGTTGGCCAGGCTCAATGCCGGCCGCTTTCAGCCGCTTGAACAGCACCGCGCGGGGAAGGCCGCAGTCCACGAGGATTGCAGCCTCTCCCTCAACCAGAGCGATGCAGTTCGCTCCGGATCCGCTGGCTAGTACATGGACGTCCATGGTCTCAGATGCTCACGTTCTCCCGCAGGCGGATAATGAGGTCGTTGATCCCCTGTACAATCTCTACACTCATCCAGATCCGAACAGCGAGGGGGACATATCCAGACCTGTCCACTTTCTCTTTCTCTTTCTCTTGGGTACAAAGTGGGGGACCTTGTAACATGACCGGCTCGAGGGCTTCGGTTAATCCCACGAGTTCATTGGTAAGGTCAGCCAGATGCTGCTCGAGACTGCCCAATGCACTCCGAACTTGGCTCTGATTCTCCGCGCAGGGAGGGGGGACTGCTTGGCCGCAGTCCTCATCAGCTAGCTTTCGTTTTTGGGTTGCCGTCAGCCCCGGCCCACGCGACAAGTCGAGCGGGCTAAAAGGAACTGAACAAGATTGATAATTAGGCATTGCTTTCTTTCTCCTCTTTCGGTTTCGGCTGGTATTCGACCATCTCGATTACGCGATTGATGATCTCGCCCCAGCAGCGTAATGTAGCCTCTTGATACGCCCGCAGTTCCGGATCCCGCACGGCCGGGGTGGCTTCCGCTAAGACCGGCTTCGGCGGGAAATGCCGCGGGCAGACGAACAGTTGGCGCCGGGGTGACAGCTCGAGCGACCTCCAGCCCGTGCGCTCTCCGGGCCGGCCGTTGATCTCGGCGTGGCAGATCACGCAGACCATCGTGTGCCAGGTCCGGACGGACGTCTGCGGCATCAGTTGGCTCAGGGATACGCGCCGCAGGCGCCGGGTGCCCCACGCATCAATGAAACCGCGAGAGATGAGGTTGTAGATGGTCTTTTTGCATATTCTGCAGAGTTGCGATGCTTCGGCGATCGACGCCAGGTCTTTCGGCAGGGGCTGTTCCGGGGTGGGCAGTGGTGGTCGATGATCTCGGTGATACTGGATCAATTCCTGGAGCGCCAACGTCGGCGTCTCGCTGTCCACGATGATCGGTTTGTTTCGGCGCCGCACTTGTCTCATGGCTTGGGCGCACCCTCTATCACAGCTACCAGCGCCTCGGCACGCTGCCGGGCGGTGGAAAATATCATTGTGAGCCAGCCGTAATCGCCGGTAACATCGCCAACATCCAAATCTGTAAGTAGTTGCTTGAGGAATGCTGAACTGGTAGTCCACCTGTCAGCACGGAACCCGTTGTAAATGTCCCCCCACACGTTGAGGTCGCCGGAGTAGTCGGGCGGCGGGTAGACGCATATCCACCGGGCGATGCGTTCGTTCAGTTCGGCGTCGGTGCGGGTGTCAGTCATGGTAAAACCACCACAGCCCGAAAATGAGCAGCACTCCACCGACAATAAAATAGGCGGCACTAGGCATCGAGGGCCTCCATGTTCCTGATTGCATCGCCATTGACATAGAGCCGGATCGGATTCCCGGCATCGCTGGCGCGATCAAGATGAACAGTGTAGGAGATGCTGGGTATTGGCGAAAGCCACCAACAAACTTCGACTCTCTCAAGCCTACCCTCTTCCCACAGACCGGAACGCCTGTAATTGCGGACGGCTACCCGGTCATCTATCTCAGCTTTGAGTTGAATCGTGTGTTTCATCTCGTCCCTCCAGTTCCTTCAGCGCGGCCTCAAGCCGTTTCTCTTCGTTCCTCCACCAGCCAAGTTGCTGATATTGCAATTGGCACCGTATCGTCTGTTCGACCTGCGCCTTGATGAGCGCCGCAGCCCACACCTTGCGGCCAGCATCCAGGGCGAACGCGACTTGATTCTCCACACCGATCGACGAGTCATTGAGTGGCCCGTCCTCCGCCTCATCCACCAGTGGCTCAATTGCTTCGACCCGCTCCAGCGCTTCACTTGCGGTCATTCAGCACCTCCCCTTCATCCGCTCGTACCACCAGTACGAACTTGAGTTCACCCAACCCCAAATCTCATAGCGCCACGTTCGTGGCTTGTAGTTCCACACCCATGTCGGCGGAATCAGCCGCACGAACGGCTCCAAGAGCAGCCATCCGATGAACCCACGGAACCGCCCGAACACCGTGGCGTTGAATCGCAGGACGCCGAGATTTGGCTCGCAGATATCCAAGTCGTGTTTGCGCTGGCAGACCAGGGAAGAGCACCACATGTACTTTCCATTGGATACCGTGGCCCGGCCTCCGCAGTACTGGCAGATCCACTTGCGGTTCTCAGCCACGGTCGGCCTCCTCTGGCAGCGCGGCGATGGCGGTGCGGATATCCTGCACGGTCTCTAAACGCGTGTCCCGAACCCATTTCCTATCGTCCATATTCCAACATGCCTCCTCGTGCTCATCGAGGAGTTCATTGATCGCTGCGCGACTCACCGTGTCCGGGTGCTCGTGATCCCCGGTGGCGGAGAGGGCGGCGTCACACTCACGGAGAAAGTGTTCCCAGTCAGACTGTGTTATCAATCCAATGGCAAGCGCCGCCCGACGTTGCGCCCAAGTGTGGATGCGCCACCATTCACGCATTGCTGGGCGCCGGTCCATGTGGATATCTTCCAGCGCCGCACGCAGCCGGTCGCGGTCGGCCTCCAAGTCCGCTGTCCGCTCTCGCCACGCCTTGGCCCAATCTGCCAAGCTGCAATCTTCCGGCAGCACAGCGGCCTGTTCCTCTTGGAGTGCTTCCAGTTCCGCGATGCGCTGGTCGCGTTCCTGAATGATTTCCAGCCTGGATTCGGCCACCTCGGCCCATCGCAATCCAACCGGAGAATGCGTTTGCGTTTCAAGATTCACGATGTACTTCCCCAATTGTGCGATGCGCTTCCGCAAACCTTCCATGATTTGTAACTCAGTTTTCGTCATTTTGGCTCCCTCAATAAAGCAGCTTCCGTAGCCACTTCCGTCCAAACGGCCACAGCCGCGGACAGTCGGGGAATCTGACCACAACCACCTCTCGACTTACATCCACCACTCGTCCGCTCTTCGTGAACCACCCTGATTCGCGTTGAATAACGCACACCGGATCGCCAGGTCTCAGAAGTTCAAGTCCCATAGTGTTTTCTCCATGCTGGTGTGCCGGATTGGGGGATCGCGACGCCCGGCGCCGTACTCGAATCGGGCTGTGTCCCCATTCCACCGACCGGGGCTGCACTCCAGCGCGCAAGCCCTCGCGGCTTCCCGACACCAGCAAACTCGTAAGCCGGCCCCGCCATCGGGTTCAGGGCCGGGTGCTGCTTCATATACGGGAACAGGGAGCGGCAGCGCACATTGTCTGGGAGTGCCGACCCGATGTTCGGTTGACTCGCCTTTGCCGTGAGATATCTGCCACAATGACTCACGATGCATGACTTTCCCTCTGCGTTCCCTTGTGGTGTATCTTGATGCTGGCGGGCCGGATTGATTACCGGCAATGGTCTGTTCCGTTCTTCAATATCCTGTGATCCGACTCGAACGGATGGACGAACTCCCTGCTTTGTGGTGTCGGTCCACGCGGTTTCCCGCTTCGCTCCCCCAATGCTTCCAGTGTTGCCACTGGCCGGAGTCGTGAGTTCCTCGGCCACGTCGTCCTCGTGCGTGCTATCGCCGCCGCCAGCAAACTGGTCCCCTCTCCCGGGGTCGTCGCCTATGGTGGACGACTGTGAGGTTGCCATCTTGCTCTGAGGAGGAGACAAGGTAGGAGCCACCGCAGCTCGCCCGGGAGTGGGGGTGAAAATCATAGTTGCGTCTCCCCTGGGATGCGTGATGCGTATTCCGATGCCAAATGCGCCAAGTTCTTCTCTCGCTCCCGTCGCAAGATAGCGGCAATCTCGTACCCGCTTGCCAACGTCTGGTGCCAGCATCCCTTGCAGCACACCCAGTCAAGTTTGTCTGGCGGTCCTTCGATCTGGGCCTCGACGGGCACTTGCCACCCCGGCATTTTGCAGAACATTGCGTGCCAGATCCATGTGAACTCGTGCCACAAACGCTTCATGGCCCCTCCGTTCTTCACAGCATCGTCTCCTGCACCGGCCCGGCCGCCGGCTCTTCCGCCTGCGGCGGCTCCGCAGTCAGCCAGTTCAGCAGCCGCATGAACGTCGGCGCGTCCATCTTCTCCCCCCGCTCGATCCGCGAGAGCGTCGACGCGCTGATGCCTATCTCGACCGCCAGGTCGCGGACAGTCCGCTCCTGGACGATCCGCCATTTCCGAATGATCTCTCCGAGTCGCATTTCACTCCTTCGCTTTCTTCAGAACCTCCGCCGGCGCGCAGGCTTCGTGCAGGAGGAAGTTCGGCAGGTCCGTGTGGGGTATTACCCCGACAGCGTAGCCTTCTGTGATCTCGTGTTCACAAACCGCACACCGCGACTGCAGATGGTATTCTCTCCGCACCGCCACTGGGAACCAGACCGCCCCGTATTCGGTCAGGACGTAAGGCTTCCGGGGGATTTGGATGCTCACTTTTTCGCTCCTCGTCGCACCGCATACCGCGATGTGAATACAATCTCCGAATCCTCAAACTGGACCGCCACGGTATTCTTCCCGCCGCGGACCAAAACTCGGCACCGCTGGCCTTTTCGCTGGGGCAAGCGACACCGCCAAAACCACACATGATCGAACGGACCGCTGGCGTTGCGGAGCCAGGTCGGTTGGGCTGGAGTTGATTCACCCGCAGGGCTACTTGTCAACTCCTTGTCAGAACTCGCCGGAAAATGGCTTGAAAGTAAGGCTTCAGACGGGCAGCGGACAGGTGGGGCTTGCTTGTAAGTGGTTGATCCTATGTGGTGGGGTTGGTACGCCCGGCTGGATTCGAACCAGCGACCTCTTGCTCCGGAGGCAAGCGGGCTATCTCCGTTTGTGCTTCTGTTTTCAACCATTTAAAAAACCCTACTTGTCAACTACTGGTCAAACTTCACCCACTTCTTCGCATCACGATCACCTTGCCAGAGGTTTTCCGCTCCTCCAGCTTCGCCGCCACCCGCTCCAGCCCGGCCGCCATCCGCCGCCGGTCCTCGTGGGTGTAACGCGCGGTCATGCTGGCCGGCGCGTGGCCCATCACGTACTGGCGGTCCGATTCGAGCATCCCGGCGTCCTCCTCACTTCTTCCGGAATTCCCTGGCCCGCGGGCAGTCGATGAAGTGGTTCAGGGCATCGCCAGTGTAGGGGGCCCGCTTCCCGCTCTTGTGTACGACGAAGTAGATCGTCGCCCCGCAGGCCTTGCATTCCCGCTTCTCCTCGGCCACCAACTCCAGTAGCCGGTGGATGTTCTCACGTAGCGTCTCGACCGTGACTTCGGTCATCGTTTCCTCCTTGAAAATAGTTGTGGAACAGCGGGGCCTGGTCGCGGATCCGCCGTTCGGCCATCTCGCAGTAATCCGGGCTCAAGTCGATCCCGGTAACTTCGGTCCAGCCAGCGCGAATGGCTCCGATAACCTCTGAGGCCACACCGGAGTATGGGACGAAGATGCTTCCACCGCACGGCGGCAAGATGAGACGTGCCAGATACGTTGTCAGCGCCAGCGGTTTCATGGTTGGATGGTCAATCTGCGTCCCATCGGCCAGCGTTCGCTCACTGGCGGATGCCTTAGCGCAGTAGAAAAACCGCGAGGCGCCACCAGAATCGGCACCCCGCACGGCCTTGCATTCATGTCCCTTAAAGGCCCCGTATACGCTCCGTGTTTTGTCGGGATGTCGCACCGCGGGATTCGCCCCACTGATCAAGGTTCCGCTCTGCCTATCCAGCATCTCCGCTGCTTCTTCGTCCAGGATGAGGTTGGCGGGCCAGCGGCCATAATTGTGGATTTCTGTCTGTGTGCCAGTTACGAAACCAGAAACAGACGTATTGCGTTTATGTCTTGGTGCGCTTGCATTTGTGCGCGTTGTTGTTCCAATCCTCCCCCCATCCACATTGATCCCCGCGACGCCGTGCGTGAGGGCGTTGTTGGCGAAGGTGCCGTCTGTCGGCTTCATGGCGAGGCAAATTGGCTCGTATCTAGGGAACAGGTCATCAGGAAGATTTGCGACGAGATTGGTTATAGCATCGTGCAGAACAAAACTTGCGCTTCGCGCCGCAAGCATGATATTCACGTCCGCACCATCGGCACACCTTGACATTCGCCGCAACGAAGCAAGCACGCGAGCAAAAGCACTGCGGGTGTCGCTCCTGTTCTCCTTTGCGTCTGTCGAATTGGATGCCGCATCCGTTGCACTTGACGCTGACCCAACAGGATGGGACACGGCCTCTATGATGGAGTCGGGAATGGTCTCCGATAAACAGTAATTCAAGGTTTT
>Ga0307377_10007514_pt1 | contig 11223 bp, 7 predicted proteins | sample TR3MG_FD_202535 | JGI IMG/M metagenome (GOLD analysis project Ga0307377, IMG submission 202535) | Soil microbial communities from Risofladan, Vaasa, Finland - TR-3 | ecosystem: Environmental > Terrestrial > Soil > Coastal area > Acid sulfate soil | place: Finland: Risofladan, Vaasa | collected... | reverse complement strand
GCGACGAACGCACGCTGCCAGCCTACGCAGAGGCGATCGCCGCGGATATCGGCGCCCGCGTCGACTACGTCCAGGTCCCCTGGGAGGCGCTGCGGGAGCAGAGTGAGGACCTCTACCGCATGTTCGGCTTCTTCGAGCGCGAGGGCTACGCGGCGGACATCGCGGCGCTGCGGGAACAGTACCAGGGCCTGCATACGTTCGACGGCTGGCTCGCGGAAGGCGGCCTCTCCAGACTGCGCGCCGCGACCTGATCCCAAGCGCCGGCAGCCGTGCCGGCAGCGGTCATCGAGGCCGCCGCCACCGCAGACCCCTGCGGCGGTTGTCCGCGCGGGCCAACCCGGTCCCTCGGGTTGGGCAGCGCGGAAGCGCCCGGGCGCCTCGCGCCCGGGCGCTCATCTGATAACCTCTTGCGTCGCACCCCAGTCACATTGTCAATGCGAGCGTTCGCCGAAGGGTGGTCGATACCATGGGTGTGAAGGAACAGTACCGTGACTACGTGATGACCGGGTTCGTCAAGCGCGTCGAGCCCGTGGTCGCGGACCACGGCGACGGCGCCCTGCTCTACGACGCCGACGGCACCGAGTACATCGACTGCTTCGCCGGCATCAGCGTCACCAACGCCGGACACCACAACCAGCAGATCCTGGACGCCGCCATCGCCCAGGCGAACAAGCTCGTGCACGCCTGCTCGTACGTGTACCACGTCGAGTCCGTCGGCGCGCTCGCCGAGAAGCTCGCCGAGATCACGCCGGGCGACCTGCAGAAGACCTTCTTCGGCAACGGCGGCGCCGAGGCCATCGAGGGCGCCTTCCGCCTCGCCAAGCGCTACAGCGGCAAGAACGAGTTCCTCGCCATCGAGTCGAGCTTCCACGGGCGCTCGTACGCGACCCTCTCGGTGACCGGCAACTCGGGCCGCAAGAAGGGCGGCGGCCCCTACATGCCGGGCGTCGCCTTCACGCCCACGCCGTACTGCTACCGCTGCTTCGCCGAGACCACGCCGGACAAGTGCGACCTGCTCTGCGCGCGCCGCGTGGGCGAGATCGCCCGCCTGCACCTCTCGGGCAGCGTCTGCGCCTTCATCGCCGAGCCGGTCATGGGTGAGGGCGGCATCATCGTGCCGCCGGACGGCTACTTCAAGCGCGTCAAGGAGATCCTCGACGAGGAGGGCATCCTCTTCATCGCCGACGAGGTCCAGAGCGGCTTCGGGCGCACGGGCAAGATGTTCGCCATCGACCACTTCGGCGTCACTCCCGACATCATGACCATGGCCAAGGGCATCGCCGACGGCTGGCCTTTGTCTGCCTTCATCGCCAGGCCCGAGATCGCCGACGCCTTCCAGATCGGCGACCACCTCAGTACCTTCGGCGGCAACCCGGTGAGCTGCGCCGCGGCGCTCGCCAACATCGATTTCCTGATGGACGGCGTGGTGGAGAACGCGGCCAGGAAGGGCGAAGCCCTCATGGCTCGCTTCGAGGAGCTCAAGAAGACGCAGCCGCTGATCGGCGACGTGCGCGGCAAGGGTCTCATGGTCGGCGTGGAGCTCATCGCCGACCCGACGACCAAGGCCTACGGCACCGCCGCCGCAGGGTTCGTGCGCCAGTACTGCCTCGACCACGGCGTCCTCATCGGCGTCGGCGGCAACTTCGGCAGCGTGTTGCGGGTCCAGCCGCCGCTGGTCGTCGACGACGCGCAGCTGGACACGGTCTTCGCGACCGTGGCCGACGGGCTGGAGGCCTACTCGAAGAAGTGACAGTCTGAGCCGGGCCGGGAGGCCCGGCTTCTGCGGCGACCCGGGGGGGGCGCCGCACCTGTCGCGAGGGGCGGGAGGCCGCAGGGCCTCCCGCCCCTCGCGCGTTCAGAACCGCCGCGGACACGCAGCCGGACCACGCTCGTCGCTCGCGCCTCAGCGGTCCGCGGTCGAGGCGTGCGCGACACACGGCAAGGGTAGACCGCACGTACGGCGAACCATGTCGGGACGACCACGAGGGGGGTTACGCATGAGCTCGACCCAAGAGCAGCCGCAGGTGCAGTTCCAGCGCGATCGCGGAGGTGGCAGCCCGGGCTACGCCAAGCTGATCGCCCCGGCCGTCGTTGCGGTCGTCATCCTCATCCTCATCCTCCAGAACATCAAGGAGGATTGGCGCTTCCACTTCTTCTTCTGGTGGCTCTCGCTCCCCGCGTGGCTCATGCTGGTGCTGCTGCTGGTCGTGGGCTTCCTGGTGGGTACGCTCGTCAGCACGCTGCTGGCGCGGCGCAGGCGCAAAGCTCGCCGCCGCGCCTAGTGATCGGCTGACGGCGGCAGGCCGTAGCCGCCGCCGCCGGGCGTCTCCACGATGAGGACGTCTCCCGGCGCCATGCGCGTCTCCGCCACGCCGGGCAGCTCCTCGATCGATCCGTATCCCCGTTCCACGGCATTGCGGCCGCAGGCGCCGGGAAGGCCGCCGGCGAGCCCGTAGGGCGGCACCCGGCGGCTGCTCGAGACGATCGCTGCCGTGAGCGGCTCCAGAAAGCGCAGCCTGCGGATCGCGCCGTCCCCGCCGCTGTGCGCGCCGGCTCCACCGCTGCCGGTGCGCACGCTGAACTCCTCCACGCGCACCGGGTACCGCCACTCCAGCACCTCGGGATCGGTGAGCCGCGAGTTCGTCATGTGCGTGTGCACGGCGCTGCAGCCGTCCCAGGACGGGCCGGCCCCGGCGCCGCCGCACAGCGTCTCGTAGTACTGGTAGCGGTCGTCACCGAAGGTGAGGTTGTTCATCGTCCCCTGGCTGGCCGCGGCCGCGCCCAGCGCCCCGAGCAGCGCAGCCGTGACGGCCTGTGACGTCTCGACGTTGCCGGCGGCCACGGCCGCCGGCGGGGTGGGCGCGAGCATGCTGCCCGGCGGGATCACGATGTCGATGGGCTCGAGGCAGCCGGCATTGAGCGGGATGTCGGCGTCGACGAGGGTGCGGAAGACGTAGAGCACCGCCGCGGCCGTGACCGCCTCCGGCGCGTTGAAGTTGTCGGCGCGCTGTGGTGACGTGCCCGCGAAGTCGACGGTCGCCCGGCGAGCGGCACCGTGGATGGTCACGTGGACGACGATCTGGCTGCCGTCGTCCAACTCCTGGCGGAAGCTCCGGGGGGCGTCTGCGGCGCCGGCGAAGCGGTCGAGCACGCGGCGCACCGCCTCCGCGGCGTTGTCCTGAACGTGGCGCATGTAGGCCGTGACCACGGGGAGACCGAAGTCGGTCACCATGCGCTCCAGTTCGGCGCCTCCACGCGCGTTGGCGGCGATCTGGGCGCGCAGATCGGCCAGGTTCTGCGCCACATCGCGCGCCGGGTGGGGGGCCGAAGCGAGCAGCTGTGTCAGCTCGGCCTCGCGCAGCCGGCCGCCCTCGACGAGCCGAAAGTCTTCGATCAGCACGCCTTCTTCGTCGATGCTCCGGCTGCCCGGCGGCATCGATCCCGGCGTGATGCCGCCGACGTCGGCGTGGTGGGCGCGTGAGGCGACGAAGAAGAGCGGGTCGCCGGGCGTGGCGTCGCCGGCCGCCGGCCCGCCGGGCCACACCGGGGTGACCACCGTCAGGTCGGGGAGGTGGGTGCCGCCGGCGTACGGCGAGTTGAGCAGCCAGGAATCGCCCGTGCGCAGCTCGCCGCGGTGCCGCTTCAGGACCGCCTGTACCGAGGCGCCCATGGATCCGAGATGCACGGGGAGATGGGGAGCGTTGGCGACGAGGCCGCCCTCCGCGTCGAAGACGGCACAGCTGAAGTCGAGGCGCTCCTTGATGTTCACCGAGCACGCGGTGTTGGCGAGCGTCGCGCCCATCTGCTCCGCGATGGACATGAAGAGGCCGTTGAAGACCTCGAGCAGCAGGGGAGAGACGTGCTCCGGGTCGGCCGAGGGACGGGCGGGCGGCGAGAGGCGGCGCAGCAGCAGCTCGCCGCCCGCCAGCACCTCGGCCGACCAGCCCGGCTCCACCACCGTCGTCCCGGTCTGCTCGCAGACGATCGCCGGCCCGTCGAGCGTGGTCGCCGACGGCAGGTCGTCGCGGGCGTACACGGGAGCATCGTGCCACCGGCCGCCGGTGAACACGCGCGCGAGTTCGCGCGGCGCCGAGCGCGATGCCCGAGACGGCTCGTGGTCCGCTGGGCCGGTCGCGCCTCGTACGTCGCTCATCTGGGGGTCGGTGGAGGGGTCGTCCTCCCGGTAGCCGCCGCCGGCTGCGACGGCCTCCACAGCCACGGCCTCGAGCGTGAGCTCGCGGCCCGGCATCAGGAACCCGTACCGGGCGCGGTGGATCTCGAGGAACGACGCGGCCATCTCGTCCGGGGCGCCCCACGGTACCGGTAGCGAGACGTCGGTGCCCGCGTACTTGACGTGCCCGCGGCGCTCGAGGCTCATCCCCGCTGCCGGCAGACTCTGGCGCTCGAGTTGCCCGCGGGCCTCGGACTCCAGCTCGACCAGGGTGGCCGCCGCCGCCGGACCGTCTGCCTCGTCGAGCGGTGCCTCCACGCTGCGCTCGCGCAGCACACGCACGTCGGCGAGCCCCATGCCGTAGGCGCTGAGCACGCCGGCCAGGGGATGCAGGAGCACGCGAGTGATCCCGAGGGCGTCGGCGACGATGCAGGCGTGCTGCCCGGCGGCGCCGCCGAAGCAGCACAGGGTGTGGTCGGTGACGTCGTGCCCGCGCTGCGTCGAGATCCGCTTGATCGCGCGGGCCATCGCCTCGCAGGCCACGCGCACGAAGTCGTCGGCGAGCGTTTCCGGGGGCGGCGGGTCGACGCCGGCGGCGCGCATGCTCGCGGCCACGGCCGCGAGCGCCTCGCGCGCCGCCTCCTCGTCGATGGGTCCGGCGCCGTCCCGCCCGAAGACCCGCGGGAAGAACGACGGCCGCAGCTTGCCGGTGACGAGGTTGCAGTCGGTCACCGTCAGTGGCCCGCGCTTGCCGTAGCAGGCGGGGCCGGGATCGGCGCCGGCGCTCCGTGGCCCGACCCGGTAGCGGCCGTCCTCGAAGGCGCACACGGATCCGCCGCCCGCGGCCACCGTGTGCACGCGCAGCATGGGCGCGCGAAGGCGGACGCCGCCGACAAGGCTCTCGTAGCTGCGCTCGAGCTCGCCGGCGTAGTGCGACACGTCGGTCGACGTGCCGCCCATGTCGAAGCCGATCACCCTGTCGAACCCCGCCCGGCGGCTCACCGCGACGGCGCCGACGACGCCGCCGGCCGGCCCCGAAAGGATGGCGTCCTTGCCGCGGAACAGCCGGGCGTCGGTGAGGCCGCCGTGCGACTGCATGAAGCGGAGGCGAACGTCGCCGAGCTGCTCCGCGACCCTGTCGACGTAGCGCCGGAGGATGGGGGAGAGATAGGCGTCGACCACGGTCGTCTCACCGCGGCCGACGAGCTTCATCAGCGGGCTCGTCTCATGCGAGACGGAGACCTGGGCGAAGCCGGCGGCGCGCGCCAGCTCGGCCACGCGCCGTTCGTGCGCCGGGTGCGCGTAGCCGTGCATGAAGGCGATCGCGATCGCGTCGAAACCGGCGCGGCGGGCAGATTCGAGCCCGCGCCGCGCCCCGTCCTCGTCGAGCGTCCGAACTACGTGCCCGCGGGCATCGACGCGCTCGTCGACCTCGAGCACGCGCGCGTAGGCCGGTTCAGGCAGCCGGATGTCGAGGGCGAAGATGTCCGGCCGCTCCTGGTAGCCGATGCGCAGCGCGTCGCCGAACCCGCGTGTGGTCACGTACACGGTCCGCGACCCGGTGCGTTCGAGCAGCGCGTTGGTCGCCACAGTAGTACCCATGCGCACGTCGGCCACGAGCTCCGCCGGCACCGGCTCTTCGTCCCTCAGCTCGAGGAGATCGCGCACCCCCTGGACGGCGGCGTCCTCGTACCGCGCCGGGTCCTCGGAGAGGAGCTTGCGCGTGAGCAGGCCGCCGCCCGGAGGCCTCGCGACAACGTCCGTGAACGTGCCGCCGCGGTCGATCCAGAAGTGCCAGCCCTCAGCCAAGCGGCTCCCAGGTGATGACGACCTCGTTCATGCCGGGGAGGCTACCACGCCCGGCTCAGCGGGCGGCCAGCACCCGGTCGTCCTCGAAGAGGATGTGGTCGCCGAGGTCGCGCAGCGAGAGGTTGAGGAAGATGCGGTGGCCGTCGAAGTCGAGGACGCGCATGTCGTCGTGGGACGCCAGCTCCTCCGCGATGTCGCGGAAGGCGTAGCCGTAGAGGTCGCGGAGATGGTCGACCTGAACCTCCCAGGCGAGGAACTTGGCAAGCCCTTTCGCGCGCAGCTTCGCGATGAGTCTGGGGTCGTCGATCGCGGGATAGGAGCTGAGCAGCAGCAGCGCTCCCGACCCGCTGAGCACGAGGATGCCTTTCACGGTGTCAACTCCCTTCAGCAAAGTCGTCACCTTGATGATTCCCGCGCCGGAGACGTCGGCAATCGCGTTCACGTCCGCGCCCGGTATACTCTCTCGCCGTGGAACTCTCACCCCGACGGCGACTCCAGCAGGCGGCCGACATCCTCGACGACTTCTACGGCCGCCCCGTGCTCTCGCCGCGCTACCCGCCCGTGGACGAGCTCGTGTTCACCGTGCTGTCGCAGAACACCGCTGACGTGAACACGGAGCGGACCTTCGCCTCGCTCAAGGCGCGGTTCCCGGTGTGGACCGCGGCGCGCGACGCGCCGCCCGAGGAGATCGAGGCGGCCATCGCTCTCGGGGGCCTGGCGCACACCAAGGCGCCACGCATCAAGCGCATCCTCGAGGCGATCAGCGCGCGGACCGGCGCGCCCGACCTCAGCGAGCTCGACCGTCTATCCGACGAGGAAGCGCAGGACTACCTCGTCGCGCTGCCCGGCGTCGGGCCCAAGACGGCCGCCTGCGTGCTGCTCTTCGCGCTCGAGCGGCCCGTCATGCCGGTGGACACGCACGTGCACCGCGTCGCGAGGCGGCTGGGGATCATCGCTGAGAAGGTGACCGCCGACCAGGCGCATCCGCTGCTCACCGAGCTCGCCGGGCGCGGCGACGCGGCCCAGATGTACGCCGTGCACGTGGACTTCGTGCGGCACGGCCGCCGCATCTGCCACGCCCGTCGCCCCGCGTGCGGCGAGTGCCCGCTGGCGGCGATGTGCCCGTCGGCCGGGATCGCCTAGCGGCGCCCGGCCTCGCCGGGTCAGCCCGCGGCGGCTGCTTCGGCCGCCGCCCGAGTCGCCGCCTTCGCGCACAGGTTCCCCGGGTCTTCGGCCGTTCCCAGCCAGCGGTCCAGCACGCGGCTCTTCCAGACCAGCAGGCAGAGCTGGCTCCAGACGAAAGCGAGGAGAAGGAGCACGACGTACTGCCACACCGGCAGCTCGGTGAGCTCGAAGAGCGTTCGGCCGAGCGGCACGGCGAGGACGGCCGCCATGCAGGCGAACAGGAAGCCCACCACGGCGACGATGCGCCGGTCGTTGCGCACCATGGCGGCGCCGCCGGACCACCACGGCGACGGCGGTGAGATCAGCAGGATGAGGAAGATCGCCGCGAAGCAGGCGAAGATGGTGAGCGCCGTCATCGCCGGCGGGTACGCCGACTCGATGAGCTGCCGGCTTCCGGCCCCTGGATGCGCAGCGAGGTAGTTGTTCTTCGCCGGGATCGCCCAGGCGAGGTAGATACCGGTGGCGATCGCCGTCATCAGGATGGTCGTCGGCATCACGAAGCGAGCGAGCAGCTTGAAGAGTCCTACCTTCGGCGCCGGCCCCGGCTGCGCCCAGAGCGCGAAGGCGATCGCCGGGACTGTGGCGCCGAAGAACGACAGGAGGGCCGACTGGCGCGGCGCGAACGGAAAGCCGCCCAGTCCTGTCACGATGGCGATCATGAGCGCCTTGAAGAAGATGCGCACCATGAAGATGCGCAGGATGTCGTTCATCCCGTTGATGATGCGCTGGCCCTCGCGGAAGGCGAAGGGGAGCGGCTGGAACGTGTCCTTCATGAGGATGAGGTCGCCGACGCTGCGGGCCGCTTGGCTGCCCCCCTGCATGGCCACGGCGACGTTGGCCTGCTTGAGGGCGATGACGTCGTTGACGCCGTCGCCGATCATTGCCACGTAGCGCCCGCGCTCGCGCAGGGCCTCGACGAGGTCCTGCTTCTGCTCGGGCGTGACGCGGCCGAAGATCCCGGCCTCGTCGGCAGCGGCGCCGAACTCCTGCGGGGACAGCTCCGCGAGGTCCGCGCCTGAGACGGCGACGAGCTCGCGTGTGGGCGGCGCGGCCGGCTCGTCCCGGGCCGGACCGCCTTCATCACCATCGGCGCGCAACAGCGACTCGCAGTAGGCGTCCACGCCCTGGCGCCGCTGCAGGGACTGCACGCCTGCCTGCGTGGCGAGCGCCACCACCGTCTTCGGGTTGTCGCCGGAGATGATCTTGACGTCGATGCCGGCATCGGAGAACCCCTCGAGCGTCTGCCGCACCCCGGGGCGGAGCTCGTCGCTGAAGGCGACGAGCGCGAGCGCCTCGAGCTCGGCGGGGAGGCTGGGCGGGTCGTCGGGCTCGCCAAAAGACACCGGCTCGGTCCGCCCGGCGAACAGTACGACGCGAAGGCCGCGCACGGCCCACTCGTCCGCGCGCCCTCGCCAGTCGGCGCCGGCGCGGATCTCCGGGGCCAGCACCTCGGGCGCGCCGAGCACGTAGGTGCCGCGCGCCTCACCGTCCGCGAAGGCGAGGCCGCTCCACTTGCGGTCGGAGGAGAAGAACGCCTCGTTCGCGGCCGGCTCTCGCGCGGCGGGGAGGGCGGCGCGCAGCGCCTCGATGGTGCGGTTGGCGTCGGTCGTGCTGGCGGCGAAGGCGCCGAGCAGGCGCGCTGCGCGCGCGTCGTCGGCGCCGAGCGGCGCCAGCTCCTCAAAGGCGATGACGCCCGAGGTGAGCGTCCCTGTCTTGTCGGTGCAGAGGACGTCGACGTTGCTCAGGCTCTCGACCGCGTTGAACTGCTGCACGAGCACATCCTTGCCGAGCAGGCGCACCGCGCCGAGCGCGTACGTGAGGGCGATGCTGAGCACGAGCCCGTTGGGGATGAGGGCCAGGATCACCGTGGACATGCGCACGCTCTCCACGAACGGCACGCCGCCGGCCACGTTGCGGATCCACACGAGAGCCTCGAAGACGATGACGACGATGAGCAGCACGCGGACGATCTGCACGACCTGGCGTTGCAGCGGCGTGAGCTCGCGCTTGAAGACCTTCGCCTTGGCCGTGAGCTGGTTGGCGTAGCTGTCGAGGCCCACGCGGGCGGCCTCGTAGTAGCCGCCGCCGGTCATACAGAAGCTGCCCGACATGAGCTCGTCACCGGGGTGTTTGGTGACCAGGTCCGACTCGCCGGTGAGCAAGGACTCGTCGATCTCCATGCGCCCCTCGCCCACCATCGGGCCGTCCACGATCACCTGGTCGCCGGGTTGCACGCGCAGGAGGTCGCCGAGCACGACCTGCGCGGGGTCGATCTCGCGGATCTCCGCGTCTCGCACCACGTCGGCCTTGGGGCGCAGCAGGATCGCCATCTTGTCCATGACGCGCTTGGCGCGGATCTCCTGGAACAGGCTGATCACCGTGTTGGCGCCGATCACGAACACGACCGCGAAGGCGTCAAGCGGTTTGCCGAGGATCAGGAGGAGGATGCCGAGGAAGTAGAAGAGGTCGTTGATGAAGTTGAAGACGTTGTCGCGGACGATGCGACCGTAGGTGCGGCCGGCGCGGATCTCGACGTCGTTGCCCTGGCCGGCGGCACGCCGGCGGTCGGCCTCGGCGTCGGTGAGGCCGTGCAGCCCTTGAGGGAGATTGTCGGCGGCGGTGGCCATCGTCACCGCACGCTATCAGCGCTGCCGTGTACATTCCAATGGGGGATGGACTTGCGCAACGGAGGCATCGTCCCTATTCTGGTGTGAATTGGTCGACTTTATGTGATTCATCAGGAATAGGAGGCGGAGCGTGTCTGGCAAGACCAGCAAGCGGCGCAGGGTCCAGAGCAGCACATCGGCGCAGCCGAAGCAGACGGTCCGTGAGGAGAAGCGCGCTCAGTTCGAACAGCCGCGCACCCGCACGACCATGCACCTCATTCTCGCCGGGCTCGCCCTGGCAGCGGTCGTGGCCGTCGCGGCGGTCGTCCTCGTCAGCCGCGACGACGGGCCGGCGCCAGCGCCTGCCGCGCCGGTGGCCGCCGCGGGCGCCGACGTCGCCATCCCCGTGGCCGAGATCTCCGACGGCCAGGCCCACTTCTACAGCTACGACGCCGGCGGCACCGAGGTGAAGTACTTCGTCATGAAGAGCAGCGACGGCGAATATCGCGCCGCCTTCGACGCCTGCGACGTCTGCTACCCGAACAAGAAGGGCTACACCCAGGAAGGCGACCAGATGGTCTGCAACAACTGCGGCCAGCGCTTCGACTCGACCAAGATCAACGAGCTCAAGGGCGGCTGCAATCCCTCGCCGATCGACCGCAGCGTGAAGGGCAAGACGCTCGTGCTCAAGACCGCCGACCTCGGGGCCGGCGTCCAGTACTTCCAGTGAGCCGGCCCGAGGGTCGATGAGACTGCGCAGCGTCGCCTTCGGCAACCTGCGACGCCGGTCGTCGCGCGCCGCATTCCTCGTCGCCGGGCTGCTCGTCGGCATCGCCACGGTGGTCACGCTGCTCACGCTGAGCGGCGCGCTCACCGTGCAGGCCCAGAACCAGCTGGAGACGTACGGCGCCAACATCGTCGTGGCGCCGCGTTCGGACGATCTGTCGCTCACGTACGGCGGCGTCGCGCTCGGCGGCGTGCGGCTGCAGGCGCGCGATCTGCGCGAAGCGGACCTCGCGCGCATCGACGGCATCCCGAATCGCGCGAACGTGGCCATCGTCGCGCCCGAGCTCCTCGGCGCCGTCGACGTGCAGGGGCGCAAGGCGTTGCTGCTCGGCGTGCGCCCGGGCGACGAGTTCCGGCTCAAGCGCTGGTGGAAGGTCGTCGGGCGGCCGCCGGCGGCCGGCGACGAGCTCGTCGCCGGCTCGGCTGCGGCCGCCCGCTTCGGCCTCTCCGCGGGCGATCAAGTGACGCTGGACGATCGCACCTTCACCGTCACCGGCGTCCTGAGACCGACAGGCTCCCGGGACGACGACCTGCTGATCACCGAACTGGGCGCCGCGCAGGCGCTGCTGGGCAAGCCCGGCCGCGTCACGCTTGTCCAGGTGGCGGCCTTGTGCAGCGACTGCCCCGTCGAGAAGATCGCCGCCCAGCTCGGATCCGTGCTGCCGG
>Ga0307377_10007511_pt1 | contig 11227 bp, 10 predicted proteins | sample TR3MG_FD_202535 | JGI IMG/M metagenome (GOLD analysis project Ga0307377, IMG submission 202535) | Soil microbial communities from Risofladan, Vaasa, Finland - TR-3 | ecosystem: Environmental > Terrestrial > Soil > Coastal area > Acid sulfate soil | place: Finland: Risofladan, Vaasa | collected... | reverse complement strand
CAAGCTAACCGGCAATGATGAAGAGGTTATTGTTGCCTTTACCAACCATGGTATCAAGAAGTTGGTAGCCAGCCTGGCGAAATTAGAAATTCGGGGATAGCGGTTAAGGCACCTATTTTTCTGACCTATTTTAGTCTTTGACAGATAGCTCGTTGATGGCCTGATTCGGAGTTCGGTTATGGAAGTTCAATTTGCAGTCGCCAAAATCAGCAAATATGCCTCCAGCGAGAGCGGGGATACGCTGGAGATGATTGAAAGACCTCACGGCGGTATTTCGCTGGTTCTTGTGGATGGGCAACGGAGTGGTCGCTCGGCAAAGGCCATTAGCAATGTGGTAGCACGCAAGGCTGTTCAACTGTTAGCCGAAGGAGTGCGGGACGGAGCGGCCGCCCGGGCAGCGCATGACTATCTCTATACCTACCGGAGCGGAAAAGTAAGCGCTACTCTGAATATCCTTTCAGTCGATACTCAAAGCAAAACAATAGTTCTCTCGCGCAATAACCCGGCGCCAGTTATTGTTTTCACTAAAAGTCGCGGTCTTTACCAATTGGACGAACCGTCCTCAGTGGTCGGTGTGCATCGTAATATAAAACCACTCATCACCGAGATTCCAATTGCGGCCGGTATATTGATAGTGGTTTATACAGATGGTTTGCAACATGCCGGCAGTTTAAGTGGCGCAGATGTGTTCAATCCTATGGCCATCGTTGAAGAAATGGTGGCCGAAGGGATATTTGATGCACGCAGGATAGTGGATACGCTCCTTGAACAGGCCATGGGAGTAGAAAGCGGCCGTCCGCGAGATGATATTAGCGTGATGGCTGCTACTGTTCTGGAGAAGAGTGGTGACGAGACCCGGCGATTGAACGGTCGTTTCCCGCTTTAGATTCAGTTCAGGTTGCTCAATGTAGGCATGCCAGGCGAGGCCCTTGCCCATAGGTTCAGAAAGTAATGCTCTAGCAATATAGGTTTGAAGTGAACCCAGAGAAACAGCCTTTACGAATTGCGGTTGTTGGCGCTTGTGCTTCAGGGAAGAGCAGCCTGGTATCAGCGTTGCGTTTGGCCGGTTATGAAGCTCGCCACGTGGCCCAGGAACATTCGTACGTCGCCAATATGTGGGAGCGAATCAGCCCGCCAGATGTCTTGATTTACCTGGATGTTGACCACTCGGGGATACGTAGCCGGCGACCTCGACTCGATTTTAAGCAAAAGGACTTGGAGGAACAGAACCGCCGGCTGGCCCACGCTCGAGAGCACTGTTCTTTATACTTGAACACCAACCTACTGAATCCAGCCGAGGTGCAAGCCCAGGCACTGGCATTTCTTTCGGAAATGTGATTTGGCTCCCGTATTGAAGCTATCTGCTTTTTATTATTATTACAACCTCTGGTTTTAGTCAGGCACACCCCTCAAAAAGATCAGCGACCAAACAAACGATTTTTCAATCCCCCTACTTCCATCCTTTCCTTTAGCATCGCTTCCAGCTTCTTAGCCTCAGCAAAATCTGGATCCAGGTTTAAAGCATGTTTATTGCAGCGAGCTGCCTCCTCATCCTCTTCCAGATTCCAATGGGCCAGGCTCAGGTAATGCCAGAGCCACGGGTTTTCCTTGGAGAAGTGGACAGCCTCCTGGTAGATCCCGACGGCCTTCTCATATTGCTCCATGGCCAGGTAGCAATCACCCAGGCCGCTCCGCAATCGCAATTTCTGGGGGACAGTTTCAGCCGCGTTGCCGGCCTTTTCGTACCAGGCGACACTCTCCTCAAGCATTCCTTGCACCTGCCAGAAAGCAATCTCGGCTCTATGCAAATGATAATCATTTGGCCTAGCGCTTTCCAAATAGTCGAGGACCAGGCGCGCATCGGCGTATCGGCCGCTATAGACGTAAATGAAAGCCTCAATCATGTTGATATCATTGATATCTGGGGCCATTTCTTGGGCTTTTTCGAGCCAATCCAAGGCTGATGACAACCCTATCTCGGCATAAGATCCATCGTTCTCACGAGCAGCCAATACCAGGACATAAGCGACCCCGGCAAAAGCATACGGCCGGGAATCACCTGTTTGAAAAGTACGCAATGCTGAGGCTAAAACTTTGGCATCATGCTTATATTCATCAGCCTTGTCCAGACCAATCTCATACGTTTTCCGCCCCAATTCAGTCGCTACTGGTGTGATTGGCCATTCCATTTTGGTCAGTGAGGGTAATATCTTTTCGACCAGTACTTGTCCCATAAACCGCTTACCTATTGGCCATCACAATATGCTTCTGCAGAAAGTTTACAAAGATTCGCGGAAAAAGAAAAGGCCCCTCTAGGAGGGGCCTTGATTTAGCATAAGCAAACTGAGTGGTTTAGAATCCGCCCATTCCACCACCAGGTGGCATCGAAGACATACCGCCAGCGCCTTCCGGTTCGGGAAGATCCGTGATGAGCGCTTCTGTCGTCAGGATCATAGCGGCGATGCTGGCTGCATTCTCGAGCGCGCCGCGGGTCACCTTGGCCGGGTCGATAATGCCAACTTTGAGCATATTTACATACGTTTCAGTTAGCACGTCGTAGCCAATATTCTTATCGCCCTGTTCTTTTTGAGCCGAGCGGACGTTCTGAATAATGACATCGCCGTTCTTGCCGGCATTCTCGGCAATCTTGCGCATTGGCGCTTCGAGGGCCGCCCGTAGAATCTTGACGCCAGTGGCCTGATCAGCGCCTACGATCTCAACATCGTCAAGGGCCGGTAAAGCATTGAGTAGAGCAACACCACCGCCAGGCACGATACCTTCTTCCACGGCTGCGCGTGTGGCGCTCAGGGCATCCTCGACACGGTGTTTCTTTTCTTTCAACTCCACTTCCGTGGCTGCGCCGACGCGGATAATAGCAACACCGCCGGCCAACTTGGCCAGTCGTTCCTGCAGTTTTTCTTTGTCATAGTCGGAGGTGCTGCGGTCGATCTCGACCTTAATCTGCTCGACGCGGCCGTGGATCTGATCTTCGTTGCCGGCGCCATCGACGATAGTTGAATCATCTTTGGTAGAAATAAACTTGCCAGCGCGACCCAGGTCGCTAATCTGAACGCTTTCCAGCTTCCGGCCCATCTCTTCGGTGATTACCTGGCCACCGGTGAGGACAGCAATATCTTGCAGCATAGCCTTGCGGCGGTCGCCAAATCCTGGCGCTTTCACGGCCAGAGAGTTTATCGTGCCGCGCAGTTTGTTGAGAACCATTGTAGCCAGTGCTTCACCGTCGATATCTTCGGCGATTACAACCAGATTGCGTTTACCCGTTTGGATGAGCTTCTCAAGAATCGGAACCAGGTCCTGAGCAGAGCTGATCTTCTTATCATGGATAAGAACATAAGCATCCTCGATCTTGGCTTCCATCGTATCAGAGTCGGTGATGAAATAGGGGCTTATGTAACCGCGATCAAACTGCATACCGTCAACATACTCTAGTTCAAATTCGAGGCTCTGGGACTCTTCCACAGTAATAACCCCGTCTTTGCCAACCTTGTCCATTACCTCGGCGATAAGCGAGCCAATCTCAGTATCTTGAGCCGATATGGCGGCCACAGAGGCGATATCTTCCATACTGTCAATGGACACAGCCATTTCTTTAATCGCCTTTGACAATGCCTCGGTGCCAGCCTCGATGCCGCGCTTCAGCTGCATAGGATTGGCTCCGGCAGCGACATTCTTCAGGCCTTCGTTGACGATGTTTTGGGCCAGAACAGTCGCAGTAGTCGTGCCGTCCCCAGCGATGTCATTGGTCTTCGTCGCCGCTTCTTTTAGCAGTTGAGCGCCCATATTCTCAAAGGGGTCCTCAAGCTCAATCTCTTTAGCGACGGTGACGCCGTCATGGGTGATGGTCGGGGCGCCAAATTTCTTGTCGATCGCTACATTCCGACCCTTGGGGCCAAGGGTCGTAGCCACAGCTGAGGCTAATGTGTCAATACCGACTTTAAGGCGCCGGCGGGCATCTTCAGAAAAAATAAGTTGTTTTGCCATGTTCTATATACTCCTTCTTCCTTTAATTAGTCCTCGAGGATGGCCAGAACGTCTGATTCTTTAAGAATCAACAACTTCTCGCCATCAATTTTGATCTCGGTGCCAGCGTATTTGGCATACAGCACAATATCGTCTACGGCAACATCCAACTCGATACGGTTTCCATCATCGTCCCGCCGGCCAGGGCCGACTGCCAATATGGTTCCCTGCTGCGGTTTTTCTTTTGCAGTTTCAGGTAATATCAGACCAGACGCCATCATTTCTTCTTGTTCATTTGGCTTGATAACCAATCGGTCACCAAGCGGCTTTAACTTCTTGGACATAGAGCGAATTCTCCTTATTAATTGAATATTGTGTGGATTGTTGTTACATTCTACTGGCACTCGCAAGGATAGAGTGCCAAATCAATGATAATTCTAGCATAGTTTTGATGGATGTCAAGAACTTTTTAGCAGTCGCGTGGTTAGACTGCTAAGGCTCGGTCTCCAGGGAAGCAGCCCGGCACAATTCCATTCCTTCCAAGGCGTTCGCATCATCGGGGACGGTATCGAGCACGGTTTCGAAGAGAGCAACGGCAAGATCACAATTTTGCTCACCTTTAAAGTAATAAGCCAGGCCCAACATATTGAAATAGGTTGAGTTGGCCACGGTAACCGATCCGTAGCGCTCAACGGCCGTTTCTAATTCAGGAATCGCGTTGTCGTAGTTGAGGTTGCGATAATAGGCCGCCCCCAAATGGGCATGAGCCCGCACCATCTCAGGATCAAGATCAACGGCCTTGATCAGATTTTCCTCCGCCGAAGGATACTCGCCAATCAGGAAAAACATCCAGCCCAAACCATCATAAACAGCAGCATTTTCCGGGTCGATATCTAATGCATCCTGGAAGGTCAATATAGCTGTCGGGATATCGCGGGTTGCATAGTAGTTATAGGCCAGGCCGATATGCAGATCAATGACATTGGGGTTCTGGTCGATGGCCAGTTGATACTGTTCTATCGCGGCCGAATAAAAACCCTGGAACTCCAGCACGGTAGCCATATGCTGGCGGACAATTGGATTGTCGGGGTCGAGCGACAAGGCGATTTCCGCCGCTTCCTGAGCATTGGCATATTGCTCTGGACCGAGTTGGGCCAGCGCGCCAGCCACTGTTGCAAAGGCAACGGCATTACTGGGATTGATGTCGATGCTCGATCGCGCAGCTCTGACTGCTTCGGCATAGGCCAGCGCGGCGCCAGCCGGATCACCGATTTCCTCCAGGCGGATACCACTAGCCAGGTAAGCGGCCGCCAGGGCTGACCACACGGCATTATTCTCCGGAGCAAGTACGACCGCTTGCTCAGCCCATTTCAAACCTTCCTCGGGTTGAGTCGTAGCCAGCAGTAGATCGATTAGAGGCAAATAAAACTCAACCCGACTGCCATCGTTCCTGATCGCTTCTTCGTAAGCCTCTATCGCTTCCTGGTAGTCGCCATCTCGCTCCATGAGCGCCGCCCTGGCTGCAAAGGAAGCAGCGGATCGGGTTGGCAGGGGTGTTGGCTCAGGAATAATTGATTCCCGAACCGTGCTCACGTTGCTGATAATAAAGATGCCGGCGGCTAGTACGGCGATTACCAACAGAACCAGAAGGCATGATGGTCCCTGCCGCGAGCGCCTCGGCAGCGTCCGTCTGATTTCCATAAAGCGTTACTCGATTAACCGTCATTCCAGGCAAAATTCTCTTTAACCGGATCAAATATTCTAAAAGATGCTTGCCCGATGCAAAAAAGAAGCCGACTGAATGAGCCGGCGAAGTTTGCCAGGATCTTAGCATCCCCCGTGGGAGGCGTCAATTAGATTCAGCCGCTACTCAGACTCAGCCCGCCATCCATCAACGAAAGCGTCGCCACCGCCAGATAAGCCCAACGGGATAACCAATCATCTTGGCCACATCGCCAACCAGTCGAATAATTGGAATTAAGGAATAGGCGCGGAGCCTGGTTGCCGGGGAACGGTCGCGCATGGCAGGCGCCAATCGCTGGGCCGGTCGGCGACAATATAACCCGCCGCCGGCAAACATCAACAGCCAGCCGATCCCGTTTCCACGCCGGATGAGGTCGAATATCAGCGGCATACCAACCAGGTAGGTAAGATAACGAATAGCATGCCTCATGGCCCAGAGATTGGCCTTCCCGTCGCCGCGGGCATAGAGATAATATTGGCGGGCAAAAGCCCTCAAGTTTCCCCTTGGCCGGAAATATACCACGGCTCCAGGGGCAAATGGTATGGGCCCATACTCCTGCCGGAGCGCCAGGTCGAAGATGAGATCCTCGCCAAAATCCAACCACTCCGGATAACCACCGACACGCTGCCAGGCTTGTTTATGATAGGCAACCGATCGACTCGACGGTAAAAATTCTGCCGGGTCAATATCCGCCAGTTCAGGCAATACGGTAGCCCCCATGACTATTTCAAAGTCAGTTAGCGGTGCCGCTTCAAACCAACCCGCAACCGCCGAGGCGCCATTTTGCTCGATGGGACGTACCAGTTCATCCAGCCATTGAGGGGCCAGGGTAACCCCGGCATCGACGCCGGCGATTATCGGACCGGCCGCGGCGGCGATAGCCTGGTTGCGACCCTGGCTGATATTACTACCCGGCGCCATAATGATCTTGAGTGATAGCCGCTGCTGGTATTCCTGGAGGATGGCTATGGTGTCATCAGTAGAGCCTCCGTCACAGAAGACCACCTCATCAGGTTGGCGCGTTTGCTTGATTAACGATTCCAGTAACGGCCGCATGGCCGCACCTTCATTCTTTACCGTCGATATCACCGAGATATTCATCGCTGGAATGTTACCATGTAAGAGGTCTTTGTGGGAAGCAGTGCATCGCTTGTCAGGCAAAATGTGCGTGATAGAATCGACTTCAACGATGAGCAAACAGCAGAATCAAGTAACCGAAATAAAAAACCCCGCAATCGAAGATGGACCAATAGATTTATCTCTGGTTGTCCCTGTACTGAATGAGGTTGAGAGCCTGCGCAGGTTGGTTGAGGAAATTAGCCAGGCCCTTGATCCACAACCTTTGACATATGAGATACTATTTATTGACGATGGCAGCATTGACGGCAGCTTCGAGTTAATGCTGGCTCTACATGAGGAATATCCCCAGGTTGGCGTGATCCGCTTTCGACGCAATTTTGGCCAAACAGCAGCTTTTGCGGCAGGTTTTGACCGGGTTCGCGGGAGAATTGTGGTTACTATTGATGCTGATGGCCAAAATGATCCCGCTGATATCCCCCACCTCATAGCGAAATTAGAGGATGGTTACGATATCGTTAACGGTTGGCGGGCGAATCGCCGAGATGGTTTTTTATTCCGCAAGGTGCCGTCTAAAATCGCTAACCGGCTCATCGCCCAGACCAGCGGCGTAAAACTCCATGATCGAGGTTGCTCCTTGCGTGCCTATCGCATTGAGGTGGTGCGCGAGCTGCGTCTATACGGCGAGATGCATCGATTCATACCTGAGCTGGCCAGTGCGGCCGGTTTCTCGATGACCGAGGTGCCGGTTAATCACCGTTCTCGGGCAGCGGGCGTTTCCAAATATGGCATGTCCCGAACGTTTCGTGTCATCTTAGATTTGATGACAATTATCTTCTTGAGTCGATACAGCGCCCGGCCGATGCACCTCTTTGGTGGTGTGGGCCTTGTTGCTTGTCTCATAGGTATACTCATCGGTCTCTATTTGACCGGACTTAAAATCTGGGCCGGCATTCAGGATGGCATGGCAGGCTTTCGAGATATAAGAATTGGCGACCGGCCGTTGTTCATGTTAGCCATCCTACTCATTATCCTTGGTGTACAGTTCCTTGTGATGGGATTACTGGCTGAATTGATTGTGCGAACCTACTACGAGAGTCAAAATAAGCCGATCTATTCTGTCCGAAAGGTGGTTGATCCGGTCAGCGAAGAGGAGAGAGCTGAGACCCGAACGTAAATCCGGCCCGATTAATGGAAGATTGGATTAACTTACACCAAAAACTCGCATAAACGGCCTATGAAACTACTCATCCTTGGGATTGACGGCGCAACATTTGATCTGGTTTTACCCTGGGTCAAGGGGGGTTACCTACCCAACCTGGCCCGGCTAATGGAAAAGGGAGTCCATAGCACGCTTGATTCCACACTGCCCCCAGTGACCAGTCCAGCCTGGCCAACATTCATGACCGGCTGTAACCCGGGGAAGCATGGCGTTTTCGATTTTATCCAACCATCCGGCGCCGATTTCAGCCTGGTTAATGCGACAAAAATCAAACAACCAACTTTGTGGCAGCGACTATCGCAGGCTGGTTATCGAGTTGGTGTTCTTAATGTACCCGTAACCTATCCGCCCCAGTCGATCAACGGTTTTATGGTTTCGGGCATTCTCAGCCCAAAGGGCGGGCAGATCTGTTTTCCAACTAATCTGATTGAGCGTTACAGCGCCGAATTAGGGGAATATCGGGTCGCACCAAATATCCAATACAAAACTGGCACCGAATCAGAGTATATCGCCGACATTTACAATCTCATCCATTCCCATGGAAGATGGGCGTTGCAACTGATGAGCAACGAGCCGTGGGATGTGCTTATGGTTCATTTCATCGCCCTAGATATTATGATGCATGCATTATGGCGCTTTATGGACCACAACCATGCTCGTTACGAAGCTGGCCCATTTGAGCATGCCATTCGCGATGGCTACATGTTAGTGGATGATTATATTGGCCGCATGCTGGCCATCATCCCAGACGATGCATCGGTTATAGTCATGTCTGATCACGGATTTGGGCCGCTGAGCAATATCGTCAATCTGAATGTTTACCTCATGAAAAAAGGTTTGCTCAAGTTAAAACAAGATCCAATAACGCGGGTGAAAGCGGCCGCATTTCGGCGGGGGCTGACGCCGGCAGGCGCTTATAGCCTGATAGAGAAGGCCGGCTTGCAGAATCTGGCTACCCGCGTCTCCAAGGACACTCGCAACCAGGTAGTCAGCAAATTCCTCAGTTTTGATAGTGTCGATTGGAGTCAGACAGTAGCCTATAGCATGGGTCACGTTGGCCAAATATATCTGAATTTAGCCGGCCGCGAACCCCAAGGCATTGTCCAACCTCATGAGTACGAGCAGCGACGCCAGGAGGTAGTTGACGCCCTGGTGGAATTACGAGACCAGAACGGCCGGACCCTCATTAGCCAGGTGATTGTTCGCGAAGAGACTTATCACGGCCCTTACGCGGCTTACGGTCCTGACATCCACCTGGTAATTGACGATTATAATATGATCGCCTTCCCGCTCTTCGCCACGACGGGAAAAGTAATCACCAACCAGATACGCGGTGATTCCGGATGCCACCGCCGTGAAGGCATCTTCATAGCTTGCGGACCGTCGATCAATGAGAACCTACACCTTTCGAATGCCAACATATTAGATCTCGCGCCGACTATCCTTCAGCTGCTTGGAAACCCTGTTCCACGACTAATGGATGGCCAAGTTCTCCAATCGATATTCCGCGAGCCGGCTGATATCGCGTATGTGGATGAGGAGGAGGCTGTAACAGGAAAGGTGAGTAGCCAGGCTCTCAGCGAAGAGGAAACCAGGCAGGTAGAGGAGCGTTTGCGGAGCCTTGGCTACCTATGATAGGCGAGTGACTGGCGATTGGCAGTCGGCCGATTTCTGGATAACGCTCTGTAAATTTACCCCTCTACTTCTCTTTCTGACAGCGATACTACCCTGTCTGGCTGCGCTGGGCCGCTACGTAACCCCTGATGAACCAAGCTGGGTCTTCCGCAGCTTGCGCTTTCGTGAGGCATTACTGGCGGCCGCCTGGGCCAATACACTTCAAAGTGGTCACCCCGGTGTTACCACAATCTGGCTGGGGTCGCTGGCTATCCAATTACAATTGTGGCTAGAACCGGCCAGTAGGTCCCATCTGGATTGGATAAATAAGTTGTACTGGTTGGCTCCTGATAACGGGGAAGCCATCCGACACCTGGCCCATTTTCTGAATCCGGCGCGTTTGAGTGTGATCCTGGTAACGAGCCTGGGCGTGGTGGCCATTTTCCTGCTGGCACGAGACCGAATCGGCCCGGTCATAGCGTTAATCGGCGCATTCTTACTGGCCCTGGACCCCTTCTTGGTGGGCTTGTCCGGCCTTTTGCATCTAGATGCTCTCCTGGCAACCTTCATGGTTGTGACCGTCCTTTTGCTGATGCCACGAAACGATCCAAACCGGGAACCGGACTCTCAGAATACCCTGCCTGAAAAAAAACGCTATTGGATAATTGCCGGGGTGACAACAGCCCTGGCTATCCTTACCAAGTCCCCAGGTCTATTCTTATTGTTGGTTGTCCCGGCTATCCGGTTGTGGCAGATGGTAAGGATTGAAAAAAAATTCAACCCTTGGTACCAGGCAATCGGGCTGTGGGCTATCTCCATGGGTGTGGTCTTGCTCTTACTTTTACCGGCAATATGGGCCGATCCCAGAAATACATTTGCGACGGTCAGCGGCCTAACCGAACGATTGCTGGTAGATGCCGTCCGGCCAACATATTTTCTAGGTGAATCGACCTTACGGCCTGGATTCACTTTCTATCCATTGGCCGTTCTTTATCGTCTCTCTCCAGTCGTCACCCTGGGTCTGATATTGGCATTAGTTGGGCTTGTTTACCGAATAATTAGGAAAAGTGTCGCTTCAATCCCGGTTACAGTTTGGTGGATAATATCATTTAGCCTGGCCTTCACCCTTTTCCTCAATTTCTCAGCCAAACGATTCGATCGCTATGCGTTGCCGGCCGTTTACGCGCTTATCCTGCTTGCCGGATGGGGTCTGGCTACGCTATTGCAACATCATCGGAACTATGACCGGCGGAAATTGCCCTCACTGTTCCTCTTTCTCATCATCACTCTCGCATAAGCCTATCTGATGAACGTCTGGCCTTATCCACTTACCGCCTACAACTGCTCCTTAGATGGTCCAACTTCGGCCCAAAGGGTCCATCCCGTTGGCTGGGGCGAGGGATCCAGTAATGCTGCACTCCGTGCAGCCGCGTTGCCGGGCGCTGAAGACCTAACCCTGGTTTCAGCGAACTTGCCCGCAACTGCGCCATTTTCCCCGGGACGGCTACTTCTTCTGAATCACGAAAATCTGGCTCATGCCCGGCCGCGTGATTTTGCCATCTTCGATGCCTCGAACTGGCGGTTAAACC
>Ga0307377_10007508_pt1 | contig 11230 bp, 26 predicted proteins | sample TR3MG_FD_202535 | JGI IMG/M metagenome (GOLD analysis project Ga0307377, IMG submission 202535) | Soil microbial communities from Risofladan, Vaasa, Finland - TR-3 | ecosystem: Environmental > Terrestrial > Soil > Coastal area > Acid sulfate soil | place: Finland: Risofladan, Vaasa | collected... | reverse complement strand
CTTCACAGCGCAAGATATTTGAAACCTGGAGCCGGAAAATAGCTGTTGGTACCAAGGTCTGGGGTCGATGCTGGAACGCAACAAACTTAGCTACGGTCAGCCTATTTTGCGGCCTGCACGAATACGATTAGAGAGGGAGTAATGTTTAGGTTTTTCGAGCGACTTTACCTCTGGTACTGTTTCATGTACCGCTGCAGGTTAGAAACCTGGTCCGCTGAGTGGCGCCGGCATGTAGCAAAGTGGCCGTGGGTTCCTATTGTTAAGCTGGCGGTCGGCGGGGGGCTCTGTCTCTGGGCGCTACTTTTTCCTCTGAACGATGCCTCGAGCACAACAAAAATCATCGTCCTGGTTGTTGGGGTCTTGGTTGTCGCCTTCTACGCCTGGCTGCTTCTTCACCTGGGCCATTACGCCTCAAGGATCTGGAAGAAAATTAGGCTCATTCTTTAAGCCGCCCTCACAAAGAACTGCCCGTGGTTAACGCACCGGTAGTAAGCGCCGCCCATGGTCTTAGACTCGCGCTTCGACCATTTGCCGCAGTCCGGGCACGGCTGCCGCTTGGGCATACGAGGACCGCCCCGGCTGGTGTTCGCCACTCGATAAGCCGGCCCCTTTTTCTTATCGGGCTTCTTCTCTTCGGCCGCCGGCGGCGCCGGCGCTGGCGCCGGCTCATCTACCTGGCGGCCGGGGAACATCCGCTTTACCAATCTTTTAACCGAGCTTATGCACATTTCACCCTTTCCCCTCGGTCAGATAAAACTTGTGAGCGGCCATCGTCTCGTAGAGAGTTCTGCCGTCTTTCCCGACCATGTACGGGAGAAATACCTGCTCCATCCGGACCATCTCGGTCTCGAGAATAGCCATCTGCGCCCTGACCCAGTCCTTGAGAATCCGCCAGGCTACCCTCACCGCCTGCGCATTGTTACAGTACCTATTGGGCACTCGCTGTTCCCCCATAACCTTGAGCACCGCCAGGGGGTCGACAGGCAGCTGTATTGGCACCTCACCGTAGAGGGTCTCAATTATGAAGGATAGGCTCTCGATGGCGCCGTCCTTGGCGTAATTCATCAGGATCTGTCTGGCGCCGTGGGCAACCAGCATGCCCTGGATTTCGCCCACGCTCTTGATGGCTTGAACACTCGTTGTATAGTTGGCGATTGGGCTCATTTCATCTCCTCTCCGGTGAGATATATGCCCAGCCCAAATACCGGAAGACAGTTTCTTCATCTGGGCAACTTATCTCACTACCATCTTGAGCAGAGATCCCCCCGTAGGCATGCCCTCGCATGCCTAGCTCGCTGAATCGACTCATAGCTTTTATGTTCCACTCCTTAGGACCCGTTCTAACAAAAAGAGACATACCCCAGTTCGATTCCGTTGATGAAAACACGTCCACCCCGATACCGCTCGGCACGTGCAGCAGAAGCTTGTTTTTCGGCCCGTACATGATGCGCCCCCGCTTGTTCCGGCGGTGGCCCAGTATATGCTGCAGCATGAGCGAGCCCAGCTCTCTGTCCAGCTGGTCGACTCCGCCGACGAAACGGGGGATGCACAGCAGCTCGATGTCGGAGACCTCAGGGCGCCGGCGCCGGATGCTGCCGGCAATCTCGATTACCAAGCATGCCGGCCTAAGCAGATCTACCAGCTCCTTTGCGATTTTCTTAGCCTTCGCTAGTTCCATACGACTGCCTCCCAGGGTCAATTTCGCCCATTATCAACTTCGCCTCTGCGTAGTACTCGTCAAGCTTGGCGGCCATCGCCTTGCCCTCGCCGTTTGCCCGCTCAAGTTCCGGCACGGCCAGCCACTTTGAGTACAGCTCTCGTGCCTTGGTGGATATCTCCTTCAGCCGGGCCAGCTTTTCCTCTGGGGTCGCCTTCCAGTCCTTTAGCATCTTGCGAAGGTCTGCCTCGCGCTTGCAGTGGGGGCATTTCACCCGCTTCCTGTTGTCAGCGGCGGTGGAGAAGGGGAAGCCACAGAAGCAGATAACGCTGTAAAGTTCGGACCCGGGAGTCGGCATGCTGTCTATGATTCTCACTTTTCTCTCCTTTCGCTTTCCAGGTTAGGCTACCAGGCGCCGGCAGATCACGGCGACCGGTTCCTCTTGATGCCGAGCCAGTCGCATAGGATGGCCCGGACGTAGCTGATTTTCTCTTTGTTTTTCCCCTGGCCGGCAGCCTCTCTGAAGGCTTCTCTGATATAGCCTAACGGGCAGCCGCCGGCCGCAACTAATTCAGCCGACAGGTCCCTCAGCTGGGCCAGGTCTTTGCCGCCCGGCTCGCGCGGAATAATTTTATCCGGATTCTTCGCCTCGACCTTCCCCCACTGCATTCGGAAATTCTCGATTAACTCAGTTGAAATTTTATTTCTATCTGTGCAGCAATCAGAGGGCGAGGGATGCGGAGTCTTCCGCCCCTCACCCTCACCCTTACCCTTATTCAAGTCCTTATTCAAATCCTTACCCTTACCCTTACCCGCAGTTACCACGTGGTTACTGGATGGTTTCTCTGTGGTAACCCCTTGGTTACTATCTTCTGGGAAGGGCCATCCTGGGGGAGGTGGCAATTTTGAAGGATGGTAATAGCGGGGTTTCTGGTACCGGCTGTATCGTTTGAGTTGGATATAATCATCACCGGAGTTGTTATAGAGGATGATGTTTGGGTTAACCAGAACAAGGTGATTCAGCATCTCTTTAACCTGATCGAGTGAGTAATCGTCATACAGAAAGGCTATAGATCTTAGGTAGGCAGGGTCACCCCTGAGCCGCCCGTCGTCATCTTGGTTGGCTATTATCGCGGCAGCCAAGAGTCTTTCAAGGGGCGCCGCCTTTTTCATTTTCTCGTCGGTGAAAAATTCTGGCGCAAGCCATCTCCGTGGTGGCATAGCTACTCCCCTAATTTCATTTGTATTTTAGATAACCTGGTTTGCACCTCAGCAACGAAGGCCTCGGCCTGCTCCTTGGTACACCGGGGCAGGACCTCTCTTTTAAGGTCGCCTTTAGTGTCTACCTTGAATTTGGTGCCGAGCCAGCTCTTAGTGGTATCTTCTGGCCACTTGATGAGCCGCAGCGCCTCGTCGAGCCACTCGGGGTCGATACTGAAGCCGGCGCCCTCGATTTGGTCCGCGGCGGCGCGCTCGGCGGCCGGCGGCCCTCCGCCGGATTTGGGGGGTTTATCCCCCTTCTGCTCCGATGAATTTGTCGCTGCGGGCTTCCCCCCCGCCCCGCCCCCATCCTCAGTCCTCCCGCCAATTTCCTCCTCGCCTCGGGTTTCTATTTTGCCTAGCACGTCTGGTTTTTCTTCACTTCCTGTCTTTGAGGGTGGGGCCTCCGTCACCTGAGTAAATTCGCCCTCTATATATTTTCCCTCCATCACCTCGACACCCTGGGGCATCTCGGCGGGGTAGAGGCGGTTAAGGGCCTGTCTCTCGGAGCGGATCTTGGCCATGTTGAGCTTGGTGTTGCCCTTCTCCGCGCCGTGGACCTCCTCATCGAGCGGCCAGAAGCCGGCGCCGAACACCTCGGCGGCGGTGTCCACGTCCCTGAGGTGGGTTAGCGCCCAGACCTTGGTGTTGTCGACCTCGCCGTTAATCTTGGTCTGCTCCTTCTCGGTCATGCGGCGCGGCGAGAGGTCCAGATAGCTGTAGTTATGGCGCCGGCGGGCGATCAGCCGGTTAGAGGATATCTCCATGACCGTCACCCAGTCCTCGCCGATGACCTCCCGTTTTCTGTTCCGCCTCTTGAACTTTATCAGGGCGACGTGCTTCATCAGCGGGTTGAGCCCGTACTGGGCGCAGAGCATCGCCGCCTTTAACACCTCCAGGTCGGGCGCCTCCGGCCATATGGTCCTCATGATGTCCATGGCCTGCACCTTGGTCAGCGATACCACCCCCACATACTTCTCTAGCGCGTTCGTTTTCTTTTCTCCCAGTTCTTCTACCATGATTTCCCTCCTCGTCGGTATATTCAGAGTTTCTAAGCCCCTTGGTTCCGCCTCCCTTTCTATTCCTTTATGATGCGTCCTGGGCCAGTCCCAGCAGGCCAGGAAAGCCCTGTGGTTTTCCGGGTCGAGAAAGACGCCGAGCGGCCCGCGGCAGACCTGGCACCGGTTCCACTTGCGGAGCTCAAAGAGCTCGTCCCTGGTCCGGGTTTCATCTTCGTAGATAGGCATTTCCCTTCTGCCTTCCCATTGTCGTCTTGTGCTTTTGAATAAGCTCCGTTCTCAGTAAATTCATAGCTCTGAGGTCAACGATGGGTCTTACAAGCATACTGGCTTTCACTTTCCTGCCTTCGTGAATTTCGCCCTTACGCCATAAGGCGCCGCCGTTCCAATAATCTGAGTAAGGCATCCAGCCAAGTATCCACATCACTCGATTCCAAGAGTGCCAGCAGCAAAAAATGTAGATATCGGGTTGCCCCTTTTGAGATATGTTTACCTCTACCCTATCAGGTCCTTTGATTCGGCTGCTGTGAAGTTGTTTCGTCTTGACGTCCGTATATCCTACTCGCGGCAGGAGGAAATCGTAGGTATCCCCCCTGTTTGCAAATATTGGGGTTTCAAGAGGTAGCATCCCCCATTTGGCAAGCTCCTGTTTTACCGTCCAGTGGCCTCTGGCACCGACAATATGGTTCTCTCCCCACTTTTCAGTTAGAATACGCTCGGACGCAGGCCCGTAGGCCCAAATCTTATTAAGCCGGTTCCCGAGCTCCTCTGCCGCGATATTCATTTCTGGTGTCCCGGGGTAAGTAATCCAATCTTCTCGCTGTGACATATTCCCTTCCCGAACTCTAGATATGTTTAGCTTCCTCCTTCAGGCGGGTACCAGCTCCCTCTCGTCGTCGGGCTCGAAGTTCTCGCAGTCGCAGCCCTCCGCCAGGCACACCTGCTCTCCCTCAGGGGCGTCCGTGGCGTGCTCCTCCTCGACGTGGCCGCAGTTTTTACACTGTCTAAATAACGGCATTGCCTAACTCTCCTTCTTATCTCTTGTCCATTTATAAAGAGTAATTTCATCATCCTGTGGTTCTATAAGCCAGATTTCATTCCCGATATAAGTGAAGTTCCGAACATGGTCACCGTCAAGGTCTTGAGATATAAGATAGCCATCCTTGAGGGCTGCGAGCATCAAATCCTCGGCGTAGTCATCACAATCATAATCTGGGTCTACATAAACCCCGTCTTCTGGGAATCTGCCGCTTATCAGTTGAATATAGCTAGTTCTGTCCTGCTTCAGCCAAACCTCCAGTTCTTCAACTGAGCTGAACTCTATTAATGGTTTGGCGACCTCAACGATTTTCTCGACCTCCACCTCTCTAATGACCTCAACCTCCCTAGCTACTTCCACCTCGTAAGGAACATTGACGGTCTCGGTTATTACTTGGGCCTGCTCGATGGCCGCGCCCGAGCAGAAGGCCGCGCCGAGAGCCAGAAGTACTAAAGTCCCCACTAATATTCTATTCATGGCAGCACCCTCACTTTCTCGGTGAATTCGCCGGCCTGGGGATGAACCTCGAAGCGCCGGCAGCCCGCCTGGGCTTTAGCCACGTCTCTATTCGGTTCCCAGATGCCGTCCCAGGCAAACCAGCACTTTATGGGGCGGCCGCCAGGGGTTTGCCTGTCGAAGCGGCCGAAGGGGCAGCGCCAGGTAGGCATGCCGCTGGCGTCTTTCGCCCACTCCTTAGTGCCCGGGTACGGCGCCAGGTGAAAGCAGAGCCGGCATTCAGCTTCCATGGTCACCTCCTTTCAGCTTTGGGACTTATTTAAGGATAGGCTCTCCCTTGGCCAGGGGAAATCTGCAGGGAGAGTATATCGGTGTCACCGGCCCGCCGCAGTAAGGGCATTTAAGCTCCCGGAGTGGGGTCTGGTCTTTTTCCTGGATATTCCACTTAATTTGGCAGGTGTCGCACTTCGCCTTTTTAGCCATCTGTCGCTTTTTCTCCCTTCATGAATTCGGCCGTTTCAGAGTTATAATGAAGTAGCGGAGGGGGGATTTGAACCCCCGACCTCCGGCTTATGGGGCCGGTGAGCTGGCCACTGCTCTACTCCGCGGCACCGCTACTGCTCTTGTGCTTTCTTGTCGGCCTCTTTTACCTGCAGCTCCATCATCAGCTGGGGAGAGGAAAAGGTGACTGTCAGCAGTCCACCACCTTTGAGCAGGGCGTGGATCGTCCTGGCCTGGTCGGCGGTGGCCTCTCCTTCAAAAGAGAATCTGGTCACCACATGGGGTTCCTCGTCGACGACCTTCTTCCTTGTCGCCATGGTCAGCTTCTCGATTCCCTGAATGTTAACCTGGGCTGGTGTAGACATAGTTCCCTCCTTTTTATTTTGGTATTGCGGTACTGTTTATAGCCTTAGGTAGGACTCCTCGCCTCCCGCGGCGATAAAGACGCAACCTTGGCGCCGTTGGATGGTAGGCTTCTCCCCGGCGGCTATCTTATCAGCTATGCGTTTTAACCTGTCAGGCGGCATTTCCGCTAGGGCCTGCTTCATAAACTCGCTGAACTCGGCCAGCTGAGGTTGCACCGCCTCGTAAACCTGGCCGGCCAGCTTCTCCCGCTCCTCAACCGAGAGGGCGACCGTCACACCCTCGATTCTCACCGGCCGCAGCGCCTCCCCCTCAACCACCGCAGTTTCCCCAGTGCCCGAGGCCTGGGGCATCATAAGGGGGAAGCCCAACGCGCTGCGGGTGATGACGTCGCTGAATATCTTTTGCCACAGCACCGGGTCCTGGAAATTCTCCAGCGTGCCGGCCAGCTTGGCCATGGCCTCGGCCAGTTTCTGAGTAGCTTCAATCTCTGCTTTTTTCATGGTTACCTCCTTTTAGCATCACTTTGCATCACTTTGCATCACTATACGCAGACAGCATTGACCAGGTAACTACGCAGCTCGTCCTCGGTGATATTATGTCGGGCCATACATTCCTTCTCCCACTGCAGATACTCGGCTGCTATCTTGTCGTTACGGTCAAATTCCGCCTGGAGCTTCGCCATGTATTCTTCGGCCTCTTTTTCCGTGCCGAAGGTTTCTATAACATAATCATCTTCTACATCGGCGACCTGAACCCTGCCAGTATCTTTCCCCTTATCATCCTGCTCATAAAAAATACCCAATTTAGCCATTACTTTCACCCCCGACAGTATACGGATACTATTGCTAGCTCAGGGTTTTAAGATGAAACAACAGCGTTTCAAGCCTGCATTTCTCGAAGGACAGCAATTCATGCCAACCATCTATGGGCCGGACGGCGTACCCTTTCCTCGGCTCTCCCTCTCCACGCTGTTCATTTTCCCTGGCAGCCTCCAGCTGTGCAGAACATTCACGGTCTAAAGATTTAGCGATGTCACTTAAGTCCCTCGATATTGCTTCGACCTCTCTCATGATAAAAGCTCTGCTCATATTCACCTCCACAGTATAAGACTACTGTTTTAAGCTCCCCAATATTCCTTACTAATCTTTTCTAGCTCAGGTACGGAATAGCCTGCATAAAAAACCTGATTATCACCGGTGATTTCCACAGCCGCACCTTTACCCTCGCAGTCAAAGGCCCAGTTCTCCGGCTGGCCGTTGATAACATAGCCCACAGTTATTATCTTGCCTTTTACTCTTTCCATTGTTTCTTCCACAGTATCCTTCTACTGTTAAATCTCCCGGAATCTAATAGGCCACACCCAGGGGTTGAACTCCCAGCTATAGCCCCTCTTGGCGTTGAGGGAGTCCCAAAGTTCTGAAAACCAGACTATTCGCCAAGGCGCTCGCTTAGTTTTCCACCGTATTTCTTCTGGGAAACCTTCTTTAACGCAATCCTCCTCAGTTATCTCCTGCACCCTCTCAGCCCCGAGCTGGGTAATCTCCCGGGTTATCCGACTAGCCCAGCGGGGCGTGAAGAGAGATGGGCGAACTTTATTCAAAGTAATATGATATGGCACTTTCGGAACTATATCTTTTTTGTGCCACTCCTCTATACCATCAGCATACTTAACTAGAAATCTATCCTCGTAGGGGGTTGAAAAGTCCCAGCTGGTAAAGGTATGAGTCTCCCTTACCCAGAGCAGGTCGCCCACGCCTCCGTAGGGGCACTTGATGATTACTGGTGGGGCATCCGAATAATAAGCATCATAAAATTCATGTTGCTGGCTGAGACTGTTCCAGACATATCGCCAAGTATCAGGGGTTTTATTTATAAACTCCAGCCCCCAGGTGCGCCTGGTCATGGTCTTGCGCCCCTCGAGGATATCCACCGGGTGGCTGCCGCTCATTATTATCCCGGTCTCTTTAGGCATAATAACCTCCACGGTACTCTGCTACTGTCTAAAAAGATTTCCTTGTTTTTACTGCCATGCAGGGGCGGGAATCACCTTTCTGATTTCCTCAAGAGTCTTTAGGCCTACGGCATAGCAGGAGAGAAACTCATCATCGGTGACCTGCTCGAGAGGCTTTTCAAGGTTGCCAGCCCATAAATAAAGCCGTGATACCAACAAGCAAACCCGGGTGCTTACCTTCCCCTCCAGTTTAGCCTTCTCTCTTTTGCTCAACTCACTTCTCTGTCCCCATGTCAGCATTTTCTTACCTCCACAGTATTACTCTACTGTCTTCTCAACCATCTTGGCCAGCTCCCCCAGGGCTTCATCGGTAAACTTGTCATTGAACATCCTGAGCTGCGTCAGGGGTATCATAGCGGCCTTGACAGTCATTGCTTCCCCATAGGTCATCTCCGAGATCGGCTTCTCCCGGAGTAGCGCCTGTGCTTCTCTGAATATGTTGGCCATCGCTACCACCTCAGCTTCGCGACTTCCAGCCCTATCAGGAAGCAGACAAGGAGAAGTATTGCAATCTCGATCCCTAGCATCAGTCTTTCTCTCCTTGGCGCTTTATCATCCGGATACACGTCTTACACGTCACCCGTTTGGGGTCATCGGTGAGTTGCCAATCCTGAAGATTGAGCATGAAATGTATAGCGGTTCGCGGTACCCGGGGGTCTCTCAGGTGTATCTTTAACATTATTCCTCCTTTATCTCTTCCCCCAAGATTTTCTGGAGCGAGGCTTCTAGTTCTAGCCCCAGCATTCGGCTCTCTAGGCTAGACAGCCGCTCCTCGGTTGTGGACTTCTTTACCTTCGGCTTTGGAACAGGCAGCCCCGGAATAGAAAGTTGCTTACTAGGCATTGGCCGCCTCTAGTAGCTTTTTCTGCTCGATGTAGACTGTCTTACCTTCTTTGAAGCCGTGCTGCTCAAAGAGCTGCGCCTGGTCGGCGTCGGTTGCCTGGGCTAAAGCGCCACGGTTAGCAGCGCCAGCACCATCCTTGCCATGAAAGAAGCCCCCACAAACACATTTACATCGGGTGCCGCGGGCATTGTGACACCTAGAGCCACAAGTTCTTATTCGCTGTTTCATTGACCCCTCTCCTTTCCTTGACGGAGGATTTGGCCGGTGCTATACTCGAAAAAGAGGCTTGATAGTTTCACCGCTGTCACCTCCTATGGAAGGCTACTGTACTGCAGTAGCCTTCCTGGTTTTCTCGATGTTGTATATCTCCCAAGCTCGCTGGGCAGAAATGTTAAAGGGCTCTCCAATTTCAGTCCAACTGAGTTCTGGATGCTTTTCCCGATATTCTGCCAGGAGCCGGTTTCTTTCCAGCTTTCGCATAGAGTCATATTTTGCCATACGTTTCTAGATTATCACGCCTAAAGGGGTTTGTCAATAGGGTTTTGGTACCAATTTTACCCTCTGTAATAAAAATCTAGGGGGCAGCGGGGTTGGGGCTACCCCCGGGTTTTGGGGCATAAAAAAGCTCCCACGCTTGGGGGAGCCGTCGGTCTACCGTTTTGCTGAGGCTGGGACGCGCCAGAATCAAAATCTAGCCCCTTTTTCAGGATGGTCAAGGGTTCTATACCTGGGGAGCGTGGCACAAAAAGGGGGGCCGGGATTTGACCCCCGGCCCCCCAGTAGTCTAGTACTGTTTTTTAACCAACTTGAGCTACATTAGAGGAGTTCTAGCTGCTTTGAAGGCATTGAGCCCTTCTTTAGAATGAAGAGCAACTGCGGGCCAACGAGTACCCCTTCTGTTGAACCTCTCCTTACCAGCATACCGTGGTAAAACCCCATCGGGTCGTTGCGCAGGGATTCGTAGTACTCCCCATATTCCCGGCCAGCTGGTACGCTGTAGGTGCGCACCTCGCCGGTAAATTCACTCTTGGATACCAGTTGGTAGGCTTCTTCCTCGCCGTGGCCTTTGGCTGAGAACCCGCCGACACCGATGTAGAACTTCCCGTCATACTTAAAGGGCTTTCTCACCGGCTGGTGTTCAGCGATGCGGTCCCCCGAGTAGCTTTCCCCCATCTCTTTGAACTTCTCAGCATCTAATTGTAGCTCTCTTTTTTCGGCCATAGTTACTCCCTTTCTCACAGTATCGGGATACTGTTCTATTGCACGACGAGGCTATAGAAGCATATCCACAGTGCAGCCAGCGCCAATGGAATCACCACGCCTGCCAGCAGTTTAGCTTTTCTCTGTATAACCGACTTATATATACAAACAGTGAGCCAGCCTCCAAGCCCCCATAGTGGTACACCTTCCAGGCTGGTGAAAGTCAGGGGTGAATTGGGGTATATCCAGGGAGTAGTACCTACTATATTCCAGAAGGTACCATAAGACCACTCCAAGCCAGCACCGACGAGGCAGAAGAGAAGATACAAAAACAGGTAATCCTTAAGATGCCTAAGCATATAGCCATCCTCCTTTCTACAGTATTGGTCTACTGTTATGGCTTTGCTGGTATAAGGTGCATTGAAATGAGGACTTCGTTAATAGCCGCTCTCATTTCTCTGTCGGTCACACCCTTGGGAGTCTGCTCAAGGGCGCTTGTTAAGCGGCTCTTCAGTGCATAGAGGGCTGTAGCCCTCTCTTTTTCTGTCAATTTAGGCACAATACCACCTCCTTTCTACAGTATACAAATACTGTTATTTATTCGATTCTATCCACGCCTCGATGTCTTCGCTCGAGATTTCCCACTTCTCGGTCCAAGCTGCAACAAAGTGCCGCTTGAAAGCCTGGTGCAAGCTAACCGATAATTGCGGGTCGTCGGTCACGTCAAGCAGGAGAGCCAGGGCGAGCTGCGCCGGCCCGCTGCCCCCATACCCCCACTGGAAACCGTCCGGAGAATGGTTCCAGACCTTTTGTGACGGTGCCGGAGAAAGAGACTCCCCGTCTTTTGTTACCACAAGCGGTCCGGCTTCTTGGTAAC
>Ga0307377_10007507_pt1 | contig 11230 bp, 35 predicted proteins | sample TR3MG_FD_202535 | JGI IMG/M metagenome (GOLD analysis project Ga0307377, IMG submission 202535) | Soil microbial communities from Risofladan, Vaasa, Finland - TR-3 | ecosystem: Environmental > Terrestrial > Soil > Coastal area > Acid sulfate soil | place: Finland: Risofladan, Vaasa | collected... | reverse complement strand
AGCTGCGTTGTTGTACTATATGCCATAAGGGGGTGTAATGAAAGAAGATCATGAACCAGGCCAATGTTATGCATGCGGCCTTGACAAACCAGTCAGATGGAAGAATCTATACACTATCGGTAGTGAGGGCACCAACCTGTGTCTGGAGTGTGAACTCATTATCGTCAACATGCTACGTAACATGGCCAGAGATGCCTTGCGGGCAAAGGTCAAAGAAATAAAGGAAAGAAGAGCAACTAACGTCACCTTTCAGGGTAAGGGAGGGAGATGCTATAAGGAGGTATAATCATGAATAAAGACAAATGGCCCACCACAGTTGTTATGATAATCGTATTCATCTTCGTGATGATACTATGTTTTCTGAATGCTGCTAGAGCAGCCGACAAAGTATTCTTTGTCAAAAGTGAGACCATTCGTTATGTCACCGCATACAATGTTGGTGACCCTGCACAGACTGATGACACACCGTGTATTGGTGCCAATGGTAAGGATATCTGTAAAGCACTGGCTCGTGGTGAGAAACACTGTGCTGCTAACTTCGTGCCGCTTGGCACCAGCTTACACATTGACCAGATTGGTGTGTGTGTTGTAACTGACCGCATGAACAAGCGATACCGTAATCGTGTGGACATTGCCATGCCCAAGGATAAGAGGCAAGACGCCCTGATCTTTGGCTGTCAGAAACTACAGGTGCGTATCCTTAGGGAGGTGGAGTAATGGTAATCATGGAAGAGTTAGAATCTCGTTCACTACCACCAGTCAGTACAATCAACTGGAAATGGGTTAAGCGTGTGTTTACATTAGCATACGCTGCCTGCCTAATCTACACCTACATCATCATACACAACCACACACCACTGTGGGTACCATACTGGTTGTATGGTGTAGATATCATTGGTTTAATCATACTGCCAGCATGTATCGAGAGCTGGGACAAGGAGGTTTTATCATGATCGATCCATTGACCAAAGTATATAAGTACGATGAAGTTATGCCTATCAACTCATACCAACGCACCGTGTGGATAGTGAAATTCCCCAATGGTTGCACACAGCTGCATGTATGGCATGATAAGGCAAAGATTGAAGATATTGTGACTACTGTAAAGATGACACATCCAAGTATCCCGTTCACAGTGGGTGCCATGGATGTTGGAGTGTTCACACTCGACCACATCGATCATAGCATGTCCAATGCACGTAAAGTTAACCAAGACTTAGAAATAGTCGTAGACATTTAAGGAGGATATAACCATGTTTATCGCAGCCCGAAAACATATTGATGCCGCCAAGAAACATATCGCTACTGCCCGCGCTTTAGTGGGCTTCAGTAAACAGGCCACGCGTGAATACCTCAAGCTTGCCGAGGTACAACTCATCATGGCAGAACTCTATACCAAGTAAGGAGGTGTAACTATGGCACCACATTCAGATATGTATACAGACATGCACGATATGATAGAGCGTGTAGCAGCTGAGATGATCAAGGACAAGCTGTCACTCACTATCGAGCACCACACGAAGGGCGTGACTATCGGCATACAACTGGGCGATGAGCAGGTAGGTGATAAGGTGAAGCTCATACTCAACACACTCACACAATACCACGAGGATATAGATCTCGATGGTGAGGGGGTGGCACCATGATAGGAATTGAAGGGACACTTGCCGTCATCGGCGGTATCATGTGCGGTGTGGCCTATGCACGGGCCGACAAGAATACCAAGTGGGCCAGCAATCTGGGGCTCGTAGCTATTATGGGACTCACACTAATGGTGATTGGAATGACCGCTTCTATTTACAAGGTTAGAGACATGGAACCCCTCGGTGTACATAGAGTAGTATCATCAAGTGGTTATGGTGTGTCTATAGGTACTATAAGTATGCACTACGGGTATTGTATGAAACACAATGGGCACTATGGATGGGGGATGTGTTATGGACCCAAATAGAGCTTTCAAGTACCGTAACCAACCAAAACGCTGGCATTGTGATTACTGCAGAGGTGATATGCCAGATACCAGATCGCTATGTGTTTGCGGTAGAGGTACAAGACCAGCACACTTGGCACAAATGAATGTCTTTCGGTGTGAGAGATGTGCCTGGAAACAGGTTATATCTGTAGATGCATACTTTAACTGTAAGTGTACCCATTGCGGATATGAAGGCAATGGGTTTACTGTACAACCAATGAAAAAGGGAGGATAATATGATCACAAGACTGTTTGCACTATTGGCTATTGTAATTATCACAGTTAGTTGTGCTGCTCCTCAGCCAACTGAACCCCATAAGATCACCATGCATATAGACGGCGCCACTCAGGTTGTGTATGTGAAACCACACCCATGCGAAGGTAACTGGAACTTCTGTGACCAGGTAATGGACGATTTGGACAGCTTCTATATACCAGCATTCTAAGGAGGTGTAATTATGGACAGAAAACATGCTAACATAGGCGCCACTGTCAGTCTGCTTCTCAACATCCACAAACTGGTAGGTGCAGCTGCTGAGCTACCAATGTCACTGGCTGACCTGTTCACTGCTGAGTCACATGGCTGTGATTACAAGATCTTAACAGACCGAGAGGATCTGTGTTCATTCAAAGACCTAAATAGCAAAGTCCCATGTAAGGTTGGCAACTGTCCCCTTGGTGTTGAGGTAGATAAGATTGCCAAGGAGCAGGACTTTCCAACAATAACAGAGCATTCACTAACCCTGCCTGCTGATACCAAGAAGAAGTGTGGTTTTGATGTCGGTAAAGGATACAAGGACATTGACAGAGGTGTGTACAGTTTCGGCGCTGATCCTGATAGATTAATGCTGTATCGTCAGAATACCACGGGCAGTCATATTCATGTTGGATACACCGGATGGCGTAAACTGTGGCAAGAATTTAAGCAGCGCTTCGTTTTTGGTTGGCCTGCATTCTTCGTGGACTGGGTCAAGCAGATAATTACTGACTGGAAATGGTATAGCGTGGTGGTATTAATCATTCTGGCTGTCAATTTTGGTAGTCAACTGCTGGGTACGTATTGGCCTAATTAAGGAGGTGTATTATGTTTAACCCCCCTAAGTGGGGAGAACATGCTCCACTAAAGAGAATTACACACGGAATTACAATCGAGCAAATAGCCGAGACCTGGGTGTATGGTGAGTTGGAATCAACCAATGATCCAAAGAACCCAGGTTGTTGGCGGCTCATAGGTAAGAAAATCACACTGGTGCTGTCACCTAACGGTGATTTCATCATAACTATGTATCCTAACAAATACCAAGATCGTCACGCTGGTAAACGTGTGGCTAACGCCGTGTCCATTGGCGCGACACGATGGGAGGACTAATCATGACTAAGAGCAATTTCATATCTCTAGGTTGTTGGATAGGCACATTCTGCATCATCTGGGCCATAGCTATATTGGCTGTGACCGCTATCATAATGCTGTGTGTACTGTCCCTGGCACCTGATAAGGCCAAAAGTGATATGTCTTTTAGTGGACTAAGTGATGAACCTGAAATCATATGGCAAGAAACCAGCCAAGAATACGGTGAGTATTTATACACTGTTAAAGTTAAGAGCAGCTGCATCACTAAAATAGTCAAGGCCAAGAGTACATTGCTGCTCGAAGATGTGTGTGAAACCTCATTCTATCATTTCATTGGCAAGAGTAAATCCACACAGATACTTGTGGAGATATCACATTATGAACCAACTGCCCGTGACATGAAGTTAATCCTGGGCCACTACCTAATCATGGTGGAAGACGAGGGGATATAATGGCTGATATTATAGACTTCGAGTTATGGAAGGATAACAGAGATTTGAGTAGTATTGAAGGCCCATGTGAACAGTGTAGACAACAGTCATTCTGTGTCAACACATGTGAACGGGCCGCTCAATTCTACAATCAGTGGGCAAAGAAGTTTAATAAACTCCATACTTTACACCAAATGGGGATTGACTAATGAAAGAAGACACACTGAATGCTGGTTGGTTTCGTTATCCTGAATACTGGCCAGCATTATACCTTGCACTTAACCACGAAGCAGGTGGCCTTGAGATTCATGATGCTATCTACAGCGAAGAATATGACCGCTGGTTCATTGAATTAACTGACACAGACGGTGAATACAATGGTGGCTACTACTATGACATGGCCTTTCAACTTGAAGGTTTCTATGTCAGGTCCTGCTTCAAAGCAATCAAAGAAAGAGGAGATATATCATGGGTAAACACCCCACTGCCATAAGAATGCCCGGAACAGAGAACCGTACCACCATGCCTGATGGTAAAGATCGTACCATTTCCAAAGCCAAACCTCTAGAAGATACCAAACTGCAGCTACTTATTGCCATGGCTACGGTAGAGGAAATACTCACAAAAAGCAATCGAGAACGGTTTGTTGGCAGCAACTCGCTCAATACCACGCAGTCAGCCGATCTCAGAAAGGTATGTAGATACATCCAGGTTGGAATAAACTACCTGGAACACGTTGAAGGGGTCATGAAAGTGATCAGCTGTGATAAGATTCTGTATGCAGCGCCGCCGCCTGGCGAAAAGACCAGCTAATCATGGTCGTAACAGGCGTAATTACAGTGTAAACCTGAGTGTAATCCCGCATAAAGGCACATTGCCACGAGTAACGCACAATACCACTTTTTCGTGTAATTAAAAAGCGAGAAAAAGCGTTTAAAAAGCCTAAAAAAACATTTAATTGTAGTTTTAGGTAATAACTAACCTTTTTCAGTGGTATATTGCACTCTAACTCACTGTAATTACGCCTAAACCGTTTTATTTTACAGGAGGTGTAATATGAGTCTAACCATGAGGCAGATAATTCACATGCACAACAGGCTTGTTGACAAGTTAAATGAGATCAACAGTGGTGTGCTCAAGATGATGGAAAATCAAGGTGCGATCAATGTAGGACATGAATCTGACGACAATAATCTGGTGTGTTTCAGCTATCATGATCAGATGTTCGGTATCAAATACGACCAGTGGTTCATTGACGGTGATGAAGTGCCATTCGAACTGTTCCTGGCAACCATCGCACAAGAATAAGGAGGTGTACCATGAGTACTATACTATTGATTAAGAACAAGGTTGTCCGTATTCATGTCTCGTGTAAGAAGTGTGGTGACATGTCTAAAGCCGCTGCCGGTCCACTGACTGTCGCTAAGGAAATTCAAGAATTCGTCTCGTGCGATGAGTGCGAGGTGCTTATTGAGGAGGTGTAACCATGTTCATAAAAGCCATGATGTTTATTGCTTTGTCCATCTACTCTATGCTGGACTATTACCAGACACTGAGTCTGATTCAGTTTGGACATAAGGAGATAAACCCAGTGGTACTGTGGCTAATCGGACCCAGTGAGAACTGGACGATTTTACTGGCCTGTAAGATAGGCTTTCTGGCCCTACTGGGTATTACTTTAGTATTACAACACATCAAAAAGAAGGAGGTTGCACCATGTCAAAAGTAACGTCAATGTACGAGGCTATTGATACATTACAAGAAGGCATAGACTGTGCCGTAACGGCCAATGCCACACGTGAAGGAACCACAATCCACACAACCAGCTGGCTCAGGGCTATGGACAGTCTTGAGGCGGTGAAGGATTTCCTGCTTAATGTCAAGACAACCATGGGCGATTTTGCCATCAATGAGGATTTGTTGGGCGCGAAGATCACACATATGCAGATCCTACTGATGGACAGTATCATGGCGAAATACGACAAACAGTGGCTCCACATGGCCTCACCAGCCCTCGGTATACCGCAGCATAAGATACCGAACTATAAGAACCTGACAGTTCGTCAGGCCGATAAGATCATTCATTACGCCAAGCATACGCTTGGTATTGAACCCTAAGGAGGTACCACCATGTTAACACAAGAACAAATTCAATTAGTCGTGGATATGTATCGTGAGCTGGAGAAGCTGGACAAAAATCTGGTCGACTTCTTCAACAAGCACACCGGAATGTTTGACGGGGACTCTCTATTCCAGCCAGCCGATTCACCTATCTGTAAACACTGGGTGACCCGTGGCGACGAGGAAGAAGAGATGTTCATGAACTACAACTGCAATCATCCTGATGCCGACTGTGATTTCGGCGACACTGATCACTGTTGTATCATGTCATGTCCCGACGAAGAACATCAGGAGGAGATAGCTGGTATTATTGTTGCCATGCACAGTGCGCTGTACCCTATCCATGAAGCGTTGGTAGGCGGGATGTTCCATGGTCAACACGGCAACTGTGAACACCACGGACGAGATAACAAAGGCTGTACTATTAACAAGGAGGGCTATTGCTGTATAGCCAGCTGTCCTCTATAGGAGGTCACATGTGTTATATAAAAGATCTGAATGATGATGTCATCAAGGCTGAAGAGCTGGTCTCTGAATTGGCCCGTGTTAGTGGTCTGGGATGGGAAACTGCTGCGTATGTAATTCGTGCGGATCTACATGCCGTAATTAATAGCATCAAACACTGTCTCAAATGTTCAAAGGCCGGCCAGCAAAAGTTATTAATGACGACCGGCAATCCGACCTTCAAGTGTGGAGGTGGCTGTATTCGTGCCAAGGGTATGAATCGAGTCAAACAGAGTAACAAAAACATGGGGTATCTTTGGAAACTGTGGGCACCCAGGGAGGTCTGATGAACATGGCTTTGTTAGAAGACCGCATAAACATACTACGTCAAAAGGTAGAAGTGACCCGGCAAGCCAAGAGACTGGGCCAAATAGATCTGTATGACTACTCAATAAGCTCAGCCGAGATGCTGATACAAGAGGTGGAGGAATACATCAATGAAAACGATCAGAACCCCTAAAGGCAAGATCATGCGTGTAAAGGATGAGGTAGGCCGTGCTATGGTGCGCGGTGATGGTATATACTCAAAAGGGGACTACTCCTTCTGCGGCAAGGAAGAGTGGAAGAAGGAAGTTCGCGGCCCCATCAAAAAGAATGAGGCTGCCAAAAAGGAGGAGACTGATGCCGAGGTTTGATCCCAAAGAAGTCCTCATTCATGTGGAGTGCGGTGATAAGAATAACTATGCCGCATGCTATCTGCCAGAACAGGATGGCGACCTGGTCTTTTTAGGTTGGATCAGCAAAAGGTGCTACAAGTACGGCATCAAGATGGAAGTGTCGGCCGACGATCTAGGCATTACATACAAAGGCTGGATGGCTAGGCATACTGAGACAAAGAGGGAGGCCTGTCCGGAAGAGATCGAGGACAAAAGTGATGAGGAATACATTATTGCCCAGAATATGAGCTGGGCAGAATTTGGAACACCAGTATAGGAGGTGTTATGTCTGAACTTACTGTAGAACAGTATGTCTATCGTCCTACACCTAAGATGTCCTTAGGAGAATTCATCAGTCAATACCGAAAGTTATACAAAGCAGGCGAGGAATTGTTCGCCGAGTTTAATCCTTGTGAGATAAGGGATGGTAAGTGTAAACGCGGCGATTTATGCTGCTCGGGGTGCGAGTACTTATCAGACACCGGCTGCACTGTAGAAGCATTGTGGTGTAAGCTATGGACATGCCGTGCATTAAAGCCCCCAAGAGTCTTCGAAGAGAAGCAAATAGACCTTACCGCTGCAGCTAACAAACTACTCTACGGGACTGGTGGAAGGCACGATCTATCGAGTTTCATTGAACGTTTCTATGGAAAGGAGATGTTAGAAGCATGGAGGACTACAGAAACTTATACCAACAGCACATCCTTAATGTAAAGATATCTCTCCTGAAAGAAGAGTATTATCGGAATCATAGGGCTGAACATGAAGATAACATGACGTTCGATTGTATTCTTATGGCAGAGGAAAATCTGGCCGCCGCTGGACGTGCGTTGGAACATATCAGGTGGGAGAAAGACAATGAAGCAAAACGAAGCTAAGAAATGGGAACACCAGAACATAGTAAAAGCAAAGGAACTGTATTGGGCCGCACAAGAAGAGTTGAATAAAGCCGAAGGTAACTTTATTAAACTTTCCTGCCGCTTTCGTAGCGCAGGACTATGCACCCACTCCAGACATACTATGAAGAAATACCCAGGGCATATACCAATCATGCCACTCTGTGGTGTACCAGTGTGTCCTATAGACTAGAGGTAATCATGTTGTTATTTGGCTATGCCAAATCACATACCGATAATTTCTGAAAGGAAATAATCTTGACAGATAAACAAATCAACTGGGCCATAGCTATATTGGCTGTGACCGCTATCATATTAGCAATCATCAAACACTTTGCGTAAGGAATTAGTTATGGAATACCGCATGAAGTATAGAGATATCCCATGGGGTGTAGCATTGGGTGTCCTGCCCGGCAAGGTCATAGGGTCTGTATTCATAAAACCTTATTTGAAACGTAGGCCCTGGAAAAGAACAATCATGAAATGGGCCAAAAGAACACTGATTACGTTAGTAGTAGTAATCTTAATTCTAATACTTTGCGTAGCTGTCGACCAACTCTCTGGTGGAGTGTTCATTGCTTGGATATTAAGTCTACTAAATAACGTAAAGGCTGTACTGTAATGAAGACTTTATCAATTGCGCGCAGGATAAATGGAGCTTATCTTGTCAGGTGTAAATACTTCGCACATTGCTGTCACGAAGACTGTCTTCACCATGACCCGCACAGACCCAGTACCAATTCTTGTGTAATGCACAGTCCAGTCAAGTATTGCCGCCAAGCACGTGGCTTTGTGCACGATGTGCCAGCCAGTGACATAGACAGTATGTATGAGTGTGATCCGAATCTTGCATTCAAAGCTAAACGCAAAGCTGATCAGCAGGTACAGGAATCAACTTCAACACACCATAATAATTGGCGAGAGTCTGATGGCTATTCTGATGAGGATGACTTCTAATGGGGAATGAAACAGCAAGATATAAAATCGGCGATAGGGTGAGATATATCAGCGGAGCCCATGGTAATTCAAAGAATAATCCTTTGATTGGTACAGAATATGAATGTGCGGGCACAGTAGTAAGAACTGAGAACTATGGTGCTATATCATATTCCGTGTCGTGGGATAATGGTACAACAAATGCATATCAAGCAATGGACCTTGTATTGGTTGGGAGCCAATGTAAGCTTGATCCTAACATGTCTTTTCGTATAAAGAAGCTTAAATATGGCAAGAAATACGGATACTAACGTGAAAAAGGTCATGAGGAAACACTAAAACATAACGCTAAAGGAGGATGAATATGCCATCAGCATGTTTCACAGGACACAGACAGTTGGGGGGAGAGTATTACGATAAAGCTACTCCATCAACCATGTGGTTAACATTAAAGAACTACATGGAGAAGGTCGTGCATGATTTAATACATGTACATAAGGTAGATCATTTTATAAGCGGGTTGGCTATAGGCGTAGACATGCTCGGAGCCGAGACTGTAGCATTGGTCAGAGCATTTGGTGGTCCCGAGGTGAAACTTACAGGCGCCATGCCATTCCCATCACAACCAAACAAGTGGCCGGAACACACACGTCAGCGTTGGCACGATATATGTGGTCTGTGTAACGAAGTAGTATCAGTATCAGCCGATCCATATTCACCTGCTAAGATGCAAATACGAAATAGGTGGATGGTGGATAACTCTACCTATGTCATAGCAGTGTGGAATGGAACGACAAGCGGCGGTACTTGGAACTGCATGAATTACGCACACTCTACAGGTAAACCAGTGTTAGCTATTACAGCTGATCCAACTGGTTGGGCGTGTGCATGGAGAACAACGGGAGCATAGTATGTACATAGCAGAGATATACGGTCAGAGGGTAGAAGCTGGTACTGAGATAGAAATACCAAATCTCGGTGATGGTGAGTATATATTTCGGGTACTCACTGTCAGGAAGCATGGTTTTGATGTGGTGTGGTCAACCGGTGATAAAACCGGTATGGCGGATCATCTACCTTTCGTTATATTCGGTAATGATGTCGTCAAACTCATTGAAATAGATGAAAAGAATCTGACCAATAATCCCAATCAGGCATTTCTTCTCAAGAGGTTAACCGACAATGTTAGATAATCATTTTAACAATAAGGTATGTAGTGTTTGTGGCAAACGAAGAGGCCAACACTATCATGTCAATTCAGGAGCAACGGATTTGTCCTGCCGACAACGAAAGGATTACCCTGACTCACCTCTTTTTGAATGGAATGGTAGTTATATGACTAGAGGGAAAGTCGGTAACAGTTCAAACCCCAACATGGCATTTAAAATGAAGAAAAGGAACAGGAATGGGTAATTCATATACAACTAGTACCGCCACTAATTATAGCTATAGCTATACGTCAGACGTAAGGCCAACGGCTACTATCGTAAATACTAAGGCTCCTGCAAAGGAATGGTCCGATGTTATTGAGATAAGCGTTGTTGGTATGCATCTGCATCTTGAAACCGATGTAAAAACACCGGCGGGGTTTGGTACTATAGTCGAATTCGAACCATCTTCTGCCGTGGTGAGAGTGAAAGGTAAAAGATTAATATTTGACTATGATAAGATACGCGTGGCTGTAATAGGTGAGAAGGGGTATGATATGGTGCCTGATCCTAACCGTGCTTTTTTACGCAAAAAGAAAGGGGTGTGATAATGGATATCGATAATATCTTCACTATACTAATGTATTTTTGGTTCTTTCGCCTTGCAGCCGGCGCTGGTTATGGTATCTATTTGTTAAGCAAAGAGGGTGATGTTGACGAGTGGCGAGATATGCTGCTTGTTGGGCCTGCGTTTTGGATAGGCTGGGTTATTGGCATAAGCATAAGGGGGATTGTGAAGTGGATAAAGCAACGCCGATTCCAGTAGGAACAGAAGTCAAAATTGCCATATGGTCACAAAAACCATCAAACTGGAACACACACATGGTGGAAATGGCAGAAAATGGAGGCTGCCACTTTATAGAAAGTATTAGCAGTATTAAGAAAGATGGGTACATTTATCGATTAGAGAACTGCCAGTGGGTATGGAGAAGAGTGGATCTAATAACTTCATTGTTACCTACACGAGATCCTAACCGTGTGTTTAAGGAACTTAGAAGAAGATGAAAATAGAAGACTTATATGAAGGCATGCAAGTCCGCATCATAGAATTGGACGATGGTTACAATAGGCCAGAGCACTGGGCAGCCGAAATGGATGAATGGCAGTGTGAGATTGTTACCATAAGTGGGTGTGATTTATCCTCCTCGGACGTCT
>Ga0307377_10007506_pt1 | contig 11230 bp, 7 predicted proteins | sample TR3MG_FD_202535 | JGI IMG/M metagenome (GOLD analysis project Ga0307377, IMG submission 202535) | Soil microbial communities from Risofladan, Vaasa, Finland - TR-3 | ecosystem: Environmental > Terrestrial > Soil > Coastal area > Acid sulfate soil | place: Finland: Risofladan, Vaasa | collected... | reverse complement strand
TGCGCTCGGGCAGCCCGTCGTCGTTGGCGTCGAGCCCCACCTCGACCGTATCGGCCACCAGGAAATAGGCCAGCGGATCGCCGGTGTTCCGCACCGCCCACTCGTTGAACTGGATCACCACGTGATAGACATCCTGCACGGGGGCAGCGATCTGGCCCGGGTCCAGGTTGGGCCCGACGACCAGCAGGGGGCGCTCCGCCTTCATCCACTCGACTCTCGCCGCACGGTCTGTCACCTCCGCAGGAGGCAGCGGCGGGAAATCGAACCTCAGCGCGCCCTGGATCCAGTCCACGCCGAAGGCGTACCAGTGCTCCAGCTCGCGGTAAGGGTAGTACCCGCTGTCGTAGAGCTGATCGCCGGTGTAGGCGTTCAGCACCTTCATCGTACGCGTTCTCGGATCGAAGGCGGCAATCGCCCACGTCAGGTACGAGATGTCGGCTGCAGAGTAGCGATATATCATCAGGAATGGGTCGCGCGCCCACGGATAGGCCGTGAGGTCGAGCTGTCCCTGAAGGGCAGACCAGCCGGAGAAGGGGGTGCCCATTCGCCACAGGGGGTATTGGGCGCGGTAGGAGGCGTAGTTCGACCCGTTGTCACCGGACACGGGCCGCAGCCATTCGCCCGAGATCACCGTGGGGGTGAACTCGAACTGCGGCACGTCGAAATCTTCCCCGGTTGGCGTGAGGGCGACGACGCTGTCTCGATACGCACGCGCGAACCGGCGCGGGTCCGACCCGTAGAGCACTTCCACTTCGCGGAAGGGGTAGCCGGGCTGGAGCGTGGCGGTCCGCAGTCCATACACGTCGGCATGGACCACGCGGGGGATGGGGGCCCAGTTCTCAGTGCCCCCGGCGAGATCGGTAGACATCTGATTCGCCCAGTCGTCGTTCCACCGGTTCCAGGCGTCGTTTGTCGTGGTGGGATAAGGCACCACCGTGCGGGCGACGAAAAACGGATTGGCCGGCTCCAGGTGAGTTGCCGGGCTGTAGTTCCTGGTCGGGTCGTTGAGCGCGCGCCAGTAGCGCACGGCGCGGTTCCAGTCCGGCCGAGGCGGGGTGACGATGTCGCTCTTGGGGTCGTCCGGATCGACTCGCAGGGGTGGGATGAAGGCGATCACCGAGTTGTCGTACATATCGAGCTGTACGTACATCGCCTCGGACAGCTCCCGCGCCATGGCGTCGAGCGCGATCCGGGCCGCGCTGTGCGCGTCGGCCCGCGCCGTGGCGCTCCGGAAGTAGCTGAGGCTGTTCGCGATCGGCCACATCAGCAGGCCGATCACGATCGCCAGCAACACGACCGTGACGAGCACCTCGATCAGGGTGAAGCCGCGGCGAGCCGCTCCGCCTCGGGGTGCGGCCCCGGTCGCTCGCCACAGCTCAAGCTGCTCTCTGCGCACCATCATGGCTCTCGTCTCTAGATCGGAGTCCGGCTGAAGTAGCTGGTGACGATTACGTGCTGCCAGGACTCCTCGAGGCTGCGCCGGGCCGCCCCGCCTTCGTCGAACGCCTCCGCCAGGTCCTGAATCGTCGCCTCTCGGCCGGGCGTCACCCAGGCCGAGCGCGCGCGCAAGGTCAGGCCGCGCACCACCACCGGCCCCCAATCGTTCGGCTGCTGTTGCAGCGGCTCCTCCAGCTTGCACACCCAGTAGGGCTTTCCTCCGAGCAGCAGCACCTCGGGATGGCCGATGTTGCGGACCTCTCCCTGCTGGTACACAAGCCTCGCTTGTTCCTCATCCCAGTAATAGTAGTCGACCGCCACCGCCTGCCCCGCTTCGCTCAGCGGGAACCGGAGCTGACGGGGCTCCTCCGCAACCCATCCGTACGTCAGGACAGTCCCTGCGCTCCCAATGGCGGGGGGGCCTCCTGGCAGAGTGTCGGTGGAGCGGGCGTACTGCCGGGCGGCCATCATCAGCTGGACGGACCAATCCGCCTGGGCGCGGCAGAAGACTCGGTAGGTCCGACCGAAGCGGTTCGGAGTATCCACCTGCGGGTTGAATCCCTCGACCTGCCAGGCCGCATAGTTGAAGTACAGCAGGCCGTCGCGGTAGTTGACGCGGAAACGCTTGCTCCGCTCCCACGCGTTGGTGGGCCAGGTCAATCCCTCGTGGTCGACGAGGATTTCGCCGGTCTGCCGGTCCACCGCCACCAGATAGGCATAGGTCCTCGGGTCACTGGCGGGGAGCTGAGAGGGAGTTCCCAGTTGGTTGTAATACTGCTTGACGCCCCGCGCCACTTCCTGGGGAATGCTCTGGCGCGGCGGGTTGGTATAGCTCGCGCCCTTCAACTGCCCCACCGGCAACTGCACCACCCCGTTGGGCGCCACTTCGACGTCGAACACCAGGATCTGCCAGTCGAGCACCCGGTAGTCCACCTTCACCAGGCTGATGTCCGTCGCCCGCGGGTCGCTCTGGAGCAGCGGAGAGAACTCGATCTTCCCGCTCACCTGGGTCTCGGGGTCGGCCACGTAGTAGGCGTTGCGCGGCCATTCCTGCGGCCGAGTCGCCAGATACTCGCGCTGGTCTTCAGTCAGCGCAATCAGCCGCTCGTGCACCTGAATCGTTTCCGGGTCAACCCCGGCGGGCAGGGGATCTGACGCCCGCGTGGTGCTCGCCGGCACCATGATCGTCACGCCCAACACGCGCTCGAAACCGGGGTTTGTGTAGTCCAGCTTGAAGGCGCGCGGCACCGCCGGCGCCGCGCCTCCCGGCCCGAAGTCGAGCCACAGCTCAGTGCCGACCACCGTGGCAGTGAACTCGCGCGGCCCCAGGTCGGCCGGGGCGCGCCCCGGTACGTAGCGCCACGGCCGCGCGTCGTAGATATCCACGTACGCCGGGCCCGTCCCATCCCCGCTGTCTCGCCGCAGCACATCGAGGGGCGCATGTGACAGGAGGTAAAACGGCACGCCAAGCTCGCTGGTGGCGAGCTGCCGGATGTCTATCCGCTCGCCGATGATGGTCCGCGGCAGGTAGATCGTGTTCGGCTGCCAGTTCGGATGGGCGGTGACGCTGCCCGGCGCCAGGGCGAGATCGAACTCGGTCGGCGCGATGTCCTGGGGATCGTAGACGAGCGGCCGGAAGAGGCGCTTGACCAGAGCGTCGGTGAGAGTCACCCCTTCGAGCCTGGCGGGGAAGAAGACGGCACCCTCGCCGAAGACAAGCAGTCTCTCCAGATTGTCGTTGCCGGTCGTGTTGTAGAGGGTGGCCGTGATCAAGTTGCCGTCGTAGTCTGTCGCCACGATCGCCTCGGGCAGCGCCTCGGGGTGCAGCTTCCAGCGCGCGATTTCCCCTTCGGCAAGTTGTGCCGCAACCGTTCGCTGCTGCCCGGCTTCGATCGCCGAGAAGCCCCGCGGGAAGATCGTCAGCATGGCATAGACGCCGATGACCAGAATGGCGAGCGCCACCAGGACTTCGATGAGAGTGAAGCCGCGGCCGCCCCCCGCCGGGCGCCCCGCGCGCATCGCGGCCGGCCCGCCCGGCCGATGCCCGCGTGTTCTGTTGTTCGCGCAGCCGGCCTCAAGCATAGCCTATGGATACGCCTCTCACATGAGTGGTCCTGCGGGCCATTGCGTATCGCCCGGGGGCTCCTCGAACATGCGGTTGTCGGAACGGCTGGGTATTCGCCGCACGCTGCCGTCCACGAAGAGGACCAGATCGTAGTCTCCCGGGCTGACCTCCTTGGAGATGCCGGGCCCGAGAGGGGGGTTGGATTTGCGGTGGTAGGGGCACCAGGTGACGACCGTATCGGCCGGCGGGTAGGCCTGAAGGAGATGCCGCCCGCCCTGCGCTGCCTCCAAGCGCGCGGTGCCCGGATTCCAGAAGTTCCTGCGGTAGAACCGGTCGTAGTTGTTCCATCCCCCGAGCACCGGGAGGTCGCCCCGCACCACCAATTGGTCTTCGTCCAGAGGCGTCGGGTTCGACGGGCAGTGGTAGGTCCGAAGCTCGGTGATATAGCGCCCGCGCCGGAACCAGGGCAGGCCGTTCAGTCCCTTGCCCATTCCCTCGAGCCGCTGTCGCAGGTCGCTGCCGATGCGAGGCTCGGAGGAGGGCGGCGGCGGCGTTTCGGCGTAGACGCCGAGGTAGAACAGGGTGAAGAGACCGAGGCCGCGCACCCCGGTGGTGTCGATGGGATTGCCTGCGGCGTCGTAGGCGACCTCGAGCAGGTTCGCCGCATCGCCGTCGAGCGCGTTGGGGTCGTCGGGCCAGATCAGGAACTCGGTCTGGTCCGGAGGGAAGCACTGGTAGTCCTCCCGGAAGAGCGCGAGCGCCTGTCCGATGGCCTTCATACTGGCGGCGCAGTTGCCGCGGTTGCTCTGCTCGGCGAGCACGTTATAGCTGGGGACGATGATGGCGAACAGGAGCGCCATGATCGCGATCACGACCAGAAGCTCGATGAGAGTGAAGCCGCGCGCCGGGAGAGTGGGAAGCGAACGGATCCCGGCAACGAGGCGACGGTTGCTTTCTCCAATTCGATCTCTCATGGTTTGGCTGTCGTCTACCTGTCGGCCGAATTGCGCGGCAGGTGCGTCGCCGGCGACCGGACGGACTCTCGTGATTCCACCGCGCGCGCTCAGCGCGGCTGGATCGCCCAATCAAAGCCCAGAACGGGCACCAACTTCGCGCTGCCGTCCAGGCGGAGCGCAATATCGCGGGGAGACTCTTCCATCTCCAGCTCGACCTGAGGATCCAGCATCATCGCGCTGCCGCGGCCCGTCGCGCGCCCTACGTCCGTCATCCGCGCGATCGTGTACCGGCGGTGGTGATGGCAGCGGGTGATGATCGTATTGTCCGGCGCGTTGCGGTTGATCAGCCCCGGGAAGGCCCCGCTGGGCTGCCCGAAGGGATACCAGTTCGGGTCGGCCAACTCCCACAGAGGCCGCCCTAGAGCGTCCTTGAATCGCGTCGAATCGCTCGGGTTGGCGCTGGCGTACCCGCTCCAGTAGATCTGCTGGGCGACGTAGTAGGCGTAGTACCAGGGGTAGTTGTAGAGGTACCGGCCCCACATGTAGACCTCGGCGATATTGTCTCCCCATTTCAGCGGCCACGGCATGGTGCCCCCGCCGAGCTGGGGGTAGGTCTTGGACGGGATGTCTCCCGAGCCGGTGGGGGGCAGGAAGTAGACGTATCCCATCCAGTTGTAGTACCCGTTATAGCTGGAGTAGAGCTCGGAGAAGTTATCGGCGTCCTGCCAGAAGTACATGTTGCCGGAGGTGGAGAGGAGGTTGGTGTAAGCCTTTACGTAGCTTTGAGTGTTCGTCCGATCGCTCGGGCAGATGAGCGCATTGCGGCTTTCAATATACTGGGGGTAGAGGGCGTTCACCCCGCCCCGGCCCGAGACGGGATCATAGGGCCCGGGGTAGGCGCCCTCGTCTATGCGATACATGCGGACCGCCATCTGTATGCTGTGAAGGTTGGCCATGCAGGCCGTCTGACGCGCCTTCTCCCGCGCCCGCGTCATGATCGGCAGGAAGATCGCGATGAGCAGCGTTATGATTGCGATTACGGTGAGCAGCTCGACCAGAGTGAAGCCCTTGTGCCGGGAACGGCTAAGTTTCATGATCCTACCTCGCTGTCCAGGTTGGGCTACGGCCGTGCCCTCTGCCCGCGAAGAGCTGCCCGCCATAAAGCTGCCCGCAATTAAGTTGATACCCGGCGCGCCGACGAACCGAAACGCACCTCAAAGGCCGAATGCCGCCAGCCAGTGAGTATACAGCGACTTTGCCATTTCCTGCAACGGGCCGGGAGCGATCAGCCCGACTAAAGCGGCGCCCGCAAGAAATGGTCCGAAAGGCAGGTATTCCATCCGCCGCCGCACTCGCAGCGCGAGCAGCAGAATGCCGAGCAACGCGCCCAGGAGGATGGCGAGCCCGAAGCTGAGCAGCGCCGTCACCGGGCCGAGCGTGGCGCCAATTGCCCCCGCCAGCTTGACATCACCCAGGCCCATGCCTTCGCGTCGGAACAGCAGCTGGCTCAGACCGCGGATCAGCACGAATACCGCCACTCCCAGCAGCCCGCCGGCGATGACTCGCGGCAGGCCGAAGTCGGTGCCGGGGAGCGGCACTGACAGCAGCGGCGCGCGGCCGGTCACCACCGCCAGGGCCTCTCCGAGAACGGCCGCCAAGATACCGGCAATCACCAGCTTATCGGGAATGATCATGTGGTCGAGATCGGTGAAAACCACCGCGATGACGACGGCGGTGAAGATCCAGCAGGGCAGAAGCTGCGCCGAGGGGCCGCAGGCGCGCCAGCCCGCCACGAAGAGCAACCCGGTGACCAGCTCCACCAGGAAGTACCGCCAGGATATGGGCACGCCGCACGAACGGCACTTGCGCCCGAGTGCGAGAAAGCTCAGGAGGGGGACAAGATCAACGGCCTTCAGCCGACTGCCGCACCGGGGACAGTGGGAGGGCGGCGCCACCACCGAGCGGCCCCGCGGGATGCGGTATATGCACACGTTCACAAAACTGCCCACCGCGCAGCCGAGCAGAAAAACTACGAAGTCGGCGCCAGCCTGCGGGAGTACCACCCGGCGGACTCCTTACTAAACATCGCCCTCCATGGAGCCGGACTGCAGTTGGGTGATGGCGTGCAGCAGCGGCAGGAACATGGCGATTACGATGAAGCCTACCACGAATCCCAGACCCACGATCAGGATAGGCTCCAGCGCTGCCGTCAATCCGGCCAGGGTAGCGTCCACTTCAGCTTCATAGAAGTCGGCGATCTTGGAGAGCATCGCGTCCAGGGAGCCGGTTTCCTCACCGATGGCGACCATCTGCACCACCATCGGGGGAAACATGCCGCTGCGCTCAAGCGGGTCCCCGATCTGCTCTCCTTCTCGAATGGCCGCGCGGGCGGCGAGAATGGCATCGGACATGATTTCGTTATCGACGGCCCCGGCAACGGTCTCCAGTGACTGCAGGATGGGCACCCCGCTCACCAGCAGGGTGCTGAGGGTGCGGGAGAACCGGGCGATGGAGATCTTATGGTTCAGCTTCCCGAAAATGGGCGCCTTGAGTTTCAGCAGGTGAAAGTGGCGCCGACCGATCCTCGTCTGCACGTACATCGATGTGCCCCAGACGACGAGGACCGCGCCGATGATGACCATAAACCACTTCGTGGTGAGGAACTGGCTGATCTGCACGAGCACCTGCGTCGCCCAGGGCAGCTGGTCGCTGATGCCCAAGTCGTTGAAGACCTCCACGAACCTCGGCAGGATGAAGGTGACGAGTCCGATGACCACCGCCGTCGCGAAGAACATGACCAACACCGGGTAGACCATTGCGGACTTGACCTTCCGGCGAAGGCGTTCGTTCTCTTCCAGGAATGTGGAGAGACGGTTCAGGGTTTCGTCGAGCACACCCCCGACCTCACCGGCGCGAACCAGGCCGACGAAGAGGTTATTGAAGACTCTGGGCCACCGGGTAAGCGCGCGGGATAGGGTCTCGCCCGATTCCACCGCTCCCTGAATCTCCCGGATGATCCCCCGGAGACGGGCGCTTGTGGTCTGCTCTTCCAGCACCGTCAGGCAGCGGACAAGGGAGACGCCGGCGTCGATCATGGTGGCGAACTGGCGGCAGAAAATCGACAGATCCCGCCCGCTGACGCGGCCGAAGGTGAAACCGCCCCCGCCCCCCGCGCCCTTCGCCTTGGGCTGCGCGGCGCCGCGCGCGGGGTTGACCTTCTGCACCCAATAGCCCTTCTCGCGAAGGCGTCGAACGAGGATTTGCTCGTTTTCGGCCTCGGAGGTGCCGGTGATCACCTTCCCGAGGGCATCCTTCGCCACGTAGTTGTAGGTCGCCATGCTATCGCCTCCCGCGGCAATTGCGGCCCGCTACTCCTCCTCACCCCGAGTGAACAGCATCTTCTTGAGTTCGTCCTGGTTCATCGCGTGGCTCATCGCCATCTCGTAGGTGATGAGGCCGCGTTGATACAGATCGCGCAAGCACTGATCCATGGTCTGCATGCCCAGGTGCGCGCTGGTCTGGATGATAGACGTGATCTGATGGGCCTTCGCCTCCCGGATGAGGTTGCGGATGGCGGGCGAAGCCACCATGATCTCCATGGAGCACACCCGCCCGGGGGTGCCGGCCCGGGGCAGAAGCTGCTGGGAGAGCACCGCCTCCAGGTTGTTCGAGAGCTGGATGCGGATCTGCTCTTGCTGTCCCGGCGGGAAGACGTCCACGATTCGGTCTACGGTCTGCGCGGCGCTGTTGGTATGCACCGTGGAGAAGACGAGGTGCCCGGTCTCGGCGGCGGTGATGGCAAGCGCCATGGTTTCCAGGTCCCGCATCTCGCCCACCAGAATCACATCCGGGTCTTCCCGCAGGGCATGCCGGAGGGCCTGCGCAAAGCTGCGCGTGTCGGCGCCCATCTCTCGCTGGTTGATGAGGCTGCGCCGGTGAGTATGGAGGTACTCAATGGGATCCTCGATCGTAATGATATGCACCGACCGCTCGTTGTTGATCTGGCCGATCATCGCGGCAAGCGTGGTGGACTTCCCGGACCCGGTCGGCCCCGTAACCAGGACCAATCCGCGCGGCCGTCGGCTCAGGTCCTCCAGCACCAGCGGCAATCCCAGTTCGCGCACGGTCGGTATCTTGGACGGAATCACACGGAAAGCGCCCGCCACCGCACCGCGATCCCGGTACACGTTCACCCGGAAGCGAGAGATGCCTTTCAGCTGGTAGGAGCAGTCCAGCTCTAAGTCCGTCTCGAAGGTTCTGATCTGCTCGTCCGTGAGAATCGCGTAGACCATCCGCTGCACGTCGTAGTCGCCCAGCGCCTGGTAGTTCGTGGCGAGAAGCTGGCCGTCGATGCGCAGCACCGGCGGCACGCCGGCCGCGAGGTGGAGGTCAGACCCCTTCTTCTCGACGACCAAGCGGAGGAGGTCGTCGATATGGATCTCTTCCAGCGCGCGCGGCTGAGTTACCGGCGCCGTGGGGAGTCCCTGCGAGCTGGCTCCCGTGATCCTCTCCGGCCCCCCGAGTGCGCCTGTGGACTCCGTCATGACTGCATCTCCTTCTGCTTTGTTACGCCACTACGCCGTTGATCACGTTCCAGCACAGGGCCCGGACTCTACGTGGACGACAAAACCCCAGGTGGCAGCATCGCTCTCCGCGGCCTCGCGCCGGCTTAGCTGCCTCCCGCCGTGAAGACGACTCGCATCACTTCCTCAACTGTCGTGATCCCCTCCAACACCTTCTGGAACCCGTCCGACTTCAGCGTCTTCATCCCGTTGGCGAGGGCGGCATTGCGGACCTCTGAGAGAGGGGCGCGCTTCACGATCAGGTCGGCGATCTCCTCGTTCATCAGCAGCAGCTCGAACATGCCAAGACGGCCTCGATATCCTGTGTGGCGACACTGCTCGCATCCTCGGCCCCGGTGGAACACGACGTCCTCGAGGTCGTCCAGATCGAAGCCCACGCGATGGAGCGCCTCCGCCGGAGGCTTGTAGGGCTCCTTGCAGTTTCCGCAGATCCGTCGGCCCAGTCGCTGCGCCAGCACTGCGATGACCGAGGCGGCGATGAGGAAGGGCTCAACGCCCATGTCCACCAGTCGGGTGACGGCGGAGGGAGCGTCGTTGGTGTGCAGCGTGGAGAGCACCAAGTGCCCGGTGAGGGAGGCCTGAATCGCGGTCTCCGCGGTCTCCAGGTCTCGGATCTCTCCGACCATGATGATGTCCGGGTCCTGACGGACGAAGGAGCGCATCGCGTTGGCGAAGGTGAGACCGGCCTTGCGGTTTACGTGGACCTGGTTGAGTCCTCGCAGCTGATACTCGACGGGGTCCTCAATGGTGGTGATGTTCTTCTCCACCGAGTTGATCTTGTTGAGGATCGAATACTGGGTGGTGGTCTTCCCCGATCCGGTGGGTCCGGTGGACAGGATCATGCCGTTCGGCTGCACGATGACCGACTCCACATGGGCCTGGATCTCGGCGAACATGCCCAGCTTGTTGAGGCCGATCAACACGCTGCTCTGGTCCAGGATTCGCATTACGACCTTTTCGCCGAAGACGGTGGGCAGCGAGGAAACGCGGAGGTCGAAGTCCTTGCCCTCGTGGCGAATGTGAATGCGGCCGTCCTGGGGCAGCCTGCGCTCGGCGATATTCATGTCTCCCATGATCTTGATACGGGAGATGAGCGGGGCGTGCACGTACTTGGGCACCTGCATCACTTCGTGCAAGACGCCGTCCACCCGGTAGCGGATCCGCACGCCGCGCCGGTCGGGCTCGATATGGATGTCGCTGGCGCGGTCCTTGATGGCCTGCTGGATCACCACGTTCACAACGCGGATGATGGGGGCTTCGTCCTCCAGCCCGCGCGTTTGATCAATGTCCTCGTCCGTGCCGCCTCCCGAGAGTTCTGCGTCATCGATTCCGCCCAACCCGCCGTTGCTGTCGAGCGCCTGCAGTGCGGTCTGCAACTCGTCTTGAGTGGCGCCCCCATCGACGCCGCGCATCAGGGCTCCGATGTCGTCGGCGGTGGCCAGCATGGGGTCGATCTCGTAGCCGGTGATGAGACGGATGTCGTCGAGTGCGAAGACGTTGGTGGGATCGGCCATGGCAACCGTCAGCCGGTTCCCGTTGCGCCGGATCGGAACCGCGTTGTAGCGCTGAACCACGCTCTGGGGAATGGTCTTGGCGACGTCTTCGTCTACGCTGACGTTGTCGAACTCGAGGAACGGGATGTTGAGCTGCTCCGCGTGCGCCCGCAGCACATCCCGGTCGGTCAGGTAACCCAAATCAACGAGAATACGTCCGATCTGCTCGGTCGTATTCTTCTGGACCTTAAGCGCCTCGTCTAGCTGCTCTTGGTTGATGAGACCCTTGCTGAGAAGGATCTCCCCCAGCGGCCGCTTTGGTCCACGTGGTGTCGCCATGCGCCTGCCTTCCACCTATACTACATACCCGAAGGCGAGCAAAAGGACACTATAAGTGCGACGGGGCACCCCACTGGACCTGGGTAGATTATACCACACTTACCTGCCTCCAACAACCTCGGCCAGGCAACATCTGGCGCCCCCCACAGTGCAACACCGGCACCGGAGAGTCGCCATCATGCCTCGCGCGCCCCGCCGGCCTCGAACCTCGCTCTCTCGGGACAGAAGAAGGCGGCCCGCGTCATACCTCAGACGTTACCTCGGCCGCCTCCCACACCGCGAGGAAACACCCGTAGACCGCGAGCCTTTCCGCTGCCTTGCAGTCGCGCGAACGGTCCCCGCCACTTACCCCGGTCC
>Ga0307377_10007503_pt1 | contig 11232 bp, 16 predicted proteins | sample TR3MG_FD_202535 | JGI IMG/M metagenome (GOLD analysis project Ga0307377, IMG submission 202535) | Soil microbial communities from Risofladan, Vaasa, Finland - TR-3 | ecosystem: Environmental > Terrestrial > Soil > Coastal area > Acid sulfate soil | place: Finland: Risofladan, Vaasa | collected... | reverse complement strand
ATTTCCCTACCAGAAGGGTGAAAATCTGGAATAACCCTCACTCCGAGGGACGAAAGGAGGCGAAAATACATGGAAAATAAGGAGACAAAAGAAAGGCAAGAGACCGAAGTTAAAGAAAAAACCTATACCGAAACAGAGCATAAGGGTGTAATCTCCGACCTTCAAAGAGAGAGAACAGATCGTCAGCAAAAGACTTTTGAACTTTCGCAGGCTCAAAGTAGATTAACAGCTCTTGAAAAAGAAAACAAAGAGTTAAGGGAAAAAGAAGAGACTGCGAAAGCTAAAAAATCTGTCATCGAAGGTGAAGATGAAGATGTCTTAACCAAAAGAGATGGCAGAGATATCGAAGCAAAAGTTATGACAAGTATCGAGAAAGCGCAAAAAATAGTAGATGAAAGAAACGAAAAAGCAAGATTAGAAGCTAATTACCAAAAATCTTGTAATGCAGCAAGGATCAAATATGCAGACAGAAAAGATATAGGTTTGGACTTTGAAACAGTTCGTCAAGCTGCTCTTGGGAGAGTTGGTGGTAGAAAATATAAAGAAATGGACATTTATACTTCTGACGACCCAGGCGAAGAGCTTTATGAAGAAGGTTCAAAAGACCCCGAAATAAAGGCAAAACTCGAATTAGCCAAGAACGAAAAAATCCTTGATACCATGGGCGATCGTAAGGTAGACAAGAAGGGCTTAACCGGTGAAACGAAAAAATATGGTTTCCATTACTACACATCTGATGAAGTTGCTGCCATGAAACCAGAAGAAGCTCAAAAAGTACTTCCGGATATAGAGAAATCAATGCCAAAGTGGTAATTAAATATCCTAACTGAGAGGTACTCAGGTATTCTTTACTCCAAAGATAAATGGAGGTAAAACATAAAAATTTATGGGCTAAAACATTTATTGAAAGGAGAGAAATAAAATGGGTATGAAAGACGCAATACCTGTAATTTTTGCGGCAACATTACTCGAGGAAATAAAGAACTTACTCGTATACGGTAAGATTGCTTACAAAAAGCACAGCGGAGAAATAAAAGAAAAAGGCGATAGGATAAAACTAAAGGGCTACGGTGGTGTAGACATTAATGAGTATGCCCCTGGTGACCCAACATGGGACTTAGCACATACAAACGGTATTACTTATCAGGACGTTCAAGCTGCTGCCATGTTTTTGGATGTTGACCATGCTTATGATTATGGTATAAAGCTACACGATATTACAGAATTACAAAGCGATCCTGCTGCCCGGCAGCATTATGCCAAAGAAGCTGCTTATGGTTTGGTAGAAAAAGTAGACCTCTTTCTTGCTGGTTTATATACTCAGTCAGCTTTAGGGACTTACGTTCTTAAAAATACTGCGACAAATACCGCAAATGTAACCAGTGATATAGGCGAATTGTGGACAGCTTTAAAGGGTGTAAACATCGAGAAAAAGTTTATTACCATACCTCCCTGGGTTGCTTTGAAATTACTGCTTGCCGGTGTTCTTCACGCTGACGACTTAAAGGGTGAACTCAAGAACGGGTTTATTGGACGAGTATTACAGTTTGATATGTATATGTCAAACAACTGTCCAGTTGTAACCCCAGCTACTGCCGGCTATAAACGTAATATCATCACGGCTGGTTCTTACCAGGCAATCGCTTTTGTTGATCAGATGACCGAAGCCGAAACCCTTCGTTCACAGGGATGGTTCGCTGACCTAGTACGTGGACTCCACGTCTGGGGTGGAAGAGTAGTCAAACCGAAAGAGTTGTTTTATCTTGATTTAGAATATGCACCTGAGACTTTAATTTAAGGTTAATTGTTAATATGAGGGGCTTTTATAGCCCCTCTGGAATATTTTAAGAAAGGAGAGAAAAATAATGGCTGGAATAATTAATGTTACCGTTGCATTAAACGGTATGAGAACTATGGTAAAAGAAGTTCCTGTATGTCCCGATCTTCAACCTGCGACTAATAAAAGTTTAGGATATATAAGTGCAGCTACTATATCGTTTGCTAAAAGTGCCGCTGCAACACCTGTTTATAGTATAGATGATTCTGGTAGTGGTTTTGGTGCTGCTGGATTTAGTGCTTGTGAGGGCGAAATGATACTTGTCAGTTCATCTGGTGGTACAAACAGCGGAGTAAACGATGGTTTATACACCTTAGTATCTGACGAAAATGCACAACTTGTTGTTACCGAAGCTGTAACCACTCAAACTGCTGCTGCTGCTGGGACTGTTGTAATCTACGGTGTTGCAGTTTACAAGATTACACCTACCAAAGGAATGGAACATGGACTTATAATCTACTCAGAAGGTGTTGAATCTGCTGGAATATTAGGCATGATTCCTTGTGTCTTAAACGGAGACTTCTGGGCTGCCAACGCAGGACTTTACACTGCCTTCGCAGCTACATTGGTGACTGACACAACCAGTTACTTGTGGATAGAGACTGCCAAGTTCCTGCAATCAGATGGGACAATCAAGTTTATGTTGAAACCTGTAGCAACTCTTCAGCTTTATACTAATCACAGACCTGCCGTAGGATATATAGAGTTACCATAGAAAAATAAGGGGAGGCTTTTAGCTTCCCCTTTATTTAGAAGGGAGAAAATATGATAGGGGAGAATACGATATTTTTCAGTAAAATTCCGAATATTGTAGTTAATAGCAAAAAGACGAAAAAGACAATAGCTCGGTTTGAAAATGGGAAGTTTGAAACAGATGACCCTATTTTGATTGAAAAATTAAAACCAAGTTTCAGGCACAGATTAAAAGCGAAAAACAAAAGAAAAGGAAAAACGTTTGAAGAGATATATGGAAAAAAGAAAGCAAAGAAAATGAAATTAGGAATGAGTAGGAATCATTATAAAGCTGGTACTGTAAAAATTAAGAATAAGGAAGTGATAAATAATGGATAATCAAACAATAATAGATGCTGCATCGTTACAACTTAAAAATTATATGGCAATAAATACTTTATTGGCAGGGACACAACCCCCACGAGAATTTTCAAAAGCAGCAACGGGAGCAATGATTGCCCAAAGACCAGTTTCGTTATTTTGCCTTGCGGGTTTTCCAGCGGCAGCGGTAATGCCAGCCAATGTGGCAATAACTTCAAGTAGTGTGGCTAACCCGACACTTATTACTACTGCGACTCACGGATTAACAAATGGAGACGAGATAAGCATCCAGGGACATGCTGGTTCAACTCCAGCTCTTGATGGGGTTCATATCGTAACAGTTGTGAATGCTACAACCTTTACTATTCCAGTTAATGTATCGACTGGTGGGACTGGTGGTGTTATGTCTTGTATTAGTCCTGGTGGAACTGGAAAAGCAGGAATTACCGGTAAAGCATTGACAACTTTTCCAGGTCAAATCCCATTTCCTCCAAGTGGGAATGCTCGTTTGGTAAGGTTTCAGGGTCAGGCAACAATAGCTGGCTTGCTTATGTTATGTGATAGATTATGGCACAATAGTGGGATTAGCCCTGTTAAAACAGGTGAACAAGTATTTACAAATTCAGTACAGATTCCATCAAGAGATGTGGATGGAGCAAATACTGGTGTTGGCGTTTTAGCAGCAGTAGAAGTTTCTGCAAATGTTGGGGCTGGCACTCCAACATTAACTTTAAAATATACTAATCAGGATGGAGTAGCAGATAAAGTCGCTACCAATATAAATCCAACCGTAGCGTCTCCGATAGCGGGGGTATTTCACCCGATAGGTTTAGCCAGTGGAGATACTGGAATACAAAAGGCACAATCTCTAACGCTTAGTGCAACTTGGACAAGTGGTACTATTCACGTTGTATTATATCGTGTTCTTGCAATTTTAGGATTAGCAGCACTTTTACCTAATACTATTGACGCTATACAATCTGGTCTTCCAATATGTTGGGGGAGTACAGTTCCGTTCTTGGTATTTGTTCCATCAAACACGACAACAAGTCTTATCCAGGGACACGTACTCTTTACCAAAGTATAAATTATAGGGAGGGAACAATATGTCTCCGAAAGCATTTGAAGATTGCATTCGTAAAGGCGGAAAAGTTCGTACCGTTTCTCTTCCTGGGGATAAATATTATCACATTTGTATTTTAGACGGAAAAACCTATCGAGGGGAAGTTAAGGAAAAGAAGGATAAGAAAAAATGATATTAAAGGCAGAATTGATAAAAGTCGTGAACGATACTTTAAAGAGGAAGTATGATCCTGCTGGGACAGAACTAGATGCAGAGATTATTTCTGTATTGAAGGATCTATCTAAGAGGGGTAATTTTCTAACAGAAGAAAGCACAAGAAAAACTGTTGCTAATAGAGCTTATTACTCAATGCCTGATCATTACAAAGATAGACTTTTGATAATGATTGATGATTATTACCCTCTCGGGTGGGAAACATTTAAGAAATATCAGGAAGAACGTTCTTTGAGTCCTAATGATACAGGCTATCCTCAAATGTTTTGCAAGATGAATAAATTTTATTATTTGAGACCGACTCCTGATTCGGCTGATTATACTATCAGGCAATTTTTTGCCGGTTATCATCCTGAGAAAGTTACTGTTGATGAAGTAGAATATTCTGCCTGTGACCAAATATTATTTAACGATATTTACCGTCGAGCCATTGAATTGAGGTTAATCTGGGAAGTTGCTATAGGATTAGGACGACATAAAACAGCAGGGGAATATATGCAATATTATATTCGTGATGAAATTCCCAGTTTGTTAGCTAATCTTGACGAAGACCCTGTAATTTGCGAATATCCTTCTGATGGATAAAGGAGAGATAAATTATATGCCTTATAAAGATCCAGAAAAAGCGAGACAATATTATGACACTGATCGTAAACAAAACAAAGAACGTTACAAGAAATATCAAATAAAATATCGAGAAACTCACCCTGAAAGAATATCAGAAAGCAAGAAAAAGTGGTTAGAAAGAAACCCTGAATATAATAAAGAATATTACCAAGCTAATCGTGAAAAAATAATAGGGAAAAGCAAAATTTGGCGGAAAATCAATCATAAGAAGATATTAGAGAAGGTTAAACTTTGGCAAAAAGACCATCCTGATGAAGTGTTAGAAAGAATAAGAAAATATTCTAAAACAGAAAAAGGGAAAGCATGTAAACAAAGGGTAGAGACTAAAAGACGTGTAAGAATGAGAGAAATCATTAACACTTTAACCGCTAAAGAATGGTTAGACATTTTAGAAAAATATAATTATGTATGTGCTTATTGTGGGACTGAATTTGGTTGTGAAAATTTGCCTACAAAAGACCATGTTATCCCAATAAGTAAGGGTGGAAACAATGTTAAAGAAAATATAGTACCCGCTTGTAGAAGTTGTAATGCTAAAAAGCATACAAAAATTTTAATCGGAGGAAATTCTTTTGGATAAAGAACTATATGGAATATTCTCGCCAGTTGGTGGATTACGAAAAGATTTTCCTGTTGTCCTATTGTCGGATGCGGTCACCCCGGATAACTCGAATGTCCTATTAAAGGATGGCAAAATAATCCGGAGGAAGATGAGGGAAAAGGATTTACTTGACGATGATGGGGATAAATTCCAAACTCCCGATACGTTTCCAATTATTCATTATCATCGTTTCGTAAAGAGAAGCACAGGGGTAGAATACTTACTTGCTTTTACAAAAAAACATATTTATCATTGGAATCCCTCAACTAAAGCCCTTGAGGAAAAGTTTGAATGTTCTGCTGATTGTGAAAATTGGGAAACGGTTAATTATAATGACAAAGTTATTGCCACTAATTTTGTTGATCCTGTTTTAGTCTGGGATACTACAGGTTATTTTGTTTTTTTAGATGATACTACCAATGGTATCGAATATGAGACTGGTATTTATTTAACAAAGGCAAAACATTTAATCGTTTATGAAAGTTATCTTATTCTCGGTTATACCTATGAAAATGGAAATTATTATCCTCAAAGAATGAGATGGAATGCTATCGGAGAAGAAGCAAACTGGATAACCGGGACATCCGGGAGTACGGAAGTAGGGAAATCTGACATTATTACTGGTTTTGGAGAATACCAAGGACTTTTAATTGTCTTTAAAAAATACAGTTACGCTAAATACTGGCTGGTGACAACTGATCTTAGATTCAATGGATCTTTTATCTCCATGGAGATTGGCTGTCTATGTAGTGGCTCAATTGTAAACGATAGTAAGGGTAGATTGTATTGGTACGCTTCTGATGGAACTTTTAAAGAATTTTCGACAGGAACAATATCGGGGCCGATACAGACTGATATTGTAGATAAGATTTACAAATCTTCTGTTGAAAAAATTAGAAGTGACTTTCTTGATGAAACAGGGGAGGTAGTTTGGAGTATTCCCTTTGGAAATGCTCTAAATAATAAATTAATAGCTTTTAATGAAGGGAAGTGGTTGCAGGCAAGTTTAGCGATCCCGGCTTTCGGAGATTATCATGAAGCATAGTCTTTTTGGAAATTACAAAGAGATTTAGTATGTGTGATTTAAAATTATATTTTAGTTTTATAAAGTTGATAAAAGAATTAAATACTCCTTCTTTAATAGGGAAATATATGGGGGAGAATTTTACTTATAAATATCAAGCAATAGGGAGAAAAAGCCCCTACCAATTATATAAAGAAAAAATAGGGGACTGTAATGACTTTTCTTATTTCGCTACCTATATAGCAAGAAAACACAATTATGAAATCTATCAAATAAGAATGACAAGAAAAGAATCAGATATAGCACATTGGTTAGGAGTATATGTAGAAGAGGGCAAATATGCCTATTCCAATAATCAATACTATTCTGATATTAAATTTAATAACTTTAAAGAAATTGTAGATTATTATAATAAATCTAAAAATAGAATTTGGATTGAATATAAGGTTTATGATTATAAGATGAAAATTTTAGAGACGGGGATTAAATAATGGCAACAATAACTTTAAGACCTAATGCCGCTGGAGACTTAACCCAATTAACTCCATATCCTTCAGCTCCCAACTGGGATAATGTAAACGATACTGTAGTTAATAATGGTACTTATAATAAACTTGTTTACCCCGCTACCAGTCTGGATGACCTATATAATATAGCTCCTTCGGGGGTAGGTATTGCCTCTATTAGCCAAATACAAATTTTTACAAGGTGTATAGCCACTACTTCCTCAGATGGGATAAATATAACTTTAAAAATAGGGGGGTCTTATTACACATCTTCAAGATTCAATATTGGAACGAGTTGGGAAAGTAATAGTTGGACAAAGACTACCAACCCAAAAACAGGATTAGCTTGGACTGCAAGTGATATTGAATCTTTACAAATTGGTGTGTATATGTGGAACATATTATATGGTGCAGGGGAACTAAGGATGTCTGACATTTATGTCGTGGTTACTTATGTTCCTTTAGACCCGCCAACAGTTACCACTCAAGCAGTAACTAACATATTATCAACCACTGCAACTGGAAATGGAAATATAACTGTAACGGGTGGAGAGAATGCCACTAAAAGAGGTATCTGTTGGAATCTTACAGGAAGTCCCACAGTAGCAGATAGTAAATCAGAAGAAATTGGTAGTTTCGGAACGGGTGCTTTTACCAGACCCATGACTGGATTATCACCAGGAGTGCAGTATTTTGTCAAGGCATACGCTTATAATTCAGCAGGTTACGCTTATGGTGGTGAAGTTAATTTTACGACCAATAAAGTACCCCCAACGGTTACTACTCAAGAAGCAACAGAAGTAAGTCAAAATCATGTAAAGGGAAATGGGAATATAACTTCGACTGGCGGAGAAAATTGTTCTGAACGTGGTTTTGAATATGGCTTAACTAAAACTGCCACTTGGACAAAGAAAGTAACAGTAGGCGGATATGGTGTAGGTGCATTTTATTTAACGATAGAGAATTTACAAACAAATACCGAATACTGGTATAGGGCTTATGCAGTAAATTCCATAGGGACTGGTTACGGAGAATGGGTAAAGTTTCAAACTGCTGCTTCCGGAACTATACCATTAGGCACTAAAGTAAGTATCTGTTCTGACTATTCAGGGAATACCTATAAATTAAATAGTTCTTTTACAGATGATGGAGAAACCTATCAATCCTTTTTTGTTTTATCGACTGACTTAGCACAAAAGCAAGGATTACATATTTATAAAAGATTGGAAGATCTCTATAACTACTTTATAAAAAAAGCTAGTGGAACAGCAAAAATATATATCAAACGTGATAGTGAAGCAGAATGGCAATATGCAGGTGAAATTTCCATGACCGGCGATGAAGATATTGTAGTGCCTCATTTGCCAGTTGATTTCTTAGCCAAACACTATTTAATAAAATTTTTATTTGTTTCAGATTTTGAGTATATTGGCTCTATTTTTGAAAGTATTCCTATTGGAGTGAGATAGATGACAAAAGAAAAAGAAAAAGCTTATAAAAGAAAATATTACGAGAAAAATAAAGAAAAAGTAAAAGCTAAAGCTAAAAAATATGCTCAAGAACATCCAGAAAAAAAGTTGAATAGTAATAGAAAATATCGTCAAAAACATCCAGAAAAAGTAAAAGCTTGGCAAGAAAAATTCAACAAAAAACACCCCGAAAAAAGAAAGATTTATTATGAGAAAAATAAAGGACATTATAGAAAAAGAATAATGAAATCTAAATATAATTTATCTCATGAAGATTGGTCGAAGATGTGGGAAAACCAAGATAAAAAATGTCTCATCTGTGAAAAACCCTTCATTGAACCATCTAATGCTTGTATCGATCATAACCATGAAACTGGCGAAATAAGGGGATTACTTTGTAAGAACTGTAATTTTATTATTGGTCTTCTACATGATGATCCAAAATGGGCAATAAGGATAGCAAAATATTTAAAAGGAGATAAAACTTAATGGCTGAATTTTTAAAGATGCCTAAGGGTCTGATCTTGCCGACCTTAGAAAAGATAGAAGATGAAGAAGTTAAAAAAGTATTCGAGGAATATAATAAAGTTTTTTCTGAATTAGTGGTTGCTATATATTCTGACCTAAGTTGGCTACATCAAAGAATTTATGATTTGGAGAATCCATAATGGAAGAGGAAAAGAAAAAAAAAGAAGAAAAAATCAAACCGAACGAAGTTTATATTATCAATAAATTAAATTTCGCTACACAGGCTAATGTCTTGGCTAAAATATGTATGACCTTAAAGTTTGCCAAAAGAGAACCGATTAATCCGGATATATTTATGGAATATGTTATTCAGAAACTTGCTTTCGGACGTTGTGTTATTTTAGTTAGTTTTAATGAAAAAACGGAATTAAATGGTTGTGCGGTATTATTCCTAAACAATAATCCAGTAAAAGGCAAAATACTTTGGATCGAGTGGATCTGGACTGATAGTAAAAATTTTAGTTTAAGTAAAAAAGGGTTAGAAGTAATAGAAGATTTAGCTCAAAAATTAGGGGCAGATAGAATCGCTGGAGCAATGACTAAAAATTTTAATGCAGTCTGTAAAAAATATGGCTTCAGAGAAGCCTATCGCGTAATGGAAAAGGAAGTGAAAAAAAATGAAGAAAATATGGAAAAAAATTAAAAGGATTTTTCTAAATTCAATATTGATGTCAATTGATGTAATGCTTCAATTTGGAACTTATGAAGAGGGACCGGAACCGGAACTATTAACTACCGAATATACCGAACCTTCAATGACCGCTTTACAGAATTTAGCAACTACTACGCCGGCTTTACCAACTGTAAGTTTACCCGGTATATCAGGGACGGAGCAACAGTTATTGAGTCAAGGCATGAGTTTAATCCAGAAATTGATGTCAGGTGAAATGCCGGAAGCTTTTGCTTTAGGAATGGAAAAAATAAAAAGTATATTAGGTGGAGAATACAATCCTCTCACTTCTCCTTATTACCAGGGACTCAAGGAAGAAGCAGCCAGATTTGAAGAGAAAGGCATAAGCGATATTAGGCAACGCAGTCAATTAGGTGGAATGCTTTATAGTGAGCCGGCAATGGGAGCAGAGGCAGAGTTTAAGGGTATATTGGGTACTGGTTTAACTAAAGAATTGGGTAGTTTATACGAAGCGGATGTTAATAGACAGGCGGGTATGATCCCTCAATTATTAAGTTATGCCGGTCTTGAAGCTGGTATGCCCGGACAGGCTTTAGCGGGGATTAGCGCATTATCACCACTTGCAGGAAAAGGTGGAGATATAGCCAGAGAGCAAGAATTTCTTAATTGGGGCGTTGGAACTCAACAGGCATTATTCCCTTGGACCTACGGAGCAGATATCAACAAATATTTGGCAGACTGGGGAAATTGGTATCAACGACAGATGTATTATACACCTGGATTAGGGGATTGGGCAAGCGGGGTTGCGGGAGCGGTCTTATAAAGGAGTGATGTAAATGTTTAATCGGATAGAACATGATAAAAAATATCGTCTTGAGCATAGAGATGAAAGAAATGAATATAATAAAAAATATTGTAGAGATAATTCTGAGAAGATAAGAGAAAGGCGTAAACAATATTATGAAAAAAATAAAGAAAAATTAAATCAATATAATCGATTGTGGTATGAAAGGAATAAAGAATATAGAAAAGAATATTTCCAAGAATATAGAGAAAGATTTAATGAATATTGGAGGTATAGATATAAAACAGATTTAAAATATAATCTTAACAACAAAATAAGTGCAGGGATATCACAATCTTTGAAGAAAAATAAAAACGGTTGTCATTGGGAAAATTTAGTTAATTTTACGCTAACTGGTTTAATAAAACATTTGAAAAAAACGATGCCACAAGGATATGCGTGGAAAAATTATCTCGAGGGGAAATTACACATAGACCACATTATACCCATAAGGGCTTTTGAATTTAAGACTCCAAAAGATAAGGAATTTAAAGAATGTTGGAGTCTATATAATTTAAGATTATTACCTGCGAAAGAGAATAGATTGAAACAGAAAAACATAATCAATCCTATATTATTGGGTTTACTTTTAAAGGAGGCGATCTAATTGCAAGTTTTACAATTTCCATCGGCTTACCAACCGGGAGAAACTCCTTACAGCATATTCAAGGATCGTATGACCGCGATAACTTCTATAGTTACAGGAATTAAGGACATAATCGCTAATAAATATATTAATAATCAGCTTAAAATGATTGCTGATAATATCCTCAATGAAGTTAATGAACAAAAATCTATCGAGTTGACTAATCTAA